>MDTC01211606.1_pt1 | contig 14424 bp, 24 predicted proteins | sample 811181 | NCBI WGS metagenome assembly MDTC01 (sample SAMN05326644, study PRJNA326480) | marine metagenome | isolation source: seawater | place: Pacific Ocean: North | collected 2011 | reverse complement strand
TGTAGAAGTTATAACACTAGACGAGGGCGGAATTTTTCAAGGAAACGAAACTGAAAAGATTGATTATGTAGCACAGGCTAATATTTTGTTTGAACAACAAAAACCACAACGTGATCAAATACAAGCAGATATAAAGACTCAACAAGATAATATCGACAATTATAGAGCACAGGCACAGTCAGACATTGACGGTGCTAATGCAGAAATTAATAGATTAAGAAACAATAGTCAAACTCAACAAGATGACAACTTAGAAAAGATAGACGCATTTAACAGCGATATCGATGCTATTTACGACACGATAGCAACACTTAAAGACGAAAAATTTGAGGCGGAAAGCAAGGTAAGAGATTTAGAAAGAGAAATAGGTCCTATAAAATATGTTGCAGAACTATTATACGGTAGTTCCGAGCAAGATGTTATGGATCAAGCAGTTAGAATATTCATACTGTTATTTGTATTTGTATTCGACCCATTAGCAGTTATGTTATTAATTGCGGCAAACCAAACATTACTTAGGTATGGAGTAAATCTTGAAAAGACTGGGCCAGAAGATCCAGATGATGAAAGTCATTTAGATCCTCCCAAAGGTTCTATGAAAGAAGAGATACTAAAAGGACCAGTTAGTCCGCCTAGTGCTGTAGAAGATGCCGCGGTTGCTATGGCTGAAAGTGCCAGCCAAAAAAAAAGAATAGCCGAATTAGAAAAAGACTTGAAAGAGAAAGCGAAACAACTCGCAAAAAAACCTAAGGAAGTTATTGTTGAAAAAGAGGTAGTTAAAGAGGTTGAGGTTCCTGTAGAAAAGATCGTTGAAGTTGAAAAGATTGTTGAGGTTGAGAAGGACGATATAGATGTGGAAATAAAAGTTCCCAAAGCAATTAAAGATTTAGAAAAACGACTTGCAAAGAAACTTAACAAATGAAGAAAAAAGAAATTAAAGGAGCCATCGATGATATCTATACTAGGTATGCAAATACCTTAGAGATGTTAGAACAGGCAGTCGATAAGATAGAATCCCTAGAAAAAGAACTTGACAAAAAGCCAAAAGAAGTTATAGTAGAAAAAGAAGTTGAGGTAATCAAGGAGGTTAAGGTTGAGGTCCCGGTCGAGAAGATTGTTGAGAAGGAAAAGATTGTTGAGAAACCAGTTGAGGTCGAGAAGATTGTCGAGGTCGAGAAAATTAAAACAGTCGAACAATTAGTCGAAGTTCCTGTAGAAAAAATCAAAGAAGTCCCTGTAACAGTTTTAAAAGAAGATACTGCAAAAGTAAATGATCTAGAATCCCAAGTTCAAAAACTAAAAAATCATAACATACAACTCCAAAAAGACTTAAATACAAAGGACAAAGAAGTAGAAGTAGAAATTGTAGAAAAAGAATCTACAAAAGATCTAAGACATGCGGCAAACATTATGGCCGCAAGTGAACTTAACAAAGAAGATCTTTCTGCAGATCAAATCTATAAAATACTTGTAAAAAGTTCTGAAGAAGAACTAAAACAGAAGTTAGGTTTTTGGGCAGTCCCTTTACCTAAGAAAGAAGACCAAGACACAGAAAATATTAGATACATTAGGAAGAAATGACAGACAAACCAGAGCAGTCTTTAAACTGTAACTTTTGCGGAAAGCACAGAGAAGACGTAGAAAAACTAATTGCAGGTCCAGGTGTATATATTTGTAATGAATGTGTAACAATTAGTTACGAGATCATTGAAAAAGAAAATATAGATACCATAAAAGAATTTAATTTAGAAGATCTATACACTCCAAAACAAATACATGCATTCCTAAACGAGCACATTATAGGACAAGAAGAAACAAAACTTATCCTTAGCACCTGTGCATACAATCATTACAAGAGAATATCTTCTCAGGCAGAAATAGAAAAAAGCAATATAATGTTAGTTGGTCCTACAGGAACAGGTAAGACTTTGTTTGCAAGAACACTAGCAAACATATTGAACGTTCCTTTTGCAATAGCAGACGCAACTACATTAACAGAAGCAGGTTATGTAGGTGAAGATGTAGAAAGTGTTTTAGAACGTTTATTAAGTTTAGCAGACTATGATGTTGAACTTGCACAAAAAGGTATTGTGTTTATAGATGAGATAGACAAAAAGGCCCGTAAGAGCGAATCTAACACGCCTACACGCGATGTAGGAGGCGAAGGAGTGCAACAGGCTCTCTTACGTCTAATCGAGGGCACAACGACGAAAGTGAGGATCTCATCAGGTAAAAAATTAACAGATGAATTTATAGAATTTGATACATCTAATGTGTTGTTTATAGTAGGTGGTGCATTTGTAGGTATAGAAGACACAATACAACGCAGAATAAAAAAGAAATCAAGTATAGGTTTTAACAGCAAATTAATTGACGAAGAATTACGCAATGAAGTGCTAAAATATCTAAGACCAGACGATTTAATAAAATATGGATTGATACCAGAACTAGTTGGTAGATTGCCTGTAATTACAACATTAACAAATTTATCTGTGGATGAGATGATAAAAGTCTTGACAGATGTGAAAAATAGTATTATAATACAAAATAAAGAACTTTTAGGAATAGACAACTTAGAAGTAGATTTTGCAGATGCCTACTACAAAAGTGTTGTAGAACTTGCAAAAAAAGAGAATATGGGTGCAAGGTCACTAAAAAATATAGTAGAACAATCACTATATTGGATAATGTATAATGCTCCGGATCTCCACAAAAGAGGCATTAGAAAGGTAATTTTTGATAATTATCCTAGTAAGTCTGAAGAATCAAAACCTGTTGGTATTAAAGAAAATGGCGACAGAGAAATACTTGCAGACTACAAATTTTTTAAACACATAATATATGAAGAATAAAAACTGGAAAAAGAAAACAGTAGAAGGCTTTAATTCAAAGCATAAACAAAAGCGAAAAGATTTCAAAAAACAGCAAAATGCAGTCTCGGGTTCATCTATAACAGTATGGAACGGAGACGTAAACGGAGCACTAAAGAAATTGAAAAAAGTATTAGAACGTGCTGATAGACAAAAAGAATTAGCAAAAAGAGAGTTCTATGAAAAGCCAAGTCAAAAAAGAAAACGCAAAAAAGATCAAGCAAAGAAAAGGACTAAAAAAGCAGAAGACCTTATGATAGCAAGAGGCGAATGGATGCCTCAGTTTTCTGATAACACAGGAAAGGCTATGAAAGGCAAACGCCAGAGAAGAAAAGTGTTCATGCAAAAAGAACGCATTAGAAGACTTTCTGGCAGACGTGTAAAATGAAGATCGTCGTAGTCAGCGGCGGGTTCGATCCCCTACATTCAGGACATATCAATCTATTAGAATCAGCATCAGCACATGGTGACAAACTTGTTGTGCTACTCAATAGTGATGAATGGCTAACAAGAAAGAAGGGTAGACCATTTATGCCATTTGAAGAGAGGGCAAACATAATAGAACGTATGGAAATGGTTGATTATGTATATGGTGTAGATGATAAAGATGGGAGTGTTACACAAGGACTTATAGATGTAAAAAAAGCATTTGATGGCACAGACTATACAGAATTTGTTTTTTGCAATGGTGGTGACAGAGGTAAAGACAACATTCCAGAAATGCAAGTTGAAGGTTATGAGTTTAAATTTAGTGTAGGTGGAGATAACAAAGCCAACAGTAGCAGTTGGATATTAAAAGAATGGAAGTATCCAACAGAACGCAGAGTGTGGGGAGAGTTCTCAGACCTATTTCAAGATAATGCAGTTCGTGTAAAAGAACTTATTATAGAGCCAGGCAAAGGTATAAGTTATCAACGTCACTTTAAACGTAGCGAACTATGGTTTGTTAGTAAAGGAGAGTGTGTTGTAAAGCATGGCAGAGATACAGACAAGCCTGAAGAATATGATACAATTAACTTAAAAACAGACGAACAGATACATATAAGGGTAGGAGATTGGCATCAAATAATAAATAATAGCGAAGAACCATGTCATATCATAGAGATACAATATGGGGAGGAAACCACTGAAGATGATATAGAACGTCTTGAGTATTACAACGGAGAATAAATGAATTTCTTATTAGAAGCATTGATCAAGAAGTTGGAAGGTGAAATCGAAATGGCAAAAGCAAATATCAAAGTCTACGAAAAAAATCCTGCAGGGATTGGAGAACATCCAGATGTAGTAGAAGCGATAGAAACGCAAGTTGCCAAAATAGCAGAAGCCGAAGACAAGATCGAAGTTATTCAAAAGCATTTCTAATGAACCCATTTCCGGAATCTTACCGACTATACTATCATAACAATCTAAGAGTAAATAAGAATTATAATAGTTCTTTTTACGAATTATTCAGAATAAAGTATGCCCAACATACTGATCAATTAACAAATCATATTTTAACAGAAACACAATACCAAGAAGTATGTGAAACTGATAATGATGAAACAAGAGGTGTGTTTATTAGGCCAACCATAATGTTTTGGTTATTAAATAGATACCCAGAAGTTACTGAGGCTATAACAACACCTATCCCTCCTGACGAAGACAATGTTCTAGTTTTAAATTGGCTTACATTATTCAACCTCACAGACAGTGACAGAGATCTTATTTTTGGTTTATACAAAGGACATATATTTATAGATGATACATTTGAAGTTCACCCTACTAGAACTTATGTGATGGAAAAGTTATTCAAAGAACTAGGATACAATTTAGATAAGATTACATTTTGGACTAATTGTCCTACACCTGATAACCGATTTGAAAAAAGTATTATAAGGCATAATTGGTTACATTTACAAGAATATGGTAGAATGTTGAATGAGCATACTAGATTTAAAATACCTGTATTTGAAGATGACAAACTGTTAGATTATGATAATAAGAAATACAAAGTCTTATCTCTTAACGGACACTCAACATATCCTAGAGAATATATTTTAAAAGAAGCAATTAAGGCAGGCTTAGTAAACAAAGAAAATAATTCAACAGAAATGAGATACAGTATGGTAGATGCATGGGAGAGGTTGCCGTCTAACTGCTGGTTTAAATTTGATGATCGAGATGAATGGGTTCCTAGAATGCTACCAAATGATGCAGATGAATTATGGATCAGAGACAGAACATCAAATCCGGAATGGTGGGAAGAAAGTTTCTTTAATTTAAATGTAGAAACAAACTTAAATTGGATAACACCTAATGTAAGGTTAATAACTGAAAAATGGATGAAAAGCATTTTGTATCTTACACCTTCTTTTAATATAGGTGAATACCCAGGACTAGAAGAATATCACAAACATTTAGGTTTCAACAACTACGAAAATCATATAGACAGAAGTTATGACAGTATCGATGATTTTGCTACAAGATGCAAAACAATGATACAAACAATAAAAAATACACCTAAGCCAGATAAGAAGCAATGGAAGATGATGAATAGAATTGCATTGCAAAATCGAGAACATTTTTACAATTTTTACATTCCAGAACTAGAGAATACTTTCATAGATACCCTTCTAAAAAAGACCTATTATTAGGTTGACAAAACTCGTAAATTCAGTATAATAATACTATGACAATGCATTTAGCACAAGGCCTTAGTATGATTAATACTAAGAAACGCAAAGTAAAACTTACCAAAGCAAAGTTGGCTGAGTTAGAACTTAAATGGCGTAAACACAATAAAGATTGCAAACGTAAGAACATGCATCATATGAGATATGAAACACTCGATGACTATATTGATTACTGCTACGGTCGTGTGAAACGTCCTGATCCTCGTGATTATTCTACATTTAAACCACGCAAGCCAGTTACTAATTGGCGAGCAGAACAAGACAAAGATCATCGCAAGAAGTATCCAAGTCTTATGGAAGAGCAAATGAAGGCTGGCACTTATAAAAGTGATGGCAAAGGTATGCGTAAGAAAGAGCCTATGAAATACACAGGCGATCTTATACAAGGCATTGCAACTATGCACAAGAGTAATGCTGTTCCTGTAATGAAAGGAACAGATCAAGCAAAAGATATTGCAAGGATGAGAAGAGGGTGATGAGACGATTAGCAGAATGGTTAGACATCTGTAAAGTTCATTGGAAAGAAATATTTGCATTATCATTTATAATGCATTTTGTTTTTGACGGCTTTATATTATTATTAGGTATTCTTATAGGAATAAACATAGGACATCATTAATGTTTGAAAAAATTATAGAAGTAATTGTAATTACATTAGTAATAGGCATAGTGTTTGCTGGTGTATATGTTGCATTTGACAGCAGATACAAAACACTTGATAAGATGGATTATTTCGATGCACCTAACAATCCGGAGACAGAAAGATTAGCCTAGAAAAGAAAAATGAAGAGTTAAGGCAATACTGGTTATCACAAGGCATAGTAGTTCCTACGAATTATAAATTTCCTATTTGTGATCACCCAATAGAAAAATGGTGTAGTAATTGCGACTACGACTGTGAAACTTATGAGAAGATACCGCATACGAGAAAGTATCCTCAAATTTATTTTTTTGATGATTGAATTAGCAAAATTAGATAACGGTGAATTTATATATGGCACTTACGAAGAGTGCGAAGCCTATGCTGAAGAAAAAGATAGTTGGGTAGTTAGATATATGGATCACGTTAATCCATCAACCGTCTACAACACATTTAAATGGGTAGGATCGGGTCTACATAATCCTTTTGCAGTTAGTGTGCCATTTGATTATAGAAAGCAAAGAACAAATGGTAACTTTAATACCCGTGGAGTAAACCAAGACAAATGGTAGAAGAGAAAAAAGACACAAAGGCAGATAAAGGCAAATGGCATGGCGGCAAAGGCTCTGCTAGAAAAGAAAGCGATCAAGACAAATACAACGATGGCTGGGATAGAATTTTTGGTAAAAAAGAAAAGGACAAGAAATGAACATTACAATACCTGAAATAATAGGCTTTACTGGAGTAGCATTGCTAATTATAACGTATGCACTTCTACAACTAGAACGCATAGATCCAAAAGGATTTTGGTATAGTTTTAACAATCTAGTAGTAGCAATACTAGTTACTGTTAGTTTAGTTTACACACCAAACTTGCCAAGTCTAGTAATAGAATTCTTTTGGTTTATAATTAGTGCCTACGGTATCTACATGTATTTTAAAAGGAGACGAGTTGACGGATAAAATTATAAGAGCAACCATTACAGTCGAAGTTCCCTATAGTAACGAACTAATGAACTATGGTCATAAGTTAGATGATGAATTACGCAAAGTAATAAACGAGGCTGACTACATTCCATGTGAACTAGAAGCAGGAAAATTAGATTACAGTAAAAGACCAGTGTTGACATGCAAATCGTAGAATGCACAATTAATGACAGTAGTGATTACGAGTATGTATATGAGAGTGCAATCAATAATACTTTTACAAAATATTTCGAATGGTCAGAAGAAAATAAAATACCAATTGAATTTACAAAAAACTTCGAAGACAATTTAATGCATGGTCTAACATTAATAATAAATGCAAAGTTCAAACACAAAGAAGATGAAGCACAATTCAGACTAACATTCGGAAATAAAGTTTTTGATAAGATACACGAAAAAGAAATGCTGGAGTATGAATTTGGTTACAAGTAAAAAGCAGAGAGACAAAGCATTTAAAGAATCGTTAGCAGACACGATACTAGCATTAATTATAAATTTTCCTCTAAATATTCTTTTAGTAGCAATAGCATTTGAACTACAACTTGGAATTTTACAAACATCAATTTTTTTAACAAGTGTGTTTTTTACAGTAGCAGTTATACGAAAAACATACACAAGACTGTATTTTGATAAAAAAAATGCAAAAAAAGGTTGAAATTTGCCAAAAAGCACATATATAATAAGTATAAAAGATAAATATCTTTTGCAAGTAGACAGAAAAGTCTTCAAAAGAGCACGGGCGTAATCTTCGGACTAAGTCTTCAAAAGTGCTCGGACCTAGTAAGTAAGTTTAGAACACTACTTGTATTTGGCCCTGCCAGGACAGGCTTATAAATGGCAACACTTGTAAGCAGTAAGCGAAGTCAGGGAAGGACAATGTAGGACAGGACACACACTAACGAATGCCCTACATTGAACTACTTTTTTATTCGCCGAATGGGAATACAAAAGTTTAAATTAGAATAACTTGCTTAACAAAGGAGATTATTATGGTAACAAAGCAACAATTCCGTGTCACTACCGACACACTAACCCCACTATATAAAGCCTCAGTTGGCTTCGACCATTTAGTAAATGAGTTCTTTAATGATACCTCATTTGTAAATACTTCAGGGTATCCACCCTATAACATCAGCAAAGACAAAGACGATATCTACGAGATTACTCTTGCAGTAGCAGGATTTAAAAAGTCTGATATCGAAATTGAACTTGAGGATGGCACACTAAAGATTACTGGTAAATCAGAAGTCTTAGATAGTAGTGAAAAAGAGTATCTACATAAAGGTATTGCTGAAAGAAACTTTGTAAGAACATTTAAACTTGCAGAGTATGTCGAAGTTAAGTCAGCCAAATTAGTTGATGGTATCTTAAGAGTATCATTGTTCAGAAACTTACCTGATGCAATGAAGCCACAAAAGATCGATATCAGTTAATTTTGTAGGTAAATATTGGGGTAGGCATAAAATTGTCTACCTCAATTTAATGTAGAAAGATATGGCAAGCAAAAGTAAAAAAGGTAAGATTATAGTTTATATGATTCCAGAAGGTGAGACTAGAGATAGTCACACATATCATTATACCGCACACAAGACAAAAACTCTTATACAAGAAAATAGAAAACTCAGACTTAGAAAATATAATCCTGTAAAAAGAAAACATGAAATGTTTGTAGAGGCTAAATTACCTAAACATCAAAAATAATACTTGACAAATCTTTTAAATTTAGTATAATTTAAATATGCCCATTGAACAAGTAGAAACAAGAGACAAAGTAGAACTAGTCTTCCCCAACAGATACAATGTATTGTTATTAAACGATGACTATACGCCTATGGATTTTGTAATACAGTTACTAGTCGAAGTGTTTAATAGAACACTAGATGAAGCAACTTCTATTACAATGAAAGTTCACGAAGAAGGACAAGGTATAGCAGGAACATACAGTCACGAAGTTGCAGAACAAAAGCAATCAGAATCTTTGATGATTTCACGACACAATGGCCATCCATTAAAAATCGTCTTAGAGAAATTAGAGTGAAAGAGTTTGATAATCAATATACAGCAGGATTTAGCACCCAAGTAGAAAGTGAAGACTTCGAGCCGGGTCTTAATGAAGATATAGTAAGACGTCTTAGTGCAATTAAGAACGAGCCTGAATGGGTAACAGAATTTAGACTGAAAGCATGGGAACATCTGCAAAAGATAGAAGAACCTACATGGGCACATGTAGACTACACACCAATTGATTATCAAGCATTAAGATATTACTCTGCACCTAAGTATAGAAGTAAAGAAGATATACCACAAGAAATACTAGACACATTTGAAAAACTTGGTGTGCCATTACACGAACGTGATGCACTACTAGGTGTTGAGAAAAAGAAAGATCCAAAAATTATTCCAACTGTGGCCGTTGATGCAGTATTTGATAGTGTCAGCATTGCTACAACATTCCAAAAAGAATTAAAGAGTCAGGGTATTATATTCTGTAGTATCAGTGAAGCGATACAAGAGCACCCAGACTTAGTTAAAAAGTATTTAGGTAGTGTTATCCCCTATAAGGATAATTACTTTGCTTGCCTAAATAGTGCCGTCTTTACGGACGGCACTTTCTGTTATATACCTAAGGGTGTAAAGTGTCCTATGGAACTTAATACATACTTTAGAATCAATGCAAGAAACACAGGACAGTTTGAACGCACATTAATAATAGCAGATGATGACAGTTATGTAAGTTACTTAGAAGGTTGCACGGCACCAGCATATGATGAGAACACATTACATGCCGCAGTTGTAGAACTTGTAACACATGATAGAGCAGAAATAAAATACAGCACCGTCCAGAATTGGTATCCAGGAGATGAGAATGGAGTTGGCGGCGTTTTAAATTTTGTAACAAAGAGAGGAATATGTAAAGGTGAAAATTCAAAAATATCTTGGACACAGGTTGAGACTGGCTCAGCCGTTACTTGGAAATATCCTAGTTGTATATTACGCGGTGATAATAGTGTTGGTGAGTTTTATAGTGTCGCTGTAACAAGAGGTAAACAAATGGCCGACACAGGAACTAAAATGTTACATGTCGGCAAGAATACAAAAAGCACAATTATAAGCAAGGGCATAAGTTTTGGTGATAGCACTAACACATATAGAGGACAAGTAAGAATAGGTAAGTCAGCATCTAATAGTAGAAACTATACACAATGCGATAGTTTAATGTTAGATGACAGTAAGGCATTGACATTGCCAGTAGTTCAACAGTATAATAATAACAGTATAGTAGAACATGAAGCAAGTGCAGGTAAGTTATCAGAAGAAGCACTCTACTATTTGAAGTCAAGAGGCATGGACGAAGAAGACGCAGTCAACTGTGTAGTAAATGGATTCTGTAAGGATGTTTTTCAAAAACTTCCTTTAGAATTTGCCGCTGAGGCAAATAAACTATTAAGTGTAACACTAGAAGGAGCAGTCGGATGAAGAAAGTCACAATTAAAGATGTCGGTGGAAAGATTATTAAAGATAACGAAGTATATACATTACAAGATAACCCATTTGGTAATAATTTGACACTAAGTAGCACATTTCTTAGAGCAAATCAAAAAACAAACGGACATACACATTCAGGACAAGAAGAAGTTTATTTTTTTGTAAAAGGTGAAGGTGAGATGCAAATCGATGATGAACGTTTTCCTGTAACAGAAGGAGATGTTATTTGTATAGAGGATGGAGAATTTCACAGAGTCTTTAATACAAGTGACTTTGGTTTGTATTTTGTTTGTGTATTTGATGGAGGCAGAAACCACTAATGTTAGTCACACAAGAATTGAGCATCAAGGTAGATAATAAAACTATTATTGATGATGTTCATATAGATTTTGGGCCAGGCATTCATATTCTTATGGGGCCCAATGGTGTGGGCAAAAGCAGTTTTGCAAATGCATTAATGGGCCATTACAATTATGAAACAACAGGCGCAGTTGAGTTTTTTGGTAAAGATTTATTAGCATTGGAGACCTTCGAAAGGGCGAGGGCAGGCTTATTTGTAGGTTTCCAATCACCCTCTCCTGTGCCTGGTCTTAGTAACTTTCAATTTATAAAACAAGCAAAACAATCTCAAGGACAACAAGTAAAAATAAAAGATGACTTAGATAATTTTAGAACTATGTCAAAACATTTTGGATTACCAGATGATTGGGATAAGAGGCATTTAAACGTAGATAGCAGTGGTGGAGAAAAGAAAAAGAATGAACTTATACAAATGTTACAGTTAGGACCAAAGTGTGCAATACTAGATGAGCCTGACAGCGGATTAGATGTAGATGGTATTAAAAGACTAACACAAGAACTTAACAACTATAATCCAGATAACATACTAATAATCATTACACATTATCAACAACTAATAGAACAACTAAATGTTGACTCAGTTAGCATTTTAAAAGATCAAAAGATAAAACAATACAAAGGCAAGGATAAAGCATACGAAATATTTGAACAAGGTTTTGATAATGTATAATGAAAGCATAAAATACAGTTTACAAGATTTGCCAAACATGTTAGGCATAGGTGTTAGGCAAAATATGTTATCTAAGAAATACAACAAACTTTGGCCTGAGGCAGTAGAACAATTTGCTAAAAGCATATCAGAACAAAATCCTGTAAAGAGTTATATACACAGGAATATGAATATGCTCAGACTTAGCAATCATATAAACGAAACTCCTACAACAACTACAATAAAACCAGAACTTGTAGAGGACTATATAAATGATTGGCATATATCAGATGGTCATATAATAGGGCCTATGTCTGACCCATGGGGTATTCAAATATTAGATAACTATAGCAAACGAATAAGTCTAAAACAATACGAACCTTATTTTAGTCCAACAGGAAGAGTTTCTGACTTTGCATTTTTAAATACAACTGCTCCCATCGGATTGAGATTTTCTACTGGCACAGTTGATACATGTAGGTTAGTTTACAAAGAACAAATAGATACCAAAGATCTTTCTTGTATAAATTTTCTAGTTGATGTAGGACCTGGTTCACATATAACATTAGAAGAATTTATAAAACCAAAAGACTTTGGGTGCAAACTAATTAAAATTACATACCTAGTAAGACAAGGAGCAAAACTTGAGATTGTGAGAACAAATGGCTCATCTAATGATTCATTAACTGTTATAGACAGCAAGTTTGTTTGTTTCCCTGATAGCGATGTAATTGTCCAATCAGAAGGAAAAGGTTCGCATTACACACAAGAATTTTTTGATTTTGATATATATAGATGTAGCAAAGTAATGCTAGATGGTAGATATAATATTAAAAACCAGCATAATAATCATGTAGGTGTTTTAGTAAACCATTTAGAAAACGATAGCATCAGCGACATAGATGTAAAGTCTGTAGTTGACGGCAAATCAAATAGTAGTTTCATTGGAAACATTTATGTAGATAAATCTGCTAATGGAACTGACGCAAAACTTTTTAATAAGAATTTACTTTTAAGCAACGAAGCAACTGCGATAAGCGAACCGCAGTTGGATATAAACACAAAAGATATAGCATGTTCGCATGGTTGCACGGTTAGTAATATTAACAGCGATCAACTATATCTATTACAAGCCAGAGGTTATGATAACCAAAAGGCAAAGGAAACACTTAAGGAATGCTTTCTGAACCAGTAACAACAAAGGCAGAGTGGCCTACACTAATTAATAATCCAGACATGGCTTATTTTGATAGTGCCGCTTCAACTCAAACACATGTGTCTGTTTTAAACAGAATGAAAAAATATTATGAAGAACAACGTTGTAATGTAAACAGAGGTGACTACAGAATTAGCCAAATAGTATCGGAGGACATAGAAAGGTCAAGAGAAAGTGTTGCAGAAATTTTAAATTGTAAGGCAGAAAACATTGTGTTCACAACAGGAGCAACACAAGGCCTTAACATGATTGCAGAATGGCACAAAGATGCTCCTGCTGTAATCATTACAGAAGCAGAACATACTGCAAATATTATGCCTTGGATTGCACAAGGTAGAACTGTAGAAAATGGAAGGCTCATAGTTTTACCAATTACAGATAAAGGTATGTTATCTATTAATGAAGCAAACAAAATATTCGAAAAGAATCCTCATGCAGTATTAAGTGTCCACAGCCATAGCAATGTTTCAGGCATACCATTAGACTATAAAGGTTTATGTAGAGCGGCTCACAATGCAGGATTAAAGGTTGTAGTAGATGCATGTCAAACAATAGGCACACATGACTTTGATCCTTTTACTGTTGACTATGCTGTATTCAGCGGACATAAAATGTATGGCCCTACAGGTGTTGGAATATTGTATGGAAGACTTGATTGGAGTATTCACAGAGCAATTCTACAAGGCGGAGATACAATTAATCATTATGACTTTAGTGGTAATGTAGATTTTAAAGAAGGCCCAACAAAACATGAGCCTGGCACATTAAACATTGCAGGCATATTAGGATTAGGTGTAGCGGCAGAATATATTAAATGGATAGGCTATAGTGAAATAGAAAGATACATGTCTAAAATAGACTTGGCTATGTCTGACGCAGGTATATTTGATGGACAAGATGGATTCAATTTAATATATCCTAGTTATAGACAAAACGGCAGAAACGTTTACAGTTTTACATGTGATAAGTTTCATCCAAGTGATCTAAGTGCTATGTTAAGTTTAGAAGGTATTGCTGTAAGAGCCGGAAAACTTTGTGCCCACCCTTTTGTAAATAAATTAAGTAGAGGCAAAGGAGTATTAAGAATAAGTCCAGGTATCTATACAGACGAAAAAGATATAGAACATTTAGCAGAAGCATTATGCAAGGCGAAGAGGAAGTTAGTTTAAAAGATAAAGTAAAATCAAATCTGAGGAGAGTAATAGATCCTGAGATTGGTATTAACATTGTTGACTTAGGGTTAGTGTATGACATTGACGTAAACGAAGAAAACGATGTTCAAGTTCTAATGACCCTTACTGCACCTAATTGTCCTTTTGGAGAGATGATAATGATGGAAACAGAGTTCGCAGTTCGTAGTGTAAAAGACGCAAACATAGTAAAGATAAATTTAACATTTGATCCTCCTTGGAACCCAGATATACATGTTACCGATGAGGCCAAATATCAAATGGGTATCTTATAAATCAAAATAAATATAACTTTAAATAGGAGAAAGTAAATGGCATTCGATATAATGGTTCCAGATGTAGTATTTA
>MDTC01027146.1_pt1 | contig 14425 bp, 18 predicted proteins | sample 811181 | NCBI WGS metagenome assembly MDTC01 (sample SAMN05326644, study PRJNA326480) | marine metagenome | isolation source: seawater | place: Pacific Ocean: North | collected 2011 | reverse complement strand
TAAACTATAAGTACAAAAAAATAGGTATAGGGGATCGATTGGTACTCCTGTACCAATAACCCATATAAGGATACTCGGTAATAAAAATGGGATTAAGCCACAATAACCAAACCATAATGCTGACTTATTTAAGTTTATCTCTTTGGACATCTGATATTTATTTCCATATCTCAATGGTTGTAGAGGAACCTGCAGAAATATTATAGGTTTTAGCCATGTCCCCTTGATTCAAAGCAACTCCGATATTTAAAATGTCATTGACATAGATTACTGGCTCACCTAAATTCACTTGACCGAATGAACTTGCAAATTTAACCTTGCTCAAAAATAGCTCTTGGTTTGCTTTGAAAATCTTAATCCAGACAAAATCACCTGTCATTACTCCTAGTTGATCAAAAAGCTCAACACTAATATTGGTCCATACATTTCCATAATGAGTATCAAGTATAGGAATATTTCCAATTATTTTATTATTATTGAATTGCGGTTTAGCATATTCAAGCTGCAGAACAACTGGTTCGAGCAAATCACCAACTTGAGAAAAATTAATGATCTCAGAGGCTAACCTTGCTCCTGTGTAGGCATAAACATCACGCCCATGAAAAGTATGAGATCTTTCAGAGCCTTCTAATCTATTGATTTTTTCATCAATCTCACGAATTGCTTTTATACCAAGTGAATCTGCCACTAGAGTTAAAGATCCATTATCAGGACTAACAAAGAAATGTCCTGAGTTTGTCTCTAAGACCACAGATTTTCTTTGCGTGCCCACACCTGGATCAACAACGTTCACAAATACTGTTCCTTTTGGCCAATAGGTAGCAGCTTGATTCAAGCGATAGGCTGCTTCCCAGATATTAAATCTTGGAATTTCGTGAGTAATATCATACATTTTTAAATCGGAGGAAACATTAAAGGCTACGCCTTTCATCTGAGAAACAGCTGGCTCTTCTAAACCAAAATCTGTTTGAAATACTAAAGCATTTTGCGCCCAGGCAAGAGATGAAAAAAGCAACGTAATCAAACTGATTTTAATTGATATATACCTAAAACTTAACATATACGGATATTCCTTAAAGTTGAAAATTCTGAGTGTAAATCACTTTCTATTTATAATTTTATTATCGGTCGTTATTGGCTAAATCCACTTCGGCTGCGATAAAACCAAAAGCACTCCAGCTTGAACCAGCTATTATACTTTGTAATAGTTTATCGGATCTAGATTTGTCATCATTGTAATAAAAATAATTCGCTAATCCATAAGCCACTGCAGCACTACTCGGACTGTCTCCATCCGCAGTCATCATTTCATCAATTTTGATCTCACCCTTATACAAAAGGCATAATTGATGATAACTCATATTTTCAATAATATTCATCTCAGTATGGATTTCATTAAGTGCTATATCGGCTTCAGTTTCATTCCCCATGAGACGCAATATCATATAAATCCAATGCCCTGTAGAGACTAAATTATCATCATTACCTCCCAGATTATAACCATTACGAAAGGCATTCAGAGCATTTGACCAATCCTGTTTCAGATAGTAAGCAAGCCCCAAGTGATACCATACATTGCCTTGTGTGGTGGTTAAGGGGATATTTTGACTGTTAGGCAGACCATCAGGTTCAATTTGGTTAGGGAGATTCTCCATTAAAGTTGCGGCCTTTATAAAATCTTCAATAGCGTAATCAAATTGTCTAACTGAGATATAACGATGCCCGCGATGGCGATAAAATCTAGGATCATGAGGAAATTTCTCTATCCCTTCTGAAAATATCTTAATAGCCTGATAATAATCTCCAGTATAAGCCATCCTTCTTCCAAACCAGATATTCAAATCTGGGTCATGGGGGTTCTTTTGCAATGCTTCTCTTGCTTTCAGCAAATTATTTAGGCTTAAATCACTAGGCTTAATTGGAGTCAGAATTTCTCCAGTTACTGACAGAATGACCTCGCTATCTCCTAGATGACTATTCATGACAGCAGCCATTGATATATGGCAATGATGTGTCATAAAAAAAGCTATTAGTAACAGTTTAGTTATCTTCATAAATTATCCTTCTTTTGAAAATTAATATTCCAAGACGATTTTAATAGTATTGTTATAAGTATCTTGTAAAATATAATTATGTCATACACACAAACCATCAGCTCATTACTTGAAAATCTCTTTGAGAAAAGTATAAAAGCTCCAACAAAACTTTTATTTAAAAAAAAATCCAAAGACGGAGTATATCAAGTACTTGAGAAATTACTTAACACCAAAAGCAATACGTCTCGAGTAAAATATGCAAAAGAATTCTTTGCGATTGTGGATTTACTAGATGACAGAGAATTCAAAGATTTAATGCTCCATCTTCGTGATGAAAGAGATATTGATGCCAATTTATTAAAACTCTGTTCAGAAAACTATATCAATGAAAACTCAGAAATTAACTATATAAAATTACAAGAAGCATTATCGACTGAACGGAAAGATCTCTTTAGAAGACTCAATTGTTTCGATGAATCAACTATTCACCTTGTAAATCTCAGGAAGAGAATACTCAGTCATTCATCAGCAAATCAAAATTTTCAAAAAGTAGAGCATGATCTAAAAACTCTATTTATTGATTGGTTTAATAGAGGATTCTTGATACTAAAACCAATTGACTGGAATACTCCAGCCTCGATATTAGAAAAAATTATTAAATATGAATCAGTACATCAAATAAATACCTGGCGAGAATTAAGAGACAGAATAGATTCACATGATCGAAGATGTTTTGCTTTTTTTCATCCTGCTATGGCAACTGAACCTCTAATATTCGTTGAAATTGCGTTCTTAAATGAGGTTCCTAGTAAGATTGATATCATACTTGATACTCAACGCAATACACTGAGCGAAGCAGAAGCAAATACAGCTGTATTTTACTCAATCTCAAATTGTCAAAGAGGTTTAGATGGTATTTCATTTGGAAATTTTTTACTCAAAGAGGTCGTTACTTTTATTGAAAAAGAAATTCCTAATATCAAAAATTTTATTACGCTCTCTCCCGTCCCAAAATTTATGGCATGGCTCAAAACACACGATAATGATCTGCATACTGAAATAACTGCATCTCCAGAAATAGAGAACATAAATAAATATGAAGAACAACTTAACAGTCGTATAAGAGATTATTTATTAATCTCTAATAGAGAGGATAAAAAGCCGAATGATCCAGTATCAAGATTCCATCTAGGAAATGGTGCCTCAATATACCGTATCAACTTTATGGCTGATACATCAAAAAGTAGTTTACAAAAAGGTGCTTCATTTATGATTAATTACAAATATGACACTAAATATATTGAAAAAAATCATGAGCAATACACAAAACATAATCAAATTATTGTAAAAAAGAATATTTAAATTATTGAATGATAGATGAGCCTCTGGTGATTCCAGTACAAAAATTTGTTATTTTTATCATTCGTATTACATAACAAATCTAATTTTACAGTATAAGAAAAATCCCTAAATCTACCATTAAATATAAATTTGCTATGAAGCCAATAATATAAAAAATACTTCTAATACTTGGATTCTTGTCAGTAGCTACAATATAGTACAAAAGCATATGAATAATTCTGGAAATAGCATATATCCATACGATTATCATTAACCCATTGGCATCATAACCTGCCAATATTGCAATAATTGTCATCCCCAAAATGGGTACTATATTTTCTAATGAATTCCAAAAAGTTCTATAGGCCCTAAATAAGAATGAGTCTTGCCCTAAAGAGGCATCCATTACACCAACTTTATAACCTTTATATCTTCTGTGTGCTCGAATTAAAATAATTGCTTGAATAATAATCGTACTTAAAATTAGCCATAATCCAGTATATACGTGTTGATACTCATCCATATCACTTGACCTTTAGTGTATTAATTACAGGCAGAATATATTACCGCACTTTTTAAATTAAAGTGAGGCAATACATCTATAAAATTGATTTAAAAGAAAATAAAGTTCTTTATTCTTCGTGGCAAGAACAATCTAGTTCGAAACAGATTTTGTGGTTTCTATAGTGTGAAACAATAATAAGACTTGAACCCAGTAAAGTTATTCCCTTCTCCCCATATTCACCCAGTATATTCTCACCTAAAAGCACCGCCATTATAAGTATTAATAATCCTGTTGAACCAACGAGCACAATAGAGCGATTTTTATGGGCTCTATAGCCAGAAGTTAATGCAAAAATACTGATAGGAACTGCTAGTAGCACAATCATTTTATGGATAAATTCATTATCATATGAAAAAGAAAGCAAGGTAGAGGTTAGAATTAAAAAAGAGGGGGCAAAAAGACAGTGAATAACGCATATTAGTGATAATGACATTGCAAATTTATCTGTTGTTAATTGTGTATTAATCATAATTTTAATTCTCTGAAGAAGTTTATTCGATGATAATGATAATAATTTAATCTAGATTATCAGTAAAATTTTAACTATTTTAGTTATACCTATACATTAGAGGCTTGTCTAATCCTCGGAGACCCAAGCAAGACCAAGCCAGAAAAATAATATAAACACAACTGGATCAATGATTGAAATATCCGGCTTCCAGCGCCATTTGCCCCCAGAAAGCAAAAAATTTCACCCTTATTTACTCTGAATTCTAAGCCCTCTAGAACTGTATTTTGATCAAATCTTTTAGTTAAGTTCTTCGTTTCAATCATATTGATTACTCCGAATTAGTGAGAATTTGGCGAAGGACAAGAATTCAAACCCTCGTGAATTTGAATCCTTGAGCTAACTTAGAGACAGTTAGTCCACCGTATATATTCTTATATCAATAAGAATTTAGAACTTCACACTAAAGCTTACACCTATATTCTTTCCAGCCAAGGGAACCTCATTTTTAACAAATGATGAATGATTACGTGCAACCTCATTAAGTAAGTTATGGCCAAATACCGATGCAAACACCTCTCTTCCAGACTCAGTAACAAACTTCTGGCTATATCTAGCATCAAGCATCTTAAAGCCTTTAGTTACCGTCTCATTTACACTGAGATCATTTTGCCCTTGAACATCCTTTAGTATCAAACTAAATTGTGTGCCCTGATCTTTCGAATACAATAATGAATATATATTTCTCTCAGGAGTCATTCTGGGAATATTACTTCCATCATTAAATTCACCTGATAAGGAATCTCTGGCTACTGATAATTCTAGGTTACCATCATATATATTGAATGTTTTTCCCAGCTCTAACTCATAACCAGTTAATTGAGCATCTTTTTGTTTGTAATTAGCAACAGTAAGATTCTTTTCTTTCTTTGCAGAGTCCATAATATAAATATAGTCATCCACATTGTTATTAAACATCGTGAAAGTACCGAAGAAACCACTTTGATTATAATTTAGAGTTAAGTCGATATTTCGTGACCTCTCTTTATCAATGTTTGTATTACCTACTTCAAACCTAGCTGTGGCGAGATGTGGTCCATTCATATAAAGCTCTACTGCTGATGGAGCTCGCTCCACACTTGCCATATCTAGACTAACATTGAAATTTTCATTGATATTGCGATTCAGACTTATTGCAAGACTGTCATTTTCGAAATCTTTATCAAAATAATCTATTTCTTCCTCATGCTCTTCATGCTCATGACCTCCCTCTTCTTCTTCATGATGTGCAACGGATCCTTTTCTATTGATACGATCATGTCTTATAGCCAGATCAAAGTTGAATAAATCTAAATCTGTACTGACATAGTAACCAAAAGAGAATTCTTTATTATCAGATGGCTTCATGAATGCTTCATGACCAACGATTGAGATATCTTCTTGAATCATATTAATCACTGTTCGTTGTGAGAGTTGATCAGTGGAAAAATCGACCACTAAGCCAAATTCTTGAGCATCATTCTTGAAGATTGTTGGCCCTTCTTCATGGCCATCATTTTCCTCTTCTTCATGACCGGCTTCTTCAGCATGCTGCTCAATTAGAGAGTATTCAGTTCCAGCATAAAAATAATCAATTTTTTTCAAAGCGCTATCTGAGAAAATATATGAGCCTTCTAAATTAAATACCTCGGAATCAGTGGTAGCAAATATTCTTTCTTCCTCATGCTCACCCTCTTCCTCATGCTCTTCACCATGGAATGGGATTCCATAAAGGCTCTCGATTCCTCTGTATGAGACACCCACATAACCCCAATCACCAGTCTTGGAGACACCAAATCGTTGTGATTCAGTTTTATAATCTGAATTTAATATATATTTTGGATTCTCTTCATGCTCTTCATGCTCCTCTTCTTCATGCTCCTCTTCTTCATGAATTATTGCGCCAAAAGGTATTTCAAATTTTTCGAAGCTTGAGTCCTTATAAGCCAAGCTAAAATTCAATCCACCTAAATTATTCTGATAAGATATTTCACCTGATTGACCGCCATTGACTGTTTGAGCTTCACCGCCTAACCGTAACTCTGATTCCATGAAATCAGTTCTGGCTATAGTGCTATCGACCACATTAATAATACCGCCACTGGTACCATTGGAATAGAATATTGATGAAGGGCCTCTAATGACTTCAATTTGTTGAATATTATTAAGGTCTATATCATTTACATGGTCTGCACCAATACCAGACACATCTCGATTGACCCTGCCATTACTCATTATTTTCACACGATTTCCAGACATTCCACGAATAACTGGTTGACCTACCCCAGCACCATAATCAGCCGAAGATACTCCCAGAAGATTATCAATTGTCTCCCCGAGGCTCTGTGTTGCCATATTTGCGATATCATCTCCGTCCAAAAGATGAATTGGGTTATGAATACTGTTTAAGTTTTTTTCGATATAAGAGGAAGTAACGATTATTTCCTCTATTGCATCCTGTGCAAGGATGTTATTTACGTAAGTTACACTCATTACAATGAGTGCGTATTTTATTGCTTTCATGCCGATCTCCAAATAAATATAAAATTAACTAATTAATATAAGATTAAACTCTATTTATAGGAGGCGCCCTGGATTGAAAATTACCGAAATAGTCAGATATTACGTCATCTTTCTTGACATTGGCAACAAAGCCATAAAGTGAAAATACTGCAACAAAACTATTATCTCTGATTGGGTCCGAAACATCATTTTCGCAGAATTGGCAACTAGAATGTTCAGATTCATTCTCTGCTTCATCGCAAGTAAAAGTATGCAGTGATGCAGAAGAAGCAAACAGCAGTCCAATCACTAAGATAATAAGTTGATTATTTAGATATTTCATTATTGTTATATTATAACATGAGAGTTTTCATAAATTAAAACTATTTATTACCAATCTATAGTTAAGATTTTTCGGGGAAGATCATCTGATATTGCTAAAATCGTCAAAATGAAAAAACCTTGTTCCATTGGTGAAGCTAGAATTAGTCATAGAGTCGGCAACAATGGAAGCTCTGACGCTCCTATACTTTCTGAAAGGACCTACTAATAAAATATTTATCAAAAAAAATAATTTTTGACCTATATCCTCTATAACCCTTCGCTCACCTCGATCTCCCAAAAGTAAACTAGGGCGAAATATATTGGTACTCAAAAAACCTAATTCTTCAATTCTCTTTTCTATTTCACCTTTCGTACTTAAATAGAAGTTTTTTGAATATAAATCTGCACCCACTGAAGAAACAATGCTCACTCTTGATGCTCCAGCTAATTTTGCTTTTTTCGCCAAAGCAATAGTGTAATCATGATCAATCCTCTTAAAGTTATCCTTACTACCCGCTTTTTTTATAGTGGTGCCAAGACACAGGAATAAATGTTCACAGATAGGGAACTCTCCATTAGTGATAAAATCATCAAAATCAACTATCAAATTAGTGATATTACTACTTGGATTTAACATCGGTCTCCGTGTAATAGCAATTACCTTATTCTCTTTTTGGCTTAAAGAATGGCACACCAGATTACCTACCAGACCTGTTGCACCTATTACAACTGAAATATCAGACATCACATTAATCCCATTAATTAATTATTAGAAATTTTCATTACTAAATTCCACTCTATTAATCATAACTATGTTTGTTGTATTATAAGAAGACTATGAGTACAACAAATAATGCCCTTGAAAAAGATATTAATGCATTCCTCATATCATGGAAAGAGGGTATTCTTTCTATCGGAAAGGCATTTCGAAATAATGAAAATTATAAAGATAAAGCGATAGCTTTCATTCATGAGCATTATGTCTTTGAAGATGAGCAAGTTTTATTTAAGCCCACCTATACCAAAGAAATAATATTCAGAAATAACTTTGATGATGCATTATCTTATTTCATATCTGGAAACATTACCGAAGATTCAGGATTCGCTATAAAACCGTGGGAGAGTATTTCTTCTTCAGATGTTAATTTTCTAATTGAAGATCAACTTTGTGCAGTAATGGGTGTACTTGAACTCAAATCAGGAGCCTCTGGGAGCATTACTAAAATCGCTTTCACATTTATATTAATAAAAACTGAAAAGAGACTAAAAATCAAAATTCATCATTCATCTGAAATAAGTTCATAACCACTAAATTACTAATTTAAGAGCCTATTTGTAGCTATATCTTCTATCAGAAAAAGTACGGACTCGCTTTCGCCAAGCTTGATAAGAGCCTGTTTTTAAATTTTCTCGCATCAGTTTTTTGACATCTTTTTCATCTAAACCATACTGTATTTTTATGTTTTCAAAACTAATGTGATCAGAGAGTGCCATCTGAATAATTTCACTTATCTGCTCTTTTGAAAGTTCTTTTTTCATATTCAAATAAACCAGAGATAATTAGGCCACTAAAACCATCGAACAACGCCTATGATTCCAGCAGTTGCATAGAAAAATTGTAATAGTAAAATACCATAATGCTTGCAAAGAAAAGCCCAAATCCCAATTGCAACAGCAGAAATAAAAAGAAGAGTAAAACCTAAAACTTCATTTCCTGTATTTGAGGCGACTAACATAGAATAAGCAATCGCAGTAAAAACTCCGAACCATTCAAGTGCTTTTTTAGACATGATTACCATGCATGAGGCAATTTAAAAACCAGCATCGCCAGTTGGCCAGGCAGGACTATTACCAACATTTTGGCCATCTCGATCAATCTTTGCAATGGCATGCTCCATAATAGTTAAGCCCTCTTTGAGTGTTTTTTTATCCATGTTTAAAGCTGGATACATCCTGATATTTTCCTCGCGATCACTAATCGCCCAAACCCCCGCATAAAGCATTTCACTTCTAACGGCTCGAGCATACCACCAACTTTTATCTTCTTTTTTATTTTCAGGCGACTGGAAACTTACACCTAATAATAATCCACTGAGTCGAACCTGTCTTACAATTTCGTATTTTTCCTCCCAGTCCTTCATTACATCTTTGGCTATTATTGCTAATTCTGTCGCGTGATCGATAATGTTATCGCGCTTAAATATTTCAAGAGTTTTGATCCCAGCGGCACAACCAGCTGGAGTACCAGCAAATGTTGAATTCGCTGAGAAATCTGGGTTATTACCAAGAATTTCATCACGAGCTGCCACACCAGCACAAGCTTCTATACCACCGGATAAATTTTTACCTATTACCAAAATATCAGGCGTAACATCATAATGTTCAACAGCCCACATTTTAGCAGTACGGCCCAATCCGGTGAGCACTTCATCAGCAATCATCAACCAGTCATTGCGATCACATATGCTCCGAATTCCTTGTAAAAATTCTTTAGTTGGAATCCAGTTACCACCCTCAGCTAGACCAGGTTCAACCATGATCGCTGCAATATTATCTTTTGCTGCTATATAATCTGGAATATGATGTTCTAGGTAGTGCAAGCAATAATCTGTGTATTGTTTTTCTGTCATGCCAGCTGGAATAAAGTCACTATGTGGGTATGGTGCGACAATGGCACCACCACCCCATCCTTCCATATATTTCCTACTATTCAGTCCGCCAAAGACTTTGGTTCCGATACTATTCCCATGAAATGATGAAGAAAAAGTAATCACATGACGTCTTTTTTTATAGCACATTGCCATATAGAAAGCTGATTCAGCCGCCTCAGTGCCAGAAACCTCATAAGTAAAACGAGATAAGGCTTGATTTGGTGTAATTTGAGTAATATTTGCAGCTAATTCATAACGCAATGGATGATCATAATGAAATCCATATCTAAGTTGCGCTTTATGCACCGCTTCAATAATCTCTGGATGAGCATTACCCAGTGGATTGGTAGCCCATCCATTTTGAAAATCAATATATTTATTACCATCAACATCCCAAATATAATCACCTAATGCTTTATCAACCATAACTTGGCCAGCTGGTCTAAATCCACGTTTTGCCGCTTGCTGTAACTTATCATCAAAAATTAAACCATTCTGAAATAATGAAATACCACGTTTTAAAATTGCTTTTGCTTTGGGCCCTGGAATGGATTTAGTCATATCAAATACTCGTTATCTTTATTGTTTATTATCTAATTCAAGTATAGCAGTTACTTTTAATAGCTAAAATTATGCGCACATAATGTGCACTAATATCAATTAGTATGAGTATAGCTTGGCCGTGTCACCACATAAGCCCAATAAAAAAATAAAAATTGTAATGCTAGACGCAGATATAAAAAAGATAACGGAATCTCAGGAAATGCTTCAGGGGTGAGTGCCATATATATATTTGCTGGATAAACGCAAATTAAAAGTGCCATCAGACCCCAACCAGCAATTTTTCGTAATCTAGGTATTAATAAACAAATACCTCCTAAAATTTCGAAAAAGCCACTGATGTATACCGCCTCTGCATGCAATGGAAAAGATGGAGGCATGATAGCTAAATAAAACTGAGGACTTATAAAATGATCAATACCAAAATATACAAAAAAACCGGCCAAGCCTAATAAAACTGATTTTTTCCATATACCCGAAGGCAATTGAAACCAGGAGAAAATAACTGATAGTGATCGCATAATTTGAATCATAAAATACTATTGTTTGTGATGAGCAACCAAGTATTCAGGTGTTAGCGTCGACCTTGTTACTTTGAAGATATTTTGAGGCATGATTAATTTAGTACAATTTATTTTTTGAAAAGAGACGGTACTAATTTTGGAGTATTTTTCTTGTAATCATTATATTCATCTAAGTGTCCCCATTTCTCTAATCCTCGTGCTTCTAAAATTCTTATTCCGCTTATAAAATTTAACAGTAAATAAGTAAAAATGGGAGAAAATAATGCCAAGTAACCCATTCCTTCGAATGATGAAATGCTCATGACTGTAATCCCAGTCCATAAGGCAATCTCACCAAAATAGTTAGGATGCTGTGACCTCGCCCAAAGACCCTGAGTTATAAACGAATCTTTATTATCTGTCTTAGATCGAAATGCGAGCTTCTGTCTATCGGCGATTACCTCAAAAGTAAAGCCAAATATAAACAAAATTAAACCTAGCCAGAATAAATTGTTTACTATTACTCCTATCGGGCTGGTAATTGCTACCAAAGCAGCAGATGAGCATATAAAAACCCACATACCTTGGAGTGTCCAAGTCATCAAAAAGCGTGAATAAGATGTTTTGATTGAATCAAACCGCTTATCTTTGCCATCCTTGTGAATTCTCATAAAAAGAAAAGAACCAAGCCTGATCGCCCAAATAATAACAGCCCCAGCAACAATTAAATTACTGTATTTTAGTCCCTCAATACTATCTGTTGCTATTAAGCAATATATAAAGATACTCAAATAAGTGAGGCTACCAGTTAAATCATAGAATTTTTCAGTCTTAAAGATGAAAGCCGGTATAAAAGCAATCCATTGAATTGTGAAAGCAATAAATAAAGCCTGTTGTATTATATTTGTAGCAAAAATTTCAAAGCTATTAGAGGAGATTAAGTCAGCATAAATTTTCGTAAATATAAATACAACTGCAATAATTACTATATTTTTTAGGTGATTCATGAAGACTAACTCTTTTTTAAAATAATAACTTCACAATGTTAACATAATCTCAAAACTTTAATTTGTAACCAAATGAAAGTAAATCAGGCCATTAATTACTAGCCACCTGCTTTTTTATTTTTATAATATCCACGGAAGGCAATATATGTTTGTATCAGATTAGCAATTACAAAAGCATATAAATCTACAAGAATAAAAACTGCTGCTCCAGAAAATCTGGCGATACCAGTTAGAATATAACCATTTAATCGAGTTTCATGCTCAACTGAACTGACTAGGTATAAGCTCATGATACTAAGAACAAGAATTACCCATTGCCCAAACTGTAAAAAATTTTCAACCATTGTTTATTTCCTTTTATTTAGGAAAATAACAATATCATGATCATAAAAAAACCGAGGATTTTATTTTGAAATAGAGGGCTGATCCTTTGAAAATCTTTTAATATGCAACCCATGGGGGCTCAATCAATAACTGTGGGTCAACACCAGATTTCGGTATAAATTTCTGGGTGCGCCCATATTGATTATCTCCACCATATAAGTTTCCATCTGGATCAACAGAAAAAGTATGAATTTCTAAAAATCCATTAGGCAGCTCCCTTGGAACTAGCCAGCTGCGCTTTATATTTCCGTAAAAATCATAGTTTATAAAACGCAAGGGCCCTAGATCTGTTATCCAGAAATCGTCTTGATTAACAATAATATCTAAAGGTAAGGTAAGAGGAGCACCGATAGATCTCTCAAATTCGAATATAGCTGGATCTTTAGTAGCACGAAATAAGTTTACACCATTTTTGCCAGATCGATCAGTAACAAAAACTCGACCCTCAGGACCCACAGCAATGGAATGAATTGTGTTGAATTGACCAGGTCCATCCCCTTGACTGCCAAACTCTCCCATATAGTTCATCTCATCATCATAAATAATTACACGATTATTAAGCAATCCATCGGCTACAAGAATCCTTCCATCTGGCATAAAAGTAACATCCTGTGGGCTGCCATAGTGAGTTGCATCATCGCCAGGCACTCCTCTTTCCCCATAAGTGGCTAAAAGTTCACTTCCATCATTTGAGATCACATGAATTTCATGGTGGGTCTGATTAATTACCCAGAGCTTTCTTTCTGGGTCATAGGGATTGACCCGAATGCGTTCAGGCCCAGGACCGTTGGCACCCTCACATAGATGATCTAAATGATTCCAAACTTTTACTTTCTCTCCCTCTGCATTCACTTCAAAAAGACAATTTTGCCAGACTCGTCTATTTTCTTCTCTAAGCACATTGATACCTAGGGCACCAGCAAAGCCAGGAAAATCGTCAGCTACTGGGTCAGTCAGCACGGTCTCTCCACGCTGATTAATTAATATTCGGTTAGCATTCTCAGCCCATACCGCGGAATTACCACCAAAAGCGTAACCGTCCTCTTGAAAAGGTTTAAGCCAACCACTCACGACATTATAAGGGCTTTCAATAATCAAACCACGCGCATTACCAGTCTCCTGCGCATGAGGAGATGAGCATAGACTCAGCATTACTACTACAGCAATTGCTATACTTATACTGATATTGCAGGATAAATTATGTAAACTATTTTTATTATTAATTTTTTACTCCTACTGATTAATTATCATATTTAGAATGTAAAACAATCTCCAGTTTTAAAAATAATTATTATTTTTGTGTAACTTTCCGTCTATTAAAATCAGAACTTTCAGTAGATTTCTCTTAAGTATTGATAAACCTTTATTCTCTTGTTATAACGATAAGTGCTGTGTCTACATCTGATAATAACTTTGTAACCAAGCTAACTAAGTTCATCATAAAAACAGGATGTATTTTTATTAACTATAAATAAAAAAGAGATATCTTAATAGATTACTATTATATAATGTGCGAAATATAAATGAATAAATTTCTAAAATATGATGACGTAAAGATATTCAAGCATGAAAATTTTTCTTTATCTTTAATTTATACAATTGGGCACATCTTAATTGCCATTACATGCGTAAGAATAATTACTGGAGCCTCCCTTGATATGGCAGCAATTGATGCTTTGGTAGAACCAATTATAAATGGGTTTTGGTTCTATTTTCTTCTAGTCTATCTTAATAAAATTATTTTAAACAAGATTAAAAATATTAAAAAATCAATCATAAATATAAATAATATTACTTTTTTTCTAGCTATTATCTATACTATTGGACATATTTTTATTGCCTTGATATGCACTAAACTCTTAACTGGGGCTACCTTGGACCTAGCTGTTATTGATGCTCTGGTAGAACCAATTATAAATGGGTTTTGGTTTTTCATTCTTATCAAAATTTTCAAGAGATACAAAAAGCACCATTCAAAAGAGCTCACAGCAAACGCCTAAAAATTTAAGTTATTGATCATTCCCACTCAATAGTAGTCGCAAAATAACCCTTATAAGAACAATG
>MDTC01167804.1_pt1 | contig 14428 bp, 10 predicted proteins | sample 811181 | NCBI WGS metagenome assembly MDTC01 (sample SAMN05326644, study PRJNA326480) | marine metagenome | isolation source: seawater | place: Pacific Ocean: North | collected 2011 | reverse complement strand
GATTCCTGTTTAAGAGCATGCTCTGCAAGCTTTTCATGTGCCTTTACTAAGTCGTTCTTTGCCTTAACTGTGCGATCATCAAGATGACCAAAAGATTCAACGCACGCATCATAGCGAGACCTTAATTCGTCGATGTTTGACGGAAAATCTTCAGTAGTGTTAGACACTTGTATTGTATTCTCAGATCTCATCATGTGTTTTACCGTTTAGCTATCAACTACCCCGAGCAATAAAACCTCTATAGATTAGACATCAGTGCTTCAAATATTCTAAGGCGGTTAATTATCAACATCACTTAGGTTTGTTGATTGAATAAGCATCATTATTGTACTAGGCAAGGTTTAAGAGAATCTTAAATACAATCGAGGAAAAACAAATAATTAATAAAATTCGGCCAATCTAGACCTCACGTGCAATGCTCGAAGCATCACTCCCACCCATCAGCATGTATGGAATCACTGCAAGCTGATCAATATCACTCAACGACTCCTATGAAGAAAATACACTTAATATGGAGATATCAACGCGATAATGCAATTCCGTTCTCTTTAAGGGCCTGTTTGATTGCAGGAATCATGTCATATGCGGCTTGCTGACCTGCATGCACGAGCTCCAGTTCGTGACTCAAGTCAAACATTCCCACTTGGCCCACCTCAGGGTGGATGACAAAATCAGCATCTTTTGTTTGTAAATTTGTCAATCTATCTGAGGTAATCTCATAACTGCGAGCCGCAATACCAAAAGCAGTATTTGGCATATCGTCAGATAATGAGGTACCCACGTCCACTGCAATGACAATTTTTGGATGAAATCGACGTGCGACATCAACCGGAACATTATCCGTAATACCGCCATCAACTAACACTCGACCATATAACCGAACAGGTTTTACGACACTAGGAACAGCCGATGATGCTAAAATAGCAGGCGGTATAGGACCTGACGAGATAGGAAAGGTCTCACCCGTTGTAAGGTCGGTGGTCACAGCAACAAAAGGCACGGATAATTCAGAAAACATTTTAGCCCGAAGATTTTTCATCAAAAACTTCTCCAGGTGATAGCCCCTAACTACACCTCCCATTGCAGGGAATGCAGCAATATCAGCAAGATCCCAAAATCGAGCTTGCATGGCAGTATCTGCCATGGCTTGTGCTGAACCCTGATCAGCGTACAACACACCCATAAGACTGCCGGCGCTTGTACCCACCACTAGGTCGATAGGTATATGAGCTTTTTGCAGCTCCATTAAGACACCAATGTGAGCGTAACCGCGAGCACCACCACCACCAAGGACAACGGCTACGTTTGGAGATGGCGAAATGATGGGCGCAGGTGGTGGTGTTTTTGGAATAACCAATGATGGCGTTGTTCCGGCACAGCCGCCCAAGAACAGCACAGCGAGCGACAAAACACAGACCCTAATCCATGATTTTATGTTTTTAATACTATAATCCATCACATCATCCATCATCACTGAGTTAACACCTGTGTCCATATGCATACCATTAATAAAATAATGATTATCAGATAGCATGGGGAGATGGAAGCGGTGTATTCTCTGGAGTCACTGGTTCCTGGTTATTGTATGGTTGAAATAGTGCGGGAACAATTGGCGGGTTAATACGTCGAGTGATCACGCCCCTTATCAAATTAGCAGCCATTTCAGATTGGACTGAGAATGTATAATTATTCAAAAGATTCAACATGTCTTGATCTAAAGCGGAGGTAGCTAGCGTATGATAAAGGTAAATTAAACTACGAGATGACTCCTGATCCAATACAGGGGATGCTGCATATCGCCCATTCTTAAGGCCTTGCGAATTATAACCGCGAATAACCGCTCTGAATCGCGCGACTAAATCCTCATCAGCTGATAAATCATCAAAGATGGTGTCCCTTTCAAGTGTTTTTTGATAAAGAAACCTAAACGCGGCATTTAATGAGCGCTCTGTGGTTGGTACATTGTAATAAACGGAATCAGCTGATTTTATATTTGGCATGATAGGAACCTCAATACATTAAAGAAGTAGGAAAATTATATACCAAATAGTTAACGTATGCGCTTAAGTAAAGATTAAGGATCAAGTGTATGGAATATTTACTATAAACAACGCAACACTGTGAATTCAAACAACGCTGAGCAAGGTTTCAATATCAAGCGATAAAAAAAAAATAACTGCAATTGATGTACTGATCAGGAAAAAGCGGAAATTAAAGGTAGTTAAGGTTAATTTAATCTGGTGATAGTAAGATAGTAAGCTAGTAAGCTAGTAAGCTAGTAAGCAGATAGAATAATCATCAACATCATCCATTCTCAACGTTGAGATAGGTCACATGTGAAAATAAAACCCAAATAAAAGAGGATTTAACATGCCCGGAAAAAGAAAAAGAACACAACAGGATGAAGACGCAAAAACGATGCAAGAAGCCAGAAGTTTCTTAAAGAGAGGCCCGAACTATCCAACTACGATATTTGCCAATGAACTAGACTCTTCGTTAAAAGAAATAGTCTCTCTCATAGAAAGCGAGGTAACCAGTACCGACAGTGAGATCAAAAAAATCATTGGAAAAATATCAAAAAAACATACACGTCGTACAGATCTTACTGTAGCCGAAATCAACCAACTGATTGAAAAAATGGAAGCAATCGCTTTACAGCCATTAGTAACACCACAAAATGATTACGCGTCTCTTTTGAATAAAGCAGTCCTTATGAGTGCAGTATACATGGTTGCCTCATCAGAATTATTTAATATGGTTGAGATTGGACCTCTAAGCACCTCTGCAGCATTGAAGATAGCTCACATGCTTTTCACCTCTTCCACACAATCACAAGAAACTCTTGATGCTCAAGCAAGAACTGAACTCATTAACAATAAACCAAGCCTGATCAATCAGCTTAAGCAACTCATAAAAGAACACCATCCAGACGATCAATCAGATACCATCAGACCAAACCAACGATAGCATTTAATAAGACCACCACACTCGTATGCTTATCAGTGATCTCATTGACTCATAAAGTCATTTCCACCATCTCACCTGAAATAAATCATCTGATTATAACTCGCATTTAAATTGCATGCGGAGTCATACCACTACCTTTAACCACTTCAACTGCTAATGGATATTCGTTACATTCTTTTAAAGCATTAGTTACAAGATCCTTAGCTTTTATGTGGTCTTTGAGAGCACTCTCCAACCAGCCTTTTAATTCATCTTCAGAGACACCCGCTTTATGCATGGATTGAAACAACTCAATAAATTTCTTATTGTGTTGATTTTTGGGCAGCTCAAAAAGAGAAAAACTGAAAAAAGTAATAGTATAAGGTGTCTGAGTGGTCTCATCATAACTCTGAATAAGTTCTAACAACGGCTGATAAAAGACCTTTTCCAATGCGTTTTTATATGACTCAGGTGATAGTGCTTCTAATACCTTGAGCGTATTTCTTATTGACTCCAACTTTGCCTCATCTCCATCTCCACTTTCAGCTATAGCTGTAAACAAGGTTTCAATCTGAGTCTGTACTACCTGATTGACACAGGTTTTTTCTAATGATTCACAATTATCGATCAGTTTTTTTAACTCAATTTCAAACACCTCTAATCTTACAATCCAATTTTGCGATTTGTTATGTGTTGATAAAAGATCAACTTGCTTAACGATTGAGCTGATGCTATCTAAAAATAGTTTTGTTTTATCAAATCCATCAGAGTTCGACGCTCCAAACTTAGCTTCACAGGCTTGTATAAAAGCTTGTTTAACCAACGTCACATTCCCTGCATTTAAGATATGATCTTTGGAGATGGCTCGACATAATGCTTCATCGCTAACATTAACATCAATGGCATTTATAAAGTATTGTGCTAATTCATCAGTATACTGAGTCTTTTCCGCTGAAGCTGAAGCAATAAGATCTTCGCCGCTCATATTGCGAATATAATTCACAACCCGCGTTACAAAACATTTGGTGATTGTTTCCTGTGTGATGAGAGGCGGATCACATTCTGACAACGCTTTTGCCTTTGCAATAACATTTTCATTGGCTGGAGCATCCTTTAACCAACCTGAGAACTGTTTTTTTAATTTTTTATCTGTATCTAACACGGTGATATCATGTTCCCGTAAGAAACTGATTCTGTGTTGAATTTCATCGATAGGCGCACTCGATATGAATTCATGGTTGAAAATAGCTTTGTATATTAAGGCTCCATTTCCTTCATTGTTATATTTCTTAAGAAAAGCAGGGAATTCAACCTGATGAGGATGATTAGATGTATCTAAAAAAACATCTTGATTTTGTAAACAATATATTGATAGACCGGACACTAACAGCTTTTTGTGAGCCTCGGGTTGTTCAAACATCTCCATTTTATTACTGATGCTTGTATTCAACCAATCCCACTTTCTCGGGTTAGATGAATCAAAATAATCAGCTAAATCAGAGGCAATCCCTTCCGAACATTCCTCTAGTTTTCGATCCTCTGACAAATCCGATTGACCCTGCCACCAGCTCCAACTGTTTGGATCTACAGATAGAACATTTGAGAATGATCGAATCAGAGGGGAACATAGAGGTAACCATTGCTTAGACACTGCCGTTAAAAACACAGCAGCGAGGGCAATCCGAGCATCGATTGGCGTGGAAGGATTAAGAGTCCCAGATGAAGAAGTAATGACGCCATGTGTCGGAGAGGACGACGGTAAAGCTGATTGGCCAGCATCGAACAAACTGTGACTGGGACCATTATGCGTTAAACCGTTCGAAAAAGAGCTATGATAATGAGGCATAGCCACCGGTCGTCGGACAGTCGATGGTGAGATCCAATGAGAATTTAGAGATCCACTAGGAAGATATACTGCTTTTAAATCATTTCGTCCACTAGCCTTTCTAGCTCCTAGAGTTGGTGGTTTAGCTAAAAATATCTTACCCATTCCATGATCTGGGTCTGTCGTGGTTTTTTGAGTAACAACTGATCCTGGCACCACCTGATTACTCAAGCTCTCTTCTCGGCTCATAGTGACAGTGGAAACTTCGGGTTGTTTTATACGCTGAGATATATGGTTTTTATAGTACTCCTTCGCTAAAACAAACTGATTTTTAACAATGCCAACTGCCGTATCTCTTATCCGAGAATGAGTCAAAGTATTTCGCACAACGAATTTTACTAGTTTAAAAAGCGATGATTTTTCAGCGCTCGATACTTTAACTGCAGCAAGTGAAGCGGCCATGACCTCCCTGTTTGCTTGACCTGACCCTTGCACTAAAGCTAAAGCCCGATTCAAAGTAGGTATTAACTTGGCATTCTTTTTTCGCAGCTGCATACTAAGATGATTATCTGTACACAGATAATTATAGTAGAATTTACACACATTAAATTCTATTCCTTTTGTCAAAATATCGACGAGTTTCTTTTGATGATTTTCTTGCAAATTCTTAATAACGATATTATGAAAAGCATTACCATTTCCATCCTCCAGTGAACCTTCATTCGGACTTTTTCTGATTAGCGCATCAACAATTCCTTTATCAAAACGGTTCAATAATGGAACTTGGTCTGACCCAGCTGTCGATACACTACTTGACGATGAATCTAATCGATTTGGTTGAACGACAGAACTCGCTATTTGACTGAAGGAATACAAAACTTCCAACTGCTTCTGGCTAAGATCATCTAGCGGTAATTGGTTAAGTATCATTAAAATTGGGTTTTCATAATGACCTGAATGTATGAGTGCATTTGAAACACTGTCGTTACCGATCACCTCAGCAACCCCCCCCGCAATTAGCGGTAAAGTTTCAGGGGTAATTTCACTCATGGTGATATTCAATGTTCTGTTATTATCTGAATTACTGATGGCAAGAACCATACCTGCCTCAGAAGTCCCCACTGATAGGCTAATGCCCTTAATTATGTCGAAACGACTTAATACTTCATGTTCTCCATATGAATCATAAACAGGCCAATCAGAGGATGTAGACATTTTTGGACTGGTCGACCGCTGTACTAAATCATTGGACTTCGAATGATTCGACGATGCTATAGTTAAACTTTCTTTATCAGCTACTTGAGTAGGTTTTCCATCTTGGGAACTACTATAAGGTCTTGGTGTCAGACTAAATATTTTATTCCTAGGCAAAGATATTATAGGCCTTTTTACCGATAAAAAATCCTGTGTCATAAGAACTGATGTACGATTCGTTAGTGGATTATATAGTAGAGCATTTTTTGTTGTATTTAACTGATGTGAGAGGTCTTTTTTCATCAAACTCGAAGCTTTACGATTATTTCTTGCAGCTACGCTTTCTTCACCAAGTCGCATTGGTTCTGCACTTTGAATTGATGCCTGTAATGCTGATGCTTCGGCTCGTGTTTTAAGTACTTTGGAACCTAATTGTCTAGTCACTTCTGCTTTTACTTTATTCCAAGCTTCAAGATTTTTTCCTGCAGTATTTATGACAGCTTCGCCTTCTTCGCCAAGTTGCATTTCTTCTGCACTTTGAATTGATGCCAGTAATGCAGATGCATCGGCTTGTGTTGCAGGTACTATAACTAATTGTTTAGTCACTTCTGCTATTTTTTCGTTCCAAGCGTTAAGATATCCCCTTGCAGTGGTTACGACGTCACAATCGCTAAATCCCAATGCTACTCGGTTATTAATTGCTTCTGCTATTGCTGATGCTTCGACTTGTGTTTCAGGTTCTTGAATAGTAGATAAAAAACGTGAATTTTCAGCCAGACTTTGTTGAAAAGCTTCAAGCTTTTGGATTGCGTCAGATAGGCCATCGTCTTTGCTAAGTTCCAGCGTCTTTCCTTGCTGAATTAATCGAGTGAACTCGGCCTCATTGTCTTTCGTTACGTTAGTGAAACTAGTTAATTGTTGTTTCACTTGTACTTTGACTTTTCTCAAAAATTCTATAACTTTATCAGGCATTGTAGGATCAGGAGTTATTTCAGCCATTGTACGATCAGAAGTTATTGATGAAGAATTCACAAGCGGATTCATTAACTCAGCAGAATAACTATCCGGAGAAACATTTTTTGAGGGTAGCTTTAGGAGCTCAATATCATCTTGTTCCAAACCATCTACTTTAACTTTTTCAAAAAAAGCCTCGGTTGCTTTGGTGATTTTTTCAGGATCAACTTCGTCAACAATTTGCTCGATGAGTTTCTTAAAGCCTTGCTTGAAGGTAGTGGGCTTATCATTCGCAAAATATGTTACAACAGCAGTAGCAACAGCAGTAGTAAATCCCATCACTTTTAACCATGAAGTTAACGTTGTTAAATCTGATTTTGCCTCTTCTTTTTTTTGTGATGGTGGTTGGTATGTTAAATGATGCGTTATCTCTGAGCCTGGCAACGTGATCGTGGGTAGCTTCGTCTTATTACCAACCCTATCACCCAGGCCATCATGCTCTTTGAATTGCTTCAATGTTTGTTTGATAATACTGATTGCCGAATACGCAGCTTCTTCTCCTTCTTCTCCTTTTTTAGAGATGATAAAGCAATCTTGCCCTTCTCGTTCTTCATAACGCACACCTTCAGGTAACCCAGTGTCTAGAGTAATGAAGTTAATATGATTAACGTTATTTGATGACTGACTCTCCACCAGGTGTCTAAATAAGAGCATAAACTGCAATCGCAATGCCTCTAATGGATCGTTATGAGAATTAACACAACGAACAGTCACCCCATGCTGATCAGTCTTTTGTGTGACATCAAATAAACAGGGTTCTTCTTCTGCCGTGGCATCAGACCCAGATTTTTTTTCTGCTGGGGGTGACTCCTGAACAATCTTAACAGAGTAAGATTCTGGAATACTTGATACATCTGGAGGGTTAGTCACTGAAGTTGGGTTATTACCGTCAATGCTTGTTAGTGTAATAGTCCATGATTGAAGACCACCAGCTTTCGACTCAACGTTGTGCACTGGTTTCTTATCTTTTCCATCATGAGTGTCATCGTCACTTATCGGTTGCATCATGAATTGTGAAACTATTTTTTTATCAGCTGATTTCTTTACATTCTCACTATCTAAAAACAAATGTTGGATTTTTTGGTAGTTGAGATGAGCAGCCTGAATGGCTATCGCTTGCTTAGCTAATTCCTTGTCACTGTTGGTTTTATCACTACTGCCCATATCTCACTCCGAAACTGATCGTTAGAGCCCCTTGTGGAGACGTTGAGATGAATCCCAAGGCATCAAGCAATTTAGAAAAACACGATTGAAAACTCATGTGCTACTACTCCAATAGCAAAAAATGGATATTTAAACGAAAGAAGTCACGTTACCACCTAAATATACCGAAACTATATTAAGACAATATTAAATTAACACTTATTTAGGTGAAAAAAAGGACAATATCAGGCATGTCTTCGATTTTTAAGAACGATGCTTGCCCACTACTGCCTGATAGTGTGTCTGGTTAAGTCCGGTTGAAAGCCAGGTGTAGCACGCCATGGGCTAATGTCTAACCCACCTCGTCGAGTAAAACAGGCTTCTACACACAAAGCTTCAGGCTGACAACGACGCAAGATATCTGTGAACATTCGCTCAACACACATCTCATGAAACTCATTGTGCAATCGGTAAGACACCCAATATTTAAATAATCCATTTAAATCAATAGGTTGACCTTTGTAATGCACAGCTACCGATGCCCAATCAGGCTGGCCGGTGACCAAGCAATTGGATTTAAACAAGTGCGTATACAGTGTTTCTTGCACGTATTCGCCCTTCCTCGTAGAAAGGTAATCCGGTCTGACACTGTACGTGTCGCAACTCACCTCCAAATCATCCAAACACTGCCCGGTGAAACTGCACCAGACACGCCCCTCACACGCCTTCAATGATTGCAAAGTAACACGCACCTCACCACATGCAGCCTGAGACAAATCACGTTGCAAGGATGCCGTTACAGCATCCAGATCATCAAACCGTGTTTGATTAAACGAATTTAAATATAATTTCAATGACTTAGACTCAACTAATGCAGCAGAATCACATGATACATCGAACATTAATAGAGCCGCTTGAGGCTTACCCTGAGGATTTAGCCAAGACAGTTCATAACCCACCCAACGGTCAAAGCCTTGAAAAGGTAATGACCCAGAGAGACCCAACGCAGAACGATTAGCGGTGCGAGGAATAGAGACTAATAACTCCGGCGCGTACTGATCACGATAGTTGACTGTTTGCCCTAATGGGCTTGCCTCTACCGCTTGCTTTAGTTCTTCTGTCATTGTTCATACCTCATTTCACTAAGAGTTTTTTGGCTCATGAGCCACTTGATTGCGCAAATACAATGGCTCAACTGTTAAAGGGCTGGTTGTTGTTTGTGTTAATAAACGCGCTTGTGCCAGTGTTAACATCGCTTCTGCATCAGGGACACATTCTAGATCACCCCGTTTGATGGCTTCTGGCATTTCGGGTAACGACGATTGATAGACTGACCAGGCATTACCCACACAATTCCAAGAATCACCAGGCCACACCCATGCATCCGCACGCGTCAAAGCATCGGATAACACGGGTTGCATAATACCTTCTGCATCACACACATACCCACCCCAATACAGACTATCCATGCGAGCATCCCATGCAGCTAACACCCGTTTAACGTCATGAGTGGCATAAGCGGTTTGCGCTAATACTTGCAACGTGGATAGAGGTATCACCGGGATATCCGCACCAAACGCTAATCCTTGCGCAAAGCCTGTTGCTAATCGGACACCCATAAAACTCCCAGGACCATGAGTAAACGCAATGGCGTCTAAGCTCGACAACTCAACACCGGCTTCTTGCAGCAAACCATCAATCAGCGGCAACATACGCTGCGAATGCTCACGTGGCATCGGCTCTGTGTGAGACACACAACGACCTTGATGTAACACTGCCACAGAACCTGTTGCTGTTGCGGTGTCAAACGCTAAAATGGATGGCATTACCCCTATCTCCGGGCTGTTTTTTGGGTACAATATGATGCGTATTTTAACTGGAAGAAGCAAGCACAAAACATGACCTGCCTGACCCTACCCTACCCCAATGACAGCGGTGACCTGTTTGCTCGTTTTGCCTCATGGCCATTTGCCATATTTCTCGATAGCGGAAGAGATGCTAATACCCACCGTCGATTCGATATCATCAGTGCAGCGCCTAACAAGCGACTGATTTCGTATGGCCGTTGCCAACATCTTCAAACCGACAACCATACCCACTACCACCATGACACGCTGTTTGATGTCTTAAAAACAAAAATAGCGCATCACCCCCGCGTCAGTGATGCACCCAAACACCTGCCATTTACCACCGGTGCATTAGGCTTTTTGGGTTACGATGCCGGACATCAACTCGAAACTCTTCCACATCATCGCTATCAAGACATCGCACTCCCCGATGCTGTGATCGGCCTTTATGATTGGAGCATTGTGGTGGATCATCAACAACAAGCAGCCTGGCTGATATCCTCATTAGACGCTCATCACGACACCATCATGCATATCCTTTCGACACTGAAGCAACCCCTCCTATCAATATCACACTTTCAACTTCAGCAAGCATTTAAACCTTGTATTACAGCGTCAGAGTATCAACAGGCGTTTCATCAGCTCAAACGACATATTCGCGATGGAAATTGCTACCAAGCCAATTTATGTCAGCGTTTTCAAACCACTTACCAAGGATCACCTTTTACAGCCTACCAACACCTACGACAACACCACAGCTCGCCGTTTAGTGGTTTTTTTCACACCCCTTGGGGTGACATCCTCAGCCATTCACCAGAACGCTTTATTCGCATTCAAGATCGACAAGTCATCACACAACCCATCAAAGGCACAGCACCGCGTGATACAGATCCTGAAAAAGATACAGCACTTGCCAGAGCCTTATTACGCAGTGAAAAAGATCGTGCTGAAAATTGTATGATTGTTGATTTACTGAGAAATGACTTAGCACGCACGTGTGATGCTGTCGATGTACCTGCCCTGTGTGAACTGCATAGCTTCCCTAATGTGCATCACCTCATCAGTACCATTACCGGTCAACAACAAGTCGATCAGCACAGCCTCGACACCTTAAAAACGTGTTTCCCTGGTGGATCGATTACCGGTGCGCCAAAAATTCGTGCGATGGAAATCCTCGCAGAACTGGAACCCTTTCACCGTTCAGCGTATTGTGGTTCGCTGTTATATTGTGATACCAACGGCAGCCTGGATAGCAATATTTTGATTCGCACCTTACTGTGCGTTAACAATACCCTATATGCTTATGCCGGCGGCGGCATTGTGCATGATTCACAAGCAGACACCGAGTACCAAGAAACGCTCACCAAAATTGGCCGTTTGTTACAACTCTTAGAATCCGCCTTCCTCATCAGCACTAAGGAACCTCTATGCTAGCTCATGCCACACAGACACTCAGTGTTTCAGAACTCAACCAGCAAGCGAGTCAATGCTTAGAGCAACAGTTTCGAGTCGTGCATGTTGTTGGTGAGATCTCCAACCTTGCATGCCCCAGTTCAGGTCATTGGTATTTTTCTCTCAAAGATCAACACGCACAAGTGCGTTGTGCTTTCTTTAAAGCTCGACATCGTAACACCATCCCCGTGCCTAAAAATGGTGATGAAGTATTGGTATTAGCTCGAGTCAGTTTATACGCACCACGAGGAGACTACCAACTGATCATTCAACAACTCACACCACACGGTGAAGGTCGCTGGCACATCGCATTTGAACAATTGAAAACTAAACTCGATGCAAAAGGCTGGTTTCGCGAAGAGCACAGACAACCCCTACCCAAGTACCCCAAACGCATCGGCATCATCGCCTCACCGACGAGTGCAGCATTGCAAGACATTCTTAACGTTACGCGACGTCGCTTCCCAGCAATTCCTCTGATCATTTATCCGTGTATCGTGCAAGGTGAAAAAGCGGCTGACAGCATTTGCCAAGCGCTTGAGAGTGCTCATCAACGCCAAGAAGTGGATGTCTTATTGCTGGCACGCGGCGGTGGATCGATTGAAGACTTATGGCCATTCAATGAAGAACGTGTCGCACAAGCTATATTCAATAGTCAACTTCCCGTAGTCACCGGCATTGGTCATGAGATTGATCACACCATTGCCGACTTTGTTGCCGATCAACGCGGAGCCACTCCCAGCGCTGCAGCAGAACTCATCACACCCGATCAATCCGAGATCCAACAACAATTAACTGCACTACATGATCGCCTTATTCATGCGATGAAACGCCTCTTAAAGCAACAACAGGTACAACTAGGACACCTTAAAAAACGTTTAATACATCCCTCTCAACAATTAGCACAACAGCAAACCACACTCACTGCGTTACAAGAACGACTCACTCTTAGCATTCATCGTTTACAACAACAACAGGCCCAAGCACTGGATCACCACCAAGCTCGCTTACTCGCCCAATCACCGGATAAAATAATACACCATGCGCGAAACTCCCTTAATGCTGACCGACAACGCCTTCATCAGTGCATGACCCAACAGGTTAAGCAACAACGAGATGCTGTTCATTTACTGGCACGTACATTAGACGCACACAGTCCGTTGAAAACTCTTGAACGTGGCTATGCCATTGTTCACCATCGAGGAAGCACCACGACGGATATCTCAGCCATCAATCCAGGCGATACTATCGCAATACAGGTTCATCATGGCTCATTGGAATGTACCGTTGATGAAATTAACACCGAGAAATCGTAAGTGTTAACCTGAGAATAGACAAAAATAAAGCTGAAAATAGTATTAATATGACTAAGCCGGTAGGATTCGATGATAAACATCCGTATTATTGTCTCCATTCATTAATTGCAGAGTACGCACGCATGCTTCTCGTTGATCCTTATTCACACACACCCTTCGACATTAACGATACCAATTATCTAGTTTATGCTATAAAAAAAGAGACTGGGTTTGAGATACGCGGGCTAGAAAAGCATACAAAGACGATATCGGCGGACACAGAGGCCAGGATTATCCCAGACTGGATGACTAATCAGCTCATGCAACTCAAGTCATCAGGGATAGCACTAACCATCAATCCATGGTCATCTTTATATCAAGGTATAGAGGCTATCAAACCTGAGAGATCCCTACAGAATTACCTTGAGACCTCACAAAAAAACGCTGCTTGTTTGCCAGGAAAAACATCAAAAGTAAACAGAAAGCCACAGGCAATGTCACCAAGGGAATGTCTCTTATGGGCAGCGATTATCACCGCACCGGCTTGCCTAGCTTATTTATACATAAAATCATTAGCTACAGTGTCGGCAAAAGAGATCAAACATCATCTAAATCTGTTTGGAATTTTCACGCAGACAAATGAAATATTCAGCCAATCGGCTATGAAACCCTCTCTTTAAAAGTTAGTTGATAGAGTACAGGCTTACATGCTCTCAAAAAACACGCTCGAGATCAGTTTATAAAGGTTTTCATTTTCTAGGGATTCAGTTTACTGTGGCGTGAACCACAGCCAACTCCGAAAATCAAAGTGCAGGGTCATCGAAAAGCTATTTCTATTGTCAAGCAAAAACTTTATGATTTTTAAGTATTACAAAGGAAGAGAAAGAGAGAGACAATCGCTATTCTCTAAAATCTTGGTTAACGACTTAACGTTTTAACTGGCTGACCATTGTCAAGAAGTGGTCTGAAATCTCCATCGATTCTGTCTGCTAAATGGCTTCCTCTTCTTGTAAATACACAGAATAATCTATTAAGATACAATAATGAATGTGTTAGCTCACTTTTCGTTTCGAGACTATTGATTAGATTATTTAAATTTTCACTATCTGACCGAACAATAAAAATTTTCACATCTCGTTTAATTTTTTCTGCCTTATCTCTATCTAATATAAATGTTTTTATTTTATCCATATACTCTTTAAGATCATTGAACAAGTCTAGATGTTTACTAAAGTTTTCAAGTCTACTTTCAGAGAAAGTTTCTATCTCGTTAAAGTTTAAGCCAAAAACACCAAATTTTTTTAATATTTTTTTGTATTTACTAAATTTTTTAAGATCATCCTCAGATAAATAGTCTATTTGACTATCCCTTGCCCCAAGCTTACTAAGTACATTATATGTGATGGAATCAAGTATTGGCTCAATTAATTCTACAGGGGCTTGCAAACGTTGGTTGCAAGATGATTCAGTAAATTTTTTTGAATCGACCACGTGAGATTGATATGCGTCGACAATTGGCGAATTATATGTATTCTCGGGGCTACATTTTTCTGCCACTGGTATATTGTCAAATTCTTTTTTTGTATCGTTTGTGCCTCTCATAAAATATCCGTAACCGTCACAGCAACTACACCCTAGCTAAATAATTTAACTTAGCCATACTTTGGTTTTGCATAACCAAGGAGTAAGATATGGCAGAAAGCAAATCGATT
>MDTC01245713.1_pt1 | contig 14430 bp, 7 predicted proteins | sample 811181 | NCBI WGS metagenome assembly MDTC01 (sample SAMN05326644, study PRJNA326480) | marine metagenome | isolation source: seawater | place: Pacific Ocean: North | collected 2011 | reverse complement strand
CAATCAACCGGTTTATTAGATCAAATCATGGCAGGAGTTTTAAGGAAAGAACTACCAACTAAACTTTACGCAGAAGGTCAACTTGTAGGTATAAACACAAACAGTAACAAACGAATGTATAAAGATGAAGATGGATTCACAAAAGTAGAAAAAACAACTGAAACTAGTGTAACAGATGTTTCAGATAAACTTGCAAATAATGTCGGGTCTAGAATTAAGATGTTAGACGAAGCAATCATCAATGGCACAACCCTAGAAAATGATTCCTTAAATAAGTTGTTAGAGTCACGAAGACAACAATTGACAGATGAAGAAAGACTTGTAGTTAACACGACTCAAAGTCAAGTAGAACTCATAAATAATCAAGTACAACCAATTGCCAACCAACCTACGATTCAAAGTCAAGTAGAACCGATGAATGCTCAATTACAAGAAACTGCAACGGCACCAACTAATATGCTAACAAAAATAGTAGATTTTACGAGCAATCTTGTTCCTGATTTAGGATTACTAAATACAATAAGTGACCAAGATCAACCAACTCCTACTTCAAACATAGAGCTTAGTGGTCTTGAAAATATAAGTGTAAAAGGACATAGTGTTTTTGTGGAAGAAATTGCGAAAATAGTAAATACAGGTACACCAACAACTGATTCTGAAAAAACTGAAGATAGTACTAAAGTTGTAAAAAAATTAGATGAGTTAATTCTACTTATGAGAAGAGGTGGAATTTCTGTTAATATGGATGGACGAAAAGTTTCACGTGCGGTAGCATCTGCACACGATCAATAATTGTTATGAAAAAAGTATTAGAAAAGGTTGCGGAAGAAGTAATAAAAGGTGTTACGGGTATGGGTGGCAATAATTCAACAAAACCAAAAACAAACTTTAAATATACTCCGTTTAGATACGCTTCTGACCGTTTATCAATTGCAAAAAATACCGAAAAAATATATACAGATAACGGTACAATTTACTGGACAACTCCACGTGAACAAGACACACCACGATGGTCACATTATCTTGATAAAGAAAAAGATCAAATGATTATGAACCATTACGGTAAAACCGTTACAAGAATAGGAAACGAAGTTACTGATTCGGAACAAGTACAAAGACTTACAAAGTACCCTAATTTATCTCCTAGTTCAAATACAAAAGATAAATCAGACAAAACCATACAACCTTTAAAGAATGTATATGCAAACCAAACACAAGGTCAGCATGACTCGTTTAAAAGTGACATGGAATTTGCTTTAAAAAGAAATGGATTAAATTCAGTTGGTATGATTAATGATACCAAACGAAAAGAAGTAATAGATGCTTATGCTCAAAATAAAGCTGAAAATGTAAAACCCTTTTTAAATAAAGGTCGTGGAGAATCTCAAGCAAAGTATGAAGAAAATGCTTCAAAACGATACGAAGATAGATACAAAAATAATCCAAAGTATTTACCAAAGAAAAAAATTCCTGATTATACATCGGGTCCAACAATCAAGTATGATGAACACAATAAACTTTATACATTAGATGATGATGTTACTAAACTAAAAACTGAATTCCAAACATGGAAAAATTGGGACTTTATACCGTTTATATTACACGACATTGCAAATAAAAAGTATCTACCGTTTAGATCATACATAAACTCTGTAAGTGATCAATCAGATGCAGAGTGGCAACAAATTAGATATATAGGCCGTGCTGACAATGTGCAGGTATATAGTGGATTTTCTAGAATTGTATCTCTTGATTTTACTACAGTATGTTTTAGTTTAAAAGAACTACATCCAATGTGGCAACGAATTAATTATTTAGTTGGTTTAACAAAACCATCTGGATATACATCAGATGATACTTTGCTTGCTTCACCCAAAAATGCAAATTATATAATTCCACCATTTTTGAAATTAAATTTGGGAGATATGTATGTGGATCAACCAGTCGTAATGACATCAGTTGCATTAACAATACCACCGGAAGCTGCATGGGAGCTAACTTCTGATAAAGAAAACATGGCTCAAGACTATGAGTATTTAAATGGAACTGTAACAACAAATGCAGATGAAAATATAATGGTAGGACAATATCCTAACATGGCACAACTTTCTATATCTTTTAATTTTTTAGAAAAACGATTACCGAAAACTACCAATCGTCACTTTGGACATTACAGAAGTGAGGATGAACCATTGAATCAAGAAATTGAAGATGAAAAAGGTGATCCAAGCAAAGGATTTAATTACAACCTTATACATCCTGATCCTGCCAATGAAGTGCGTGAAGAAGTTGAAATAGAAGAAGGTCAAGACATTCCTGACGAAGATGATTTAAATGCACCTGATCCTGATCCGTTTCAAGGTTTCGATAATCCTGCTTGTACTACATATCCACCTTCAAAATATTATCGTAGTTCTACGAATGGTAATTTAAAAACAAAAGAAGATTCAAGAGTAAAAAGTGAATTGGAAGATTGGAAAGAATGTGCGTGTGAGCAAATGGTGAAAATGATGGATAACCAAAAAAGAATACGTGGTCAAGATGCCAAAAATACTTGTGTTTGGGATGGAGAATGTATTTCTCATGTAAATGGAGAAAAAGTACCAGACGGAATGGACTGCGTTTATACATCGGCGTTTGAAGAAGAACCCAAAGAAGAAGAAGATGATATACAACCACCGAAGTGTCCATATCCAATTGGTGGTGCAGGAGAAACAGATGATGACGGAAGACCTATTGGTTACACGCAAGCAGAAAAAGAACAAGTAGATCAAAAAGATCCAGCAACATTATCAAGACTTAAAAAAAGAAATTTAGAATATTGGGTAAAAGATGTAAGTGATTTTCTTGCACATAAAATGGGACTTGGAAAAATTGGAAATGGTCCATATATTTATCAAGACCAAAATTTTAAAGAAAATCCTCCGTTATCTAAAATAAGAAGAGTATTAAGCAAAAATGCGTCAATAGTAATTGAATTTAATGATAAAGGTAATCCAGAAACATACGCAGGTCAAAGAGTATCTAAAGAATTTAAACCTGATTTTAAAATAGATTGTGACGAAGATGATATTCAAGAAATACGTGAATTGGCAGGTCACTATCAACCAGTAATTTATGTTGATGTAAACCAACCATTCAGAATAAAACTTGACTATAACAATAAAAATGCAATTACAAACGACAATTATGATAATGTAAATCAAGTCAAAACACTTTTAGCAGACTTTGTATCAAAACGAATGAACGATTCATTTTCTGCTCCTGGTAATGTAGGTAAAAGGGGTGTTAAAAAGTATGGTGATCTTACAAGAAAAGAACATAAAGGTACTGTAATAGAAAACGATGAGTTATATTATATTCCTTATGAAGAAGACCGTGACAAAATGATCAAAGGTCATAAAGTGTATCCTGGTACATCAGACTATGTAAATTATGAAGTTAATAACGATGTATCTGATCAATTAAAACTCGGAGAAGGAAAAAAATATGCTGAATTAAAATTTGGATTTTACGCACTTGTTAGTAAAACAAAAGAAAAAATATCTGGTTTAGCTGCTGATAAAAACATTGAGAATGAAATAGCAGATTATATATTCGAACAATTTTGGTCATTAAATGGTGAAACATTTGGTGGGGGTAGTACATCGGAAATATTGGGTGCAGGTGGAACTGGAACTGAAATGAATACCGATCAAGAAAAAGCAGTAAAACTAGATCGTGGAGGAACTCGTTTACGACAACAAGAAATAGAAAGACTCAAACAAAAACTTTTAAAAATTAATAATTTGACTGCTCAAATCCGTGATCCGAATATACGTGTTTTAGGTTATGAGCCAATTGGTAATTGGGACACTTTAACCAAAGAAAAAATATCAAACAGAATGCAAGATTCAAGATTACAACAAATCATTTCAAATAAATGGAACAACGATGCTTCATTCATTCAAATTGAAAATTATTTAGCAATATTAGAAGGAACAACTGTTGATGATATTCTAGAAGCAGATAAAAAATTTATAGAAATGGCAAATAATCAAGAACTTGTAAATGCTGACGAAAGTATTCAAGAAGAAACTGATATTGAATTGTTAGAAAATAAAATAAGACAATACGAAAGAGACCAAGAAGTATTTAATAAAGTAATAGAAAAAGATGACAGTAAACCTCTTCCTGTTGGATATTACTTTGATAATAAATCTTCACAATTACATTTTGTACCTTGGGTAAAAGATCATGTTCTTGAAAAAATAGAATTTATAGATGATGGAAGTAGCTCAAATGATGATTCAGAACCTTCTAAATCGATAGTATCTGAACCGAAACCTACAACTGATACACCGACTCCAAATAAAACACCAACATGGACTTGGAGTCCTGTAAAAAATGCTAATGTTTATGAAGTATATTTTAAAGGAAAAACTATCGTAACAAAGAAAACTTCTTATACACCAACTGATGATAAAAATGAACCGATGAAATTACGAGCAGGTTTACACACAATTGAAGTAAAAGCAGGTGCACCAAATAAATCCGGAACAGGAACAGATTGGTCAACAAAAGGAATACATGAAGTAAAAATTGATAAACGAGTAGTTCCACCAAAACCACCAAAATGTCCTTACAAGGTAGGCAGTGAAGGAGAAAAAGATTCACATGGTAGATTGGTAGGATACGAAGTTGATGATCCGTTTTCATCTGATATTGCAACGCAAGTAAACAATGGAATAAAACGAGCAATTGAAAGAAATATAAAAATGTGGGCAGGTGATGTAATGGCATATATCATAGCAAAAGAAGATATGGGAAATTTGACTTATCCTGCTGATCCAAATAAAGTTTCCTGGTCGACCAACGATTATGAAGCAGTTGTTGTTTATGAACAAAATCAAATGAAATTCATGTATTCTGGAAAAACTATTACTACTCTAGGAGCAAATGGACAAGACGGTCATCCAACTAGATTAAACGGAAACTATATCGGAAACGAACCTGCAAAGTATCAAGGTGAGTTTGATATGGCGTGTGGTCCAAACGAAGATGGTTCTTTTAAAGGAGCAGAGTCCGTTGATGATCCAGATGAACCATTAAGAACACCAAATCCACATTCACAAACTCCCACTGATAATTCAAAACCAATGTGGAGATGGTCAGCAATTGCAGGAGCAAATAAATATAAAGTAACATTAAGAAAAGTAAAAGCAAGTACTTCTTCAGGATCATACGGATTGGTCACGGCTGAAGATTATGGAATAATTCAATATTCTAATAAAACTGAAGCAAAACCATTACTTGCACTTGAAGATGGGCTTTATGAAATATCAGTAACCGCAGAAGAATCAGAAACAAAAATTGTTGGAGCACGAAGAAAAGAAAGTGTTGTAATAAAATCATCAGAAGTTGGAACTCACACATTAGAAATTAAAGATAGCACATCAATTCCAGCAACACCTACATCTCAATCAAACGAAGGTTGCGAAGATTATCCAAAACCGTATGAATTATTTTTATCAAGTTCTGAGTGGTGTGTGATTAAGCATAATATTTCAGGTACAAGAAAACTCAGCGTCAAAAATCAATGGAAAAAAGAAGTAGGATTGTATCTTGCGTGTAAACAAGGAATTGATGTATCAACTGCACGATACAATTATACAGTTTTTAATGATGATGGAAGAATAGTAAAAGTTATTCTTGATGGAAAAGAAATTATAGTTGAAAACGATGAAGAAAATACTTTCTTTTTGAATAAAGGAGCGGCTCTTGAGGGGGATGAACGTAAAGAATACATATTAGCAAATTACATACCAACTTGGAATCCAAACGATTCATACAAATCTCAATATGTACTCGATTCTAAATTAGCAAATTGTCCTGGTGAACGATCAAGTATTTCTAATAAAGTACTTCACAATGGTGTATTATACATTGCACAAACTCGTATAACAACTGAAGCAATCACTACACCACCTGGACACAGACCTGATGATGTAAATGACAGAACACTTCCTGACAACCTTATGGAATCGCATCAAAGTAATTTAAATTCTTACAAAGACGATTTTGATCTGAAGATAAAATATTATAAACGTTGGTGGTTAACTGAAGAAGAAACTGCTTTATTAGAATCAGAAGAACAAGATTTTTAATTATGAGATATTCAACAATACCAACAAAAACAGATGAAGATGGAAACATAATTGTGTCCACTTCTATTTTACCAACCGTTAGAAAAAAAAGTTCCGACACATTCGTATTAATGGTTGAGAAAACACGATTAGATCATTTAGCACATAAATTTTACGGAAATCCAAATTATTGGTGGATTATAGCATCAGCAAATGACATTAAAGGAACAATGTTTGCTAAATTAGGCTCGCAAATAAGAATACCACGTGATATAAATGTCATAATTGCAGAGTATAATAGAATAAATGGAATCTAATGACAAAGCATAATTCTAGAAATTTAATTGATAATGTAAACGATCAGTTTGTTGATGCGTTTATGGTAAAAGATTGGTCACGTGAAGATAATTTACAATTTCCGTGTAGAAATCATATACGTCAATGGGTGCGTGAAGAATTTCTGAATCGTTGGAGAAACTTTGGTTTAAATTATACACACGATACAGGTGGTGAAGCATCTAATGCTTCGGCACTATCGTTGCTTGGTACAGATCAAGATGGAAATCGTTATGCAAACGGTGGATTTGATGCTGTTACTTCTCAAAATCCTGATGCTTTAGTAGATTGGGATAATAATACATACAAAGGACCAAAAACATCTTGGGCAAGAGTTGTATCAAACGCAGTTGTAGAAAATCCAGAAACGGGTGAAACAATGGAAGGATTTGTTTTAGGTGGAAATGGTAATTTTCATGATACCTATGGATTTGATCGTGGAGATGGATTTAATGGAGGTGGAGGTGAAGCAAAAACATTACTAGGATACACTACACCCGGTTCTGCTAATGAAGAACCAAAAAGACACGAAATAGATGAACCAGATTATAAGTTTCGTCCTTCACCTGGTGTTACAAGTATTGAATCCGAGGACATAGAACCTGGAAAAAACTTTAGAAAAACTACAATAAACTTTACTTGTTGGAGTCAAGCACAACTTGATTATTTAGAACCATACTTTTTTCAACCTGGAATGACAATGTTAGTTGAATGGGGATGGAATACTTATCCTCGTCATGTTTTGCTAGATTTAACAGAAAAAGGATACAGATATATTCACCGTATGTGGAACAATGAAAAAGATAATGTTTCTCCTGAATACGAAGCAAAGTTTGGTCCTACTCCACCACCCGCAGCTAATCATCTAAGAAAAGGTCTTGGAAATTATGGATTTGCGATGGGGTTAATAACAAGTTTTAATTATTCTATTCGTGAGGATGGTGGGTACGACTGCACACTTCAAGTTTCGTGTATGTCTGAAGTTGGTCAGCAAATAATGAACGAATCAGGAGCAGAACAACGAAAAGATAGTAACAAATTTATTGATATAAAAACATTTATAAATACAACTTTAAGACGATCACTAATGGGTAAAAACGATGTTGGTGCAACAATTAATGACGGCCTTGATCCAGAAGATCAAAAACTTTTGGAAAGTGTAACGGGTTCTTCAAGTTCAACTGTTGTAAATGCAGCTGAACAAGAAGCAGTAAAAATTGCACGTGGAAGATATTTTACTTTCAACAAATACAACTCAGCAAAACCTTTTATGGCAGGTAAATCTAATTCAAATGGAGGAACATATATTACGATTGGATATTTACTTGATATATTTAATATATTTTTTAATAGAACATCAGAGCAAAGGACTCGTATATGCGAGTTTTCTTGTTATGGTTCTAGATGTGTAGCTCATCCAAATATAAAGTCAGTTGACGGTAGTGTTTTATTGATACCAAATTCAGTTGCACCACGATGGAATAACGAAACGTATAATGGTTCAACTGTATCTCGTATAAATGCAGATGGAAGTAAAAAAAGTGGGTCTGGATTTTCTACATTAAAAAAAGGAGAAAGCGGTGATGCACGTGGATGCTATAAAGAAACAACTAAAAATTTTATAGATATATTAAGAAGTATGACACCAGGTATATCCGAATCAGCCACTTTAGACGAAGCAATGAAACAAAGTAGTCGTGATGATTTACACCGAATTCTCACAGTAAAATCACTTCCGGGATATAATCTACAACATCCTGCAATTTCTGGTAAACTTGATTTAGATTTAAAAAATGTAACAATGGGTGACAAAAAAGTGGATCGTCTTGCGGATGCTTGGGAAGAATCAGAAGATACAGTGAAACCATTTCCTGATTTTTATGCGGATGCATTCCAAACTGGAAATACTATGGGTTATTCAGGTCGCATTCAAGATTTATATGTAAGTTTGGATGTAATAACAGATTCATTTAATAATGGAGAAAACGCAACCGCAATTTTATTAGATATAATGAAAAAAGTTTCAACCGCTGCCGGTGATATGTGGAAATTCGCAGTTATTGGAGGAGATGTTAATACTTCTTCAAATAGTGTATTACAATTGGTTGATCAAAACTTTTCAGGATCAGAACCAGTTTCCAAGCAAAAATACGATGCGTGGGTGTTTCCATCTCATCGTGGAGATAGTATAGTAAGAGAAATGGATTTAAGTGTAGAACCATCTTCGGAAATGGCATCAATGATAGTATTTGGTAATATGAATAAAAAAAATGGATTTTTCAAAAAAGGAGATCGTGACCTAGTATTACAAGGTGCAATAAATCCGTTTGAAAAAACAACAGTGCAAAGCAAAAATGTTGATGATAAACCTAAAAATATTGAGGATCCAGAAAAATATATAGTAGCAGCTTCTAGTAAGTATTTTGGAATAGAAAATGCGTCTGGATCAAATTTTCCGGCATATGATATTGATAATTCAAGATATGGTTCGGGAAATAGAAAGTCTAAATTAGGTGAACATGATATTAGTTATATTGATCCTACAAGTGAAGAAAGAGTTCGTTTATCCGCAAATTCTGCGGAAGAAAGACAAAGAAACATTGAAAAAGTAAAAAAAGACGGAGGTGAAACAAGTATAAAAACTGGATCACGAACACCAAAAGCAAAACAATATGCTAGTTCTTCTGGAGGAGGAGATATAAAACAACCAAGAACATTTGAAATACAAGTAGATGGTGATTTTGTAAATACTGTTGGAATGAAAAAAGGATTAGAAGGTTCGACAAATGAGTCTGTGTTTACAGCCCGTGGAGATGGAACTATGGTATACAAAGCAAATACATGGGGGGACGATAAAGTTACAAAATATCCAGACAGATTACCTAAATATTTGGTAGGAAAAATAATAAAATACGGAGATTACACATCTGGATCTAATGATGTGTATGTAGAAGATGATAATCCAGAACCTGATGACGATAAAAAGTACATAATTGTTTCAGCAACTGTTTTTCCTGGATCAAATAAAACTGAATTTCCATATCAAGTACATTTGCAAGAACTTGAAGGTGAAGAAACAGGATTAAATGATGGTGCATTGCAATCATATCATAAAGCAAAAGTTAAACATGGTGACAATTTCGATAAAGATAAACATTTACCTGATAGATTAAAAAAATATATAAATGATAATGATTTAGATGATGATTATCTTGATAAGCAAGAAATACTAGTTTACCACGGAACACAAGATACACACAAAAAAATGTCAGTTGTTCGTGCTGATATGAAAATACAAGATGATTCGTATGGTACAGATAAAGATGATTATGAAATTCAAATTGAGTTAGTAGATATAGACCGACAAAGAATGAAACAATTTTGTGAAGCTGATCCAAGTCCTCATAATAATATAATTAACAATATGCCACTTGCTGGTGTAGAACTTTCCATTACATTAGATGGTATTGAAGGATTACGATTATATGACACTTTTAATTGTGCAGGTGTTCCTATTAAATACTTTGATCGTGGAGTATTTGCAATTACAGGTGTAAAGCATTCAATAGGAGACGGAGATTGGAAAACAACAATAGAATCACATTATTATCCTGGATAAAAAATGAAAAACGAAAATGAAAATATTTACATGAATAGTTTATATTCAACTCTTGCTAAAAAACGTGGAAAATTAGACGGTATAATTTTTGCTAATCCTGTATCAAGAAAACCTAAAGTTTCTCAAATTAATTACGATGATGAATACATTCAAAGATATTTTGTAAAAAAGTCTAACACAGAACGATCAACCATTTATGAAGTTGATCTTACTCAATTTAATACTATACAAAAAAATCCATTTTATGTATGTGCAACAATTCTTTGGAAAATAAAAGGTAATACGGAAACCGTCAAAACTGACGATGGAAACATCCTCGGAGTACGAGAGTTCAACTTAAATTCTATTATGAAGGCAAATGCGAAGATAAAAGGAATGTCGTTAATTTTGAATAATCCACTTGAGTTTTATAAAAATATATAATATAATAAAGATTATATGTTTATAGAAAATCCTAAAGAGGCAAAAGAATTACTTATTTTGCTGAACCAATATCCAAGTATAATCAATACATATTACACCGATCCAAATACTCATGCGTGTAAAAATTTACCTCTTTTACTGATGGTAAATGTAAATGATAAATACTATATTGTGTCATTTGAACATCCTGACTTGATTACCATTTCTCATGAATTTATTAATTTGATTTTTAAAACTAACGGAACAAAAACAATATTTGATAGGAAACGATTAAAATATTATGTAGATGATATTAAAAACTCAATCGATGCCAAAGTATGTTCGTATTTATCAAATAAACATGATATTGAAAATGAGTACACAGAAAATAGGGTCAAAGATTTCAGATCAGTTCCAGTTATGGTTCTATTAAAACACTTTAAGAAGTTGTGCTATAAAGTAAAAACAGAAAATTATGATAATAACTTAGTTTGCTATGAAAAAGACTTCTCATCGGCTCTTCATGGGATAGAGAAAAATGGAATGAACGTTAGTAATTTTAAATTAGGTAGTCCTAATCTTGTCGATTCAAAAAATTTAGTATATGGTCAGTATAATATGATGACTCCGACTGGTCGTCCTAGTAATTCGTTTGGTAATGTAAATTACGCTGCACTAAACAAAAAAACAGGACAAAGAGATTGTTTTACAAGTCGGTTTGGTGATGACGGTTTGCTGATTATGGTAGATTATGAAAGTTATCACTTAAGATTGTTAGCTAATTTTTTAGAATATGATTTACCAAAGACATCTTTACACGAGTATTTAGGAAAGTATTATCATGGAAAAAATACTTTAACAGAGGAAGAGTATGAATTCTCAAAAAAAATTACATTCAACTTAATATATGGTGGAATTACTGACGATGTAAAAGAAAACGTACCCTTTATGAAAAGAATATCAGAGTATGTTGATTCTGTGTGGGATTTTTACAATAAAAAAAATTATGTTGAAACATGGTTCTATAATAGAAAAATTTCATCTATCTTTTTTGGTGATAAAATCAACTCATATAAAGTTTTTAATTATCTGTTGCAATCAGCAGAAACAGAAAAAAATTGTGAAATAATAACTAAACTAAATGAATATTTAGAACTCGCAAAATCAAAGTTGATTCTATATACATATGATGCTTTTTTGTTTGATGTTCATAAAAGTGAGTTTCAACTAATAAAAGAAATGCAACCAATCATTACATCTAACAATAGGTATCCTGTACGGACTTATACCGGTCGTAACTATGGTGATATGAAGCAAATTTAAGTTTTGAAAAATGAATAGGATATTTATACTCAAAGGTTATATTCTATGAAATCAAAATTACTTTGCACATTTACAGATATGCGTTCTTACGACGCCGAGTTGGTTTCAATACAAAAATATTATGATATTATTTTTGGCAAAATTTTTATATTACAAGATATAAATGATTTAGATAGTTTGATGTTGACATATAACATAAATCAAGATACATTTAATGCTAGTAATTTCTACAAGAATACAATAAGCGTACATAGAAAAAAAGATTCAAATACTTTATACACAATCAACTCACTAAATGCTTTGATAAAAATACTTAATAATGGCATATTAGATAACAATTTTGTTATAGATTGGAATGTGTATAAAAATAAAATACTGCTGGTAGACGGTGACTCGTACAGAGAAGTCAGCACTCGTCTGTATAATATTAAAAAAGTTTAAGAAATAAGTTGACTACTAATTAAAATTAAAATAAGGTAATGGTTATGGAAAATAAAAAACGACAAAAAGAAAATAAAGAAGAAAGAGCAAGCACCCTCACTTCTTTAATTAAGTCTGACAACGATGATGCAGTTGATACATATAAGACTCTAAATTGGACAGGATCATTTTGGGACTATGTAGAAATGTTAGAAGAATCTCCGCAAATTGCTCGTAATTCTTATCAAAGACTTTACGACATGGTTATGTCTCACGGAACAGAGGAGTTTACTTATTGTAAACGAAAGCACGTTAAGTATAAATTCTTTGAAGGTCTTGGAGACATTTCAATTTATGGTCTTGAAGAAAATCTTATGGAGTTTATGGATATTTTAAAAAGTGCAAGTCGCCATTATGGTCCAGAACGTCGTGTTATTCTTTTGCATGGTCCTGTTGGTAGTAGTAAATCGACAATCGTAACTGCTCTTAAAAAAGGTCTTGAGGCATACACCCAAACAGACGAAGGTGCTTTATATTCGTTTAGTTGGAAACTTACCGACAAAGATGGAAATGATACTCTCGTTCCATGTCCTATGAATGAAGAACCTTTAAAACTTCTTCCTGATGATGTTCGTAATCAAATTATTGGCAATCTAAATAAATCAAGAAGTGTAGATGACTACAAGTTAAAATTAGATGGTGCTTTAAATCCTGTAAATGAGTTTTACTATAATCAGTTAATGGAAATGCACGGAGGAGATTATCGTAAAGTACTTGATCATATTGTTATACGTCGTGTTACTCTATCTGAGAAAAATCGTGTAGGAATTGGTACTTTCCAACCTAAAGACGAAAAATCACAAGATGCAACTGAACTCACCGGTGACATTAATTATCGTAAGTTAGCAGAATATGGAAGTGAAAGTGATCCACGTGCATTTGATTTTGACGGAGAGTTTTTAGTATCTAATCGTGGACTTATTGAATTTCAAGAAATTCTCAAACTTCAAACTGAGTTCCTTTACGATTTACTTGGAGCAACACAAGAACATCGTGTTAAACCACGTCGTTTTAATCAAGTACCGATTGACGAAGTTATTCTTGGTCATACCAACAATGCTGAGTTTGAAAAGTTGACCAACAACAAATTCATGGAAGCACTTCGTGACAGAACCATTAAAATTGACATTCCATACCTTCTTAAGATAGATGAAGAGAAAAAGATTTATGATCATTTCTACAATAAAGATACCGTAAATAAGCATATTGCTCCACATACAACTTATCTGGCTGCGTTGTTCGCAGTTGTAAGTCGTTTAGAAGAAAGTTCCAAGCAGGATATGGGTATCATTCAAAAAGCAAAACTTTACAATGGTCAAAGTGTACACGGATTTACAGATGAACACGTTAAGGAAATGCAAGATGAATCACCAAAAGAAGGACTGTACGGTGGAGTATCTGCACGATTCATTCAAAATCAGTTTTCTAATGCAATCGTGAACCCACGGATGGGTGCTAAAAGTTTAAATCCATTTATGTTGTTTGCACAAATTCGTGAAGGACTTAAAAGTTATAGTGGATTTAATAGTGAAGATGACAAAAAGAATTTGATGGAACGTCTTGAGTCTGTTGAGAAAGAATATGACAGAATTGTGAAACGAGAAGTTCAACAAGCACTTAGTAGCAGTGAAGAAGCAATAAAAGCAACTTGCACCAACTACATTGATAATATTGTTGCATACATCCAAGACGAAAAAGTCACTAATCCTGTTACAGGAAAAGAAGAAGTTGCTAATGAACAACTAATGCGTAGTATTGAAGAAAAGATTGGTATTTCCAATGGCATGAAAGACGATTTTCGTAGGGAAATTATGAATTACATGGGTGGACTTGCCGCTAAGGGTAAAGAGTTTAAATACGACTCCAACGAGCAGTTATACAAAGCACTTGAAAAGAAGTTGTTTGAAGATACTAAGGATAGCATAAAGTTATCTGCTCTTGCTCAAGACACTGCAACTGTCGTTGACAAAGAACTTCTTGAGAAGATTGATGCGTTGAAGCAACGTCTTATTACTTCGTTCGGATATGATGAAGATAGTGCTTCAGATGTTCTTACTTATGTCGGAAGTATTTTTGCGAGAGGTGATGCAGACGAAGACGAAGATTAATAGTCAACGGATACATCATTATGCCATCACGTAGAAT
>MDTC01146462.1_pt1 | contig 14432 bp, 18 predicted proteins | sample 811181 | NCBI WGS metagenome assembly MDTC01 (sample SAMN05326644, study PRJNA326480) | marine metagenome | isolation source: seawater | place: Pacific Ocean: North | collected 2011 | reverse complement strand
ATCCCAACCCATGAGCATTACGCTTTGGTTGATATTTCTAATCAGATGCTTGAGGATTCTGTGTTTAACCTTGAGGCAGAGATGCAAGAGGAATTCGCCACACAGCTTGCTAAAAACGAAGGCACAGCCTTTATTTCTGGCAACTCAGTAGGTCAACCTGAAGGATTGTTGACCAACTCAAGTGTTGGGGAAACTGTATCTGGTAACGCAAACACCTTGCTTGCTGATGGTTTGATTGACCTTGTTCATGCGGTGAAAACACCATATGGCACAGGTGCATCATTCATCTTCAACCGCACAACCTTGGCGGCTATCCGCAAGTTGAAGGATACAGCGGGGCAGTATGTGTTCCAAGCTGGTATGATGCTGACCTCTGGTGTTCCAAATACCATTTTGGGTTATCCATACGTTGAGATGCCAGATATGCCTGATGTCTCAGCAAATGCGTTCCCTGTAATGTTTGGTGATTTCTCAAGAGGGTACATGGTGGTTGATAGGGTAAACCTAGCAATCCTTCGTGACCCATTCACACAGGCATCCACAGGTAGTGTTCGCTACTATGCTCGTGCAAGAGTGGGCGGTCAGGTAATCTTGGCTGAAGCTCTACGCAAGCAGAAAATCTCAACATAAGGGAGAGTTGATATGAAAGACCTTTCAAATAGCATAGCAACAGCCCTTTCACACAAGGTGGCTGTAACAACCGCCGCATCAAACGGAACAGGGGTTGACCTTCAAGGTTATGAAGGTGCAACCATTGTTGTCACCATTGGTGCAGAGGGTGATACACTTTCTGGTTCAGTCTTTTTTGAGATTGGGCTAGAGGAGTCTGATGATAACTCAACATTCACAGATGTCGCACAAGCTGGCATCGTTGATGGCACTATTGCCGCTGACGGTGTTTTCTTGAAGATTGATGGAACAGGTGATGCTGGAACTGGCGGAAATCCTGATACCACAGGTGCAACATATCGTGTTGGGTATGTCGGTGGCAAGCGGTACATTCGCACAACAATCGCCAAGACAGGCACACACTCGACTGGTACACCGTTGGGAACAACAGTTATCAAGAGTCATGCTCGTCATACTGGTGATAATGCGTTTACCGCTCATAACGCTTAAAAATAGGGGGGCAAGGTCTAGGCATTAACTAACCTTGCTCCCTTACTTCTGGAGGGCTAGATGGCTGTAAAAATGATTAGACAGGCGGTTGGAGTGGCAAACCACCTTGGGTCACAGACCAGAACTTATGAAGCTGGCGAGGAATTGTCAGATACCCAAGAATGGGAAAAGGCTCGTAACGCCAATTTTTTGAGCCGTGGGCTTGCAGAAGAAACAAAGGTAGTCAAACCCACTGAGACAAAGACAGCTACCCCTACAAGGGCTAGAAACGCTGATGGAACGCTATTAGGCGATGACCCAAGCACCCCAAATGTCAATGAGGCATGGGAAGGCGGCGTTGCACCAAAAAAGAAGGCAAAATCTAGCAAGTAAGCATTGGAGGCAATATGAGCCGTGGCATAACCAGTGCGTTAAACACAAAATTCTCCTCATCAAGTTTTAGGCCGTTTTGTGCGGTTGACCTTGCTTTTTCAGGTGCAAACGTCCGTGTTTGGACAGGCTTGGGCAATATCACTTTTCTAAGCACAACATTTGTTGGCACAGGTGAGGTTCTTGGCATTTCACCTGTCACAGAGAACGGCGCAGTTCAAGCTAATGGTATCAATGTATCATTTAATGGCTTGGATTCATCTCTAGTATCCACGGCACTAACAGAAAATTATCAAGGCAGAAGCGCAATAATTTATATTGGTGTTCTTGATGATGACTATACGGTAGTCGCTGACCCATACCAGTTATTCAAAGGTCGTATGGACACCATGACAATTTCAGATGATGGTGAGAACGCGAGTATACAAGTTAGTTGTGAATCAAGGCTGATTGAACTCAACAGACCCAAAGTCAGACGCTACACGATGGTGGACCAGCAAAATGAGTTTTCTGGCGACAAGGGTTTAAATTTTATTTCAAGTTTGCAAGACAAATCAATCAGATGGAGCGCATAACGCATGGGCTTCTTCAAATCATTTTTTAAAGCATTAACAAACATAGGCACGATTCTCACGGCAGTTGCGATTGTTGCTATCGCTGGTCCTATAGCTGGTTTCAGTTACTTATCCAGTATTGCTATATATGCCGCCGCAAATGCCGCCCTATCAGCTTTATCACCAAAGCCCAGAATGCCAGATATGTCAGGCTATGGAGCATTTGTTGGAGAGGCGACCAATAGAACGCAGATGATTAAACAGCCAGCGCAACCGCGCAGGGTAATATATGGGCAAGTAAGAGTATCAGGAGTTCTAAGTTATGTTAGCACAACAAATTCTGATAAAACCCTCCATTTGATTATTGCTTGTGCCACACATGAGGTAGAAAGTTTTGACCGTTTCCAAATTGATGGACTCACTGTTTCAACTTTGGCGGCAAATGGAGATATTCTTGATGCTAAATATAGAAAAGGGCAAACATTAACTGGTGATGCTTTGGTGCAGATTAAAACTCACACAGGCGCGGATGACCAACTAGCAGACACCTTCCTTACTCAAAGAGTGACAGAGTGGACTTCTGAACATAGATTGCGTGGCATTGCATATATTTATGCTCAACTTGAATTTGACCAAGATGCATTTCCACAAGGCTTGCCAAACATATCAGCTACCATCAGGGGCAAAAAAGTTTTTGACCCAAGAGACAGTTCAACATCATTTACTGCGAACTCCGCGCTTTGCATAAGAGATTTTTTAACTGATACAAGATATGGATTAGGGTGCAGTGCTGATGAGATAGATGACACATCCTTCATAGCGGCGGCAAATATTTGTGATGAATTAATTACATTAGCATCAGGCGGTCTGAGTGCGGCTGTCACAGAACATAGATATACTTGTAATGGCTCATTTGAGACAAATGAAACACCAAAGCAAGTTCTTGAAAATATGCTGACATCATGTGCGGGTATTTTGACCTATACCAATGGAAAGTTTAGATTATTGGTTGGTGCTTTTAGGGCTGCATCAATAAGCCTTGATGAAAATGATTTTCACGGACCAGTCACCATTGACGCAAAACAAAGCATGGGAGAAAGCTACAACACAGTCAAGGGCGTTTATTCACCAGTAGATAATGGTTATGTTGCTACTGATTATCCACCAGTTACATCAAGCACTTTCGTGACGGAAGATAATGGAGAAACAAGAACATTTGATTATGATTTACCATTCACCACAAGCACAGCAACAGCCCAAAGACTTGCAAAAATAGCACTCTTCAGAAACAGGCAACAGGTTGTGTTGAAGGGTCAATTATCCATGAAAGGTTTTGACCTTGCGATTGGCGATTCTGTGCAAGTTACGTTTGATAGATATGGATTTACGAATAAAATATTTGAGGTGGCTGAGTGGAATATTGCTGTGGTTGGTGGGCAAAATCTTGGCGTTGAGGTTACGCTCAGAGAAACAGCATCAGCGGTTTATGATTGGAACGCAGAGGAAAGTTATTTCAATGAAGATAATTCCACGTTGCCAGACCCCTTTACAATACCCGCCCCAACACTTGTAACATCTGATTTTGTACAAACGCTCCAGCAAGGCGCGATAACCTCTTTAAGGGCAACGGTTACATCCACAAGCACATATGCCAGTCAGTTTGAGGTGCAAGCCAAGCTGACAACGGATACTCAATACACATCAATGGGTACACAGGCGGCGAATATATTTGATTTGGTCAATGTTCCCTCTGGCGTTACGTTTGATGTCAGGGCAAGGGCTATAAGTAGCTTTGGCATAAGGTCACCATTTACAACCGTACAACACACAGTCACAGGCAAAGGAACAACCCAACCATCCAACGTAAGTGATTTCACATTAGATTACCTTGGCAGTAATGCGTTGCTCACATGGACACCAGTTACAGACCAAGATTTAAGCCATTACGTTATTCGCCACCAGAACGTCACCAGCGGTGGAGACTTCTCTAGCGGTATCACCCTAGCCCAAAAGGTATCAAGGCCAGCTAACAGCGTAATAGTGCCAGCTTTAGAGGGTACTTATTTTTGTGTCGCGGTAGATAAGTATGGCAACAATTCCGCTACAGCCGCGCAGACCATTGGTATTATAGACCAAGCACCAGTGGCGGCTAATTTCAAAGTCGTTAATACATCAACGCAAAACCCCACATTTGGCGGAACAAAGACAAATGTTATCAAGCCATCAGATGAAGATGTGCTTGTACTTGAGACGACCATCCTTTTTGACAGCGGCACAGGGCTGTTTGATGATGCGGCTGGATTGTTTGATGGTGGTGTGGATGGTGTGGTTGCAACCTCTGGCACTTATGATTTTGATGCACCTATAGATTTGACGGCAAAACAGACTGCTAGAATTACATTCAACATCACACAGACAAGGCGGCAGTATGATGTTGTAAAGCCGTCATCACAGGCTACAACAGATTGTGAGCTTTTGGTTGCCACCACAGATGATGACCCCGCAAGCGGCTCTGCAACCTTTACCGCGTTTTCAAGAGTTGTCGCTGGTGATTACTCAGCAAGAGGTTTCAAGTTTAGATTGAAGCTAACCACAACTGATATTGATGATACGCCAGTGGTGTCAGCGGTTTCAGTGAGTTTATCACTTGAAAAGCAAACACAGTCAGAGGGCAACGTATCAAGTGGAACAGCGTCAACTGGCAAAGTTATCACGTTCCCAAACCAGTTTGGCTCTATTGATGGCATAACCATAATGGGGCAGAATATGAACAGCGGTGAGTTTTACACAATCACAAACAAGACAACATCTGGCTTCACTATTACATTCAAAGAGGCCAGCGGGACGGTAGTTGACCGCACGTTTGATTATGTGGCGCAAGGCCACGGAAAAATTGCAGTATAGGAGAATAGCATGACACAACATGATTATAATATCGCAAACCAAACATTTCCAGCTACAAGAACGGATATCAATAATGTTCTTGAGGCAGTGGCAACAACCAATTCTGGTTCATCCGCCCCATCAACTAACTTTGCTAATCAACTGTTCTATGATACAAGTACAGACAAGCTGAAAATAAGAGATAGCGCAAACGGTCAACATATTGATTTGTTTACGTTCAATCAGACCAGTAAAACAGTAACAGCCGTTGCTGGTGCAGAAGACCCGACAGCTATAGCTATAGCTTTGGGGTAAAAGGAGTAGAAAATGGCTAATGATGCAATAGTAAGCGGCTCAGTCACTGTTTTGCCTGATGAAATCTCAAAGGCTTTTACTTTGACAATGACCGTCACACCCGCAGATACCAGTGAAAAGTGGTATTACAAAAAAACAGAAATACAAACTACATCAGCGGATTTGATTGCTGGTAGTTTTATCAGTCAGACCGCAACAGACCAAGATACCGCGCCAGCCGCAGTTAGCACATCTGACCAAGTAAAGTTTTTATTTATTCAAAATGAAAGCACCGCAGATGGTATCATGATTTGCCTTGATGGTGGCACAGCCGCCCATGACCTTGTGGATGGCATATTTATTGGTCCAAGCCAAACGCTTACTCTCAGATGCCCAAACACGACTGTGGGAAATCTTCATGCCATTTCAGCAGATGATGGTAGCGTCGGGGATGCGGCAGTAACAGCGGTGGTTTGTGCTTTGATACATGATGTCTAGGGAGTAGCTCATGGCAAACAATTTTGACAGGGCTATTCTTGATGGGACAAATCTAGCGGCAGATACCTTGCGTTCGCTTTATACTTGCCCGACAAGCACAACAACAAAGACTGTTGGCATTGGTTTAATTTTCTCAAATGTTGGCTCATCACAAATACTGGTGAGCCTTTCTACCAACGGCGTTGAGACAATGAAAAATGTGCCAGTGCCATCAGGCTCATCATTGGAATATTTTGGCGGTAACAAGATTGTTATGAAAAGCGGCGATACCATTTCAGTTAAAGCTGATACCGCAAACTCTCTGAATGTTTATTTCAGTTACATGGAGATAACCTAATGCCGTATCTAGGTAACGAGCCAGCCGTTGCGTACACAACCGTCAGCTATCAAGACCTTACAGGCGGAAGTGGAACAAGTTTTACGCTCAATCACCCAGTGGCAAACTCCAATGAGATAGAGGTGTTTGTCAACAATGTGCGACAAGAGCCTTCAGTAGCGTACAACGCGAGTGGAACATCAATGACAATGACAGGCACGGTTGCAAGTACAGATGATTTTTATGTGGTATTTCAAGGAAAGGCTCAACAAACAATCGTGCCAGCTTTGGACTCAAACCTCAGTGTGGCAAGGTTGACGTTATCTAAATCTGTACAAGGCACAACACAAACTGCGTCCATAAGCGGTAGCACAACATTGGATTTTGATTCATTCCAGAATTTTGTTCTTACCTTCACGGATAATGTTACATTTTCAAATCCAACCACAGAGGCCATTGGTCAATCAGGGTTTCTCACAATAATACAAGATGGCACTGGCTCACGGACACTTTCTTTGGGGACTGATTATGAAACGCCAGCATCAGCGGGAATAACCCTCTCAACCGCCGCAAATTCAAGGGATTTAGTTCCATACGCTGTCTCAGCAACAGGAAGCATCTTGTTGGGTACGCCATTGTTGTCTTTTGGGTAATAGCTCATGTCAGGTGCATATGGCTCAAGTCAATGGCTTTACGGGAAAGCATTCAGTCTAAACCAATCCTTGCGGTTTGAAGATAGTAGTCCTGCTTACTTAACAAAATCAACTGCTGCTGGTAATAGAAGAACATTCACTATTTCATTATGGGTGAAAAGAGCAAAACTTGCGTCACAACAACTGTTAGTAAATACAGGTGATGATGGAGCTAATCAGGGTGGATTGCAATTTTTAAATGACGATACCCTAAATTTTTATAGTGCGATTGGAAGCACATATTATCAATTAGTGACAACACAAGTTTTTAGGGATGCTTCTGCTTGGTATAACATTGTTGCGGTTTACGATACAGAAAATACAACCCAAGCTGACAGAATAAGATTATATGTTAATGGCGTTAGAATAACTTCATTTTCAACAGAAACACAGCCTTTAGAAGACTACGATAGTTTTTGGAATCAAAATGGCAAAGGAATTGCACTTGGTGTTTATGAACCAAATAGTTCAAGTTTGCCTTTTGGCGGCTACATGGCAGATGTGTATTTCGTTGATGGTCAAGCCCTTGAACCATCATCATTCACTGAAACAGTAAATAATTTATTTCAACCTAAACTCTATAACGGTTCATTTGGAACAAATGGCTTCAGGTTGACTTTTGAAGATAGCTCCTCTTTGGGCGATGACACAAGTGGGAAGGGCAACGACTTTACTACTGTTAGTGGCCTTGCGGCAACAGATGTCGTTTTAGATAATCCCACAAACAATTGGTGTACTTATAATGATTTAGATGCCAATGCGCCTAGTAATTACACTTATCTTAGAGAAGGCAATTTATTGGTGGGTGATGCTGTAAGCACAGATGCCGCAAAAACTGTGGGCGGATCAATCACTATGCGTTCTGGAAAGTGGTATTTTGAAATATGTAGAACACTTGCAAGAAATGATTGTCGTTTAGGGATTATACGAGAAGATAAATTCGTCGGTCAAATTTCAACTGGGAACACTGGGCTGAGTGCTGGTGATTATTCTTACCATGTACTCTATAACGGTGATCTTTCTGTCAATGGCTCATCCACTTCTTCTTGGCAGGGAGCGATTAGTGATGATGATGTTTTTCAAGTCGCATATGATGCTGATACTGGTAAAGTTTGGTTTGGCATAAACAATACATGGGGCGGCAGTGGAGATCCAGCCAACGGCACAAACCCAGCGGCAACGGTAGACTCATATTCTGACTATGGTTACAAAATTTGGACACGAGTTGTTGGAAATTCAGCTGGTTATGAAGAGGTAACGCTTAACTGTGGTCAGGACTCTTCTTTCGCAGGAGTACTCACAGCTGGGGGAAACGCAGATAGCAACGGCATAGGTGATTTCAAGTACGCCCCCCCTTCTAACTTTTTATCGTTATGCGCTCAAAATTTACCTACACCAGCGATAGAAGATCCAACAGCACAATTCAACACAGTTTTGTATGTTGGTGATAACAACGCTTCTCAAAGTGTTGATATTGAAACATTGAATCCAGATTTTGTCTGGGTTAAAAGCAGAACCAGTAGCTCAGGACATTTTAGTTTAGGCAATACGGTTGCGGGTGATAGGTTTATGAACTCAAACCAAAATGTTGATGAATACAGCTTTAGCGCATTTAATTTTAATACAGATAACACCATTGATGTTCCAGTTTCCGCTAATGATTATTCAATGAACACATCAAGCAATAATTACGTTGCTTGGAATTGGGTGGCTGGCGGTGACTCTCCATCACAGACATACGTTGTGAAGGTTGTATCAGATAGCGGCAACAAATATAGATTTGATGATTTTGGAACCAGCGCATTGACCCTAAATTTACAGGAAGGCGGCACATATACGTTTGACCAATCAGATAGCTCAATGAGTTCGCACCCTATGAAGCTATCTACAACGGCAAATGGAAGTCATGGCGGTGGTTCAACATATAGCACAGGGGTAACTTATGAATTAGATGGCTCAAGTGTCACGGAGTCAAATTTTGTGTCAGGATTTAGCTCTGCAACAAGTCGCAAATTGATAATTGTTGTGGCGGCATCTGCGCCTACTCTGTATTACTTCTGCCATTATCACAGCGGCATGGGCGGTCAGGTAAACACGAACACCACGCATGGGTCAACAAATTTGAAAGGCACTTTGCAGTCAACTGTATCCGCAAATACATCAACAGGTTTTAGCGTAGGGATATTCCAATCAAATGGTGCATCAAGCGTTGTCACAACTGGGCATGGACTTAGCAGTGCGCCAGAGATGGTAATCTGGAAGAACAGAAGTGCGGCAAGCTATTGGTTTGTCTATCACAAGGATTTAGCAAGCACTCAATATTATTTGCGATTAGAGGAACCAAATGCACAGTACAATGCAACCACGGCGTTCTTTAGTTCTGATTCAACGAAAATAGGAATTCGTCAATCAAGCCTCGCAGTAAATACAAATGATTGTTTATTCTATGCGTTTCACAGTGTTGAGGGCTTCAGTCTTGTTTCAAGTTTCACGGGGAATGGGCTGGTGAACGGAAGTTTTGTTTTCACAGGATTCAGGCCAGCATGGATTCTCATAAAAAATATTAATGATTCAGAATTTTGGACACTTATTGATAACAAAAGGCTAGGTTACAATGAAACAAACTCAATTCTTTCGCCAAACAGCCCGACAAATGAATATTCCGCTGGTGGGGGTGGCTTTGATATTGTATCAAATGGTTTCAAGTTGAGGGGTACATCAAATAATTTTAACGGAAGCGGCAAGACAAATATTTTTATAGCGTTTGCAGAATCACCTTTCAAGACAGCATCAGCAAGGTAGGAGACAAAAATGCCTTGGACATATAACGGCAAAATAATCAAAGCGGGTAAATCATTTGTTGATAGTAACGGTGTCACGCATCCATCAAACTGGTCTGCAACGTGGTCAGATGACTACAAAAAATCTATTGGAATGATATGGCAGGAGGAGCCAAAATCATTTGATAACAGGTTTTATTGGAGTGCTGATATCCCAAAAAATCTTGATGATGTGCCGCAAGTTGATAGTGATGGTAACAAGATTGTGGATGCGAAAGGTGATCAACTTATTTCTTTGGGTTTGAAAAGCATTTGGAAAAATACCATCAAGGCACAGGCAAAAAGTTTGTTAGAGCCTACTGATTGGATGGTGATACGTCTGCAAGAAGATAGCAGTAAAGCTCTAGCCTCTAAATATTCAACCTATAGGGCGGCGGTCAGGGAAGCCAGCACGACAATAGAAGGCAAAATAGATGGGGCTGGAGATTTGACTGCATTTATGGCATTATTTGAACAACCAAAAGATAGCGATGGAAAAGTGACAGGCAAAGCCCCGATATCTGATTGGCCTGATGAGGTAAACTGATATGGCACTATCTAAGATACAAGCTGGCTCTTTAGCTTCTGGTGCAGTAAGCAAAGGCTTCAGTAATATCACAACGTATTCTGCTAATAGCTCATCAAATACAATTCCTACCAATGCGGATAAGTTATTGTTTGTAATAGCGGGTGCAGGCGGTGGCGGGGCGGCATCTTTTTTAGCGGCTGGTGGCAATGGTGGTGATAGCACAGTGGTGTATAATTCTGTGACATACACTGCCACTGGCGGTCAAGGAGCACTTACTGTTGATGGCTCAACTAGCTATTCAGATGTTGCTCGTTCTCATTCTGGTGGAACTGCGACTGGTGGATTAGTCATAACTGGTGGAGGGTCTGCTGGTGGGGGTAGTGGTGCGACAGTTTCAAGTGGCTATTCTGCACAGCCTAGACAAGCACCGCATGGTGGGATGGTCATTGTTGAAGTAGATGTTGTTTCTGGTCAGACAACTTATGACGTGACGGTTGGTGCTGGTGGAACCGCTGGTACTACAACATATGGCGGTGATACTGCCACTGGTGCGGCTGGTGCTGGTGGGTATGTTTTGGTTTATGATAACGGGTGATTGAGATGGCACTTACAACAAAACAAAAACTAGAGCATCTCAGGACAACAAGAAATATGAAATTAAGTGATACAGATTATTGGGCTTTGTCTGACCGCACCATGACGCAAGCACAGATTGACTACCGCCAAGCATTGAGAGACATTACAAAAACGGCAACATCACTTGATGATGTAGACTGGCCTGAGAAACCAACAGAGGATGCGGACTAATGCCTTACCTTGGTAGAAGCTCACAAAAAGCCATCAGGCAAAGATTTATTTTTACGATTCCCATCACAGGAGCAACGGCTGTTTCTGGCGCGGATGATAGCAATGCCACATTAAGATTTGATGATGGTGAATATGTAGATGTTATCTTGAATGGCATCACGCTTGCCAAGACTGAATACAACACAACTACAGCAAACACTATCGGTGGTCTTGCCGAAATGTCATCTGGCGATGTTTTGCAAGTCACTGTTTATGATATGTTTAACGTAGCTGATGCAGTAAGCGCATCAACAGGCGGTACATTCAATGGCGGTATAACCATTAATGGTGATTTGACCGTCACAGGTTCTGGGGCTGGTGCGGCAGGGGTTGTTAGCGCAAGCACAAGCGGCACTGCAATAAATATTGATAGTAGTAATCGCGTAACAATGTCTAGCCAGCCATCGTTTTATGCTTACCCTGATGCAAATATCGCAGTGAGTAATTCTACCAGTTTAAGCACATTTGCCGCTAACACTGAATTATATGATAACGGTTCAAACTATAATACAAGCACCTATAAATTCACTGCACCTGTCACGGGTAAATATTTAATTAAATGGGGTTTTAGATTAGATAGTTCTGATTCGGGTGCAACTTATTATTATTACAGAATATACACAAGCAATAGAGCGTATGACCAGATTTACAAACCTACAGCAGATGAAACATATTCAGCCCCACATAACATAGCGATTGTTGATTTAGATGCCAACGATGAAGCCTACCTACAATATCAACAATATTCAGGAACCAATAATCACGCAACGATAGTGAGTAATTCAGGATTGACTTATATACAAGGCATTTTACTGAGTTGAGGAATTTAAAATGGCAAATCATACGAAAACAATCACACTAACCGATGTACAGCAAAAGATATTATCAAACGATTTGTATAATGACAGTGATAACGCTGGTCTTGATGTGTGGATTCAAGCGGCCGTCGACGGCAAAATTAATAATTGCTGGAAGCGGATGCAACAGGAATGGACAACAAAGTTAATGAATGATGAGAGCTTCACTGACAGCATTCCATCAAACCAAGCGGATTTCGTTGCGCTTGTAACGTCTCGTTCAGATTACAAAAACCGCAAGGCGCGGGATGATGCAAATGCCATTGGGAGTTAAGTAATGGGCATCACTAGAGACATGGCAAATATGCGCGGCAAAGGTGGCGGCGTTCGGAATCTTATAATTAACGGCGCAATGCAGGTTTCCGTCAGGGGAACAAGTGCTGTAGCTGCCGCCGCTAATTATCCTAGCATTGATAGGTTCAAGGCATGGGAAGATACTGATGGTGCATACACAGTTGAACAATCAACGACTGCGCCTTCTGGCTTTACTACATCTTTGAAAGCACAAGTAACAACTGCTGACACAAGTTTGGCGGCGGCTCAATATGCACAAATAAGCCAACAGATAGAAGCACAAAATCTTCAAAGTTTAGTATATGGCACAAATGATGCAAAAACTGTAACGCTATCTTTCTATGTTCGTTCTAACAAAACTGGTTCATATAGCATTACTATTTATAAAGCTGATGCTACCTCATATCTATTTAGCAAAAGTTACACAATAGCTAGCGCAGATACTTGGGAAAGAAAAAGCATTATAATAACACCTGATTCTAATATCAAAGCATCTAGTGGTGCTATAGCCAATGATAGCGGTATTGGCTTTTATGTTTTCTGGAATTTAGCTGGCGGAACCAATTATGATGATGCAACTGATGACACTTGGTCATCTAACACAAGTCATTTTCACACAAGTAGCCAAGTCAACTGGATGGATAGCACTAGCAATAACTTTTATCTTACTGGAGTGCAGTTAGAGATTGGAACATCAGCGTCAGATTTTAATCATGAGGACAAAGGAACTACGTTAGCGAGGTGTCAAAGGTATTATCATGAAGAAGTGGTGAGTTGGATTTTAGGAGTTGAAGGCACAAGAAATACAAAACTTCCTTTTCCCCATAAAGTTACAATGAGAGCCGCTCCTACTGCGACACTTACAGGCGGGTCTGCCGCTAATGGTGCTCTTTTAGGAACAACTGACGTGACGGCGAATACAACTAATTTTCACTTTTGGCACGGGTCAAGTGGCGGTTTAACAAACGCAAGTTTTTCAGCTTACACATTTAAGGCAGATGCAGAGTTATAAAAATGATTAATATGACGATAACAAGCGCAAAATATCAACCCAATGACACACGGGATGGAAATGATACCAGTGTTTTAAAGTGCATAATTGATGGCGTTGAAATGTATGTTCCAACTGACCCATATAATCGTCATTACGCAGAAGTTTTGCGCCAAGTTGACGCTGGTGAACTAACCATAGAAGATGCAGATTAGGAGATTGATATGAGTGGCTTAACAATTACAACTGCCCCAGCCAATGAGCCGCTTGACTCTGCTGAAACCATATCATATTTGCGGATTGATTCTGGTGTTGACACAACCTTAATTGATAATCTTATCCAAGCCGCAAGGTTTTGGGCAGAGGATTACACAAACAGAACTCTTTTGACCACCACATTTACACTTTCTTTGGATGCGATTGGTGAGGTTGACGTTCCGTTGAAAGAAGGTTTCTACACAGGGTATTCAGATACGCCAAGGGTCAATTACATTGAGTTGCCTCGCTCACCAGTGCAGTCTGTTACCAGCATCAAATCATTTGCAGATGACAACACTGCAACCACACTTGCGACCAGCAATTATTTCGTTGACACGGTAAGAGAGCCAGCGCGGATTGTTTTGCGTGATGGCGGGACTTGGCCTACTGATTTGAGAAACGCAAATGGAATCGAAGTGCTATATGTTGCGGGGTACGGTGACTCAAGGGCAACCATTCCAGAGCCAATCCGTGTGGCAATGCTGGAATACATAGCGCATCTGTATGAGCATCGGGGAGATGATGAGGGCAGGGCGTTGAATCCGCCAGCTTTGATTAAATCATTGCTTCAACCATATGTGATTATGCGCTATGGCGTAACTCCGTATAATGGGGGAATGGCGGTTGGCTATAGGTAAGATGCAACACTCACTGGCTTTGCAGAGCAAAGCATCAAGCGCAGATGGTGGCGGTGGTTCATCAGGTGCGTTTTCTACCTTTGCAACTACGTTTGGTCGCATTGAGGCGCAAGGCGGGGGCGAAAGGTTTTTTGGTGATCAAAACCAAGACAGAACGACTCACAAAATAACCATCAGGCACAGAAGAAATCTTACAATAGCTCACAGAATTTTGTACAGCTTCACGGTTGATGGCACAACTTACAACCGCACATTTAATATCAAGCGGATTACAAACGTGGGAGAGCGTGATAAATATCTTGAAATTTTGTGCGAGGAAGGCGTTGCAACCTAATGGCTAGGGTAACAACCAAAATAATACACAAGCCACGCCACAGGGCTGTTATAAAAGATTATGAGGGTGATTTGAGGGCGTTGATAGGCCGCGCTGGTAATTTAGTGCGAAATACTGCTGTCGAATCCATAAATCAAGGCT
>MDTC01160533.1_pt1 | contig 14433 bp, 15 predicted proteins | sample 811181 | NCBI WGS metagenome assembly MDTC01 (sample SAMN05326644, study PRJNA326480) | marine metagenome | isolation source: seawater | place: Pacific Ocean: North | collected 2011 | reverse complement strand
TTTTCAAAAACAGCAATAGATAAAATAGGTGCAGGAGATACAATGTTATCTGTAATAGGCTTATGTCTTAAAAATAAAATTGATCCAGATTTATCTTTGTTACTCTCCTCTTTAGCTGCAGCTCAATCAGTAAAAACAATGGGTAATAGGAAATCCTTAGACAGAATCAATCTAATAAAATCTTTAGAGCACCTTTTTAAATAATGAGTTTTTTTAATTCTGCTGTTTTAGTTAAACAGAAAAAACCTCTTAAATTTTTTAAAGTTTTTTTGCCACAACCAAAAGAAGGCCAAGTGTTGGTTAAAATCATCTACTCTGGTTTTTGTTCATCTCAATACGGTGAAATTCAAGGAATTAAAGGAAAGGATAATTACTTACCGCATTCATTGGGCCATGAAGCGTGCGGCATTGTTCAAAAAATTGGTAAAAAAGTTTCAAAAATCAAGAAAAATGATCTTGTTGTCTTGCACTGGATGAAAGCGAAAGGTTTAGAAAGTAAAAATATAAACTATCTTAGTAAAAATGGAGTAAAGATTAATTCTGGAAAAGTAACCACTTTTAGTAATTTATCCCTTGTTTCAGAGAACAGGCTGACAAAAGTTAAGAAAAATTTATTTCCATTAAAATATTTACCATTAATGGGATGTTCAATACCTGTAGCTATCTCTACTTTAGAAAAAATTCTAGAGGTAAAAAAACGAAAAAACATTTTAATTTTGGGATCGGGAGCCATCGGACTTCCAATGATACATTATTGTAAGATTAAAAAGCTAGAAAATATTGATATTTTGGATAATAATTTTTATTCAGCCAAAAAAGCAAAAGTTTTTAAACCTACAAATATTTATAAAAATTTAGATAATAAATATTTAATTCATAGACTTAAAAATAATTTTTATGATTATATAGTAGATACCACTGGTTCATCAAAAGTTATTTCAAAAATTCTAAATTTTCCTATTACTTGTAAATTTTCTTTTCTTGGTGTCCCAAATTACAAAGAAAAAATTCAATTTAATTCGTTAAAAATTAATTACGGTTTAAAACTGTTAGGATCTTATGGTGGTAATTTTAATCCTGATGTGGATATAAAAAAATATTTAAATTTTTTAAAGAAAACTAAATTTAATTATAAAGCATATATTCATAAAATTTATCAATTTAAGAATATAAATAAGCTAATAAAAGATTATAAAAACAAAAAAATAATAGGGAAAGCTCTAATAAAATTTTAATCTATGAGGAAAAAAATTTTGATAACAGGTGGTTCTGGATACAAAGGGTGCGTTTTAATACCAAAACTTTTAGATAATAACTTTTCAGTAATTAATATTGATAAAAATTTATTTGGTAAAAATACAATTAATCACAAATATGTTAAAAATTATAATTTAGACGTATTAGAAATAGATAAAATTAATTTAAAAAACATTTATGCTTGTATTCATTTAGCTTCAATCGCTAATGATCCTATGGCTGATTTAAATCAAGGTCTAAGCTGGGAAACTTCAGCGCTTGGAACAAAACTTCTAGTTGATCATTTAATAAAAAATAAAGTAAATAAAATAATTTATGCCTCATCAGGTTCAGTTTACGGAATTAAAAATGAAAAAAAGGTAACTGAAGATTTATCACTTAATCCTATTTCAACATATAATAAAGTTAAAATGGTAACAGAAAGACTACTAATTTCATATAAAGATAAAATAGATGTTATAATCATTAGACCAGCTACTGTTTGTGGTTTGTCAAAAAGAATGAGATTAGACGTCTCTGTTAACGCTTTAACTTTTCAAGCTTTAAAAAATAAAGTAATTACTGTATTTGGCGGAAAACAGAAAAGACCAAATATTCATATTGACGATATAACTGATCTTTATTTATTTTTTTTGAAAAAAAAAATTAAATTTGGCATTTTTAATGCAGGTTTTGAAAATTTATCTATTTTGAATATTGCGAAAAAAATAAAAAAAGAAATACCCTCTAAGATAAAGATAATAAAAAATAGCAATGACCCTAGAAGTTATAATTTAGACGCCACTAGATTACTAGAAATCGGATTTAAACCAAAAAAAAAAATTACAAATGCAATAAATGAGATAAAAGAAGCATATTTATCTGGCAATCTTAAAGAGAAAAAAAATTTTTACTCTGTAAAATGGTTAAAAAGAAAATTAAAAAAGTCTTAGTAATCGGATCAAATAGTTTTTCTGCTATTTCGATAATTGATTTACTATTAAAAAAAAATTATTCAGTTTTTGCAATAAGTAGATCAAAATTAAATTCAGATAAATATATTTCTTTTGATAAAAAACATAAAAGATTCAACTTTAAAAAATTTGATATAAATAATGATTTAAAAAAAATCTTTAAATTTATTAAAACCGTAAAACCTAATTATGTAATTAACTATGCATCTCAAAGTATGGTGGGAGAAAGTTGGAATCAACCTATAGATTGGTACAGGACTAATTCATTTAGCATGATTAAGCTTTATCAATTTTTAACTAATCTAAGTTTTAAAATGAGATTAATACATATTTCAACTCCTGAGGTGTATGGAAGTATTAAGAATGTGACCTATGAAAATAAGTTTTATAATCCCACAACTCCCTATGCTGCTTCCAGAGTAACCGCTGATCAATTTTTAGACTTAATGAATTTTCAAAAAAAAATAGATTTTTGTTCTATAAGAGCTAGTAATGTTTATGGAGAACACCAAAGACTATATAGAATAATTCCTAAAACAATTTTTTCAATTTTAAAAAGAAAAAAATTAAATTTACATGGCGGAGGTTCTTCAAAAAGGAATTTTATACATATTGATGACGTTTCTAATGCAATATTTAAAGTTATGTTGAAAGGAAAAAAAGGAGAATGTTATCATGTCTCAGGGACAGAATTAATTTCAATCAAAAATTTAGTAAAAAAAATTTGCAAGATTATGAATTATAATTTCAAAGATTTAATTAATAAATCTAAAGAACGAACAGGAAAAGATAAATATTATTTTTTATCAAGTAAAAAAATCCGCAGCCAATTAAAATGGAAACAAAAAATCTTACTTAGTGAAGGTCTTCATAGATGCATAAAATGGATAAGCAAGAGTCAAAATTCATTCACAAAAATAGATTTAAACTATATACACAAAAAATAATTTATGATTAATCTAAAAAGATCTAAAGAAAGATGTAAAATTTTCAGAAAAAAAATTTTAGAAATTTCTCAGACAGTTTCAGCTTTACATATAGGGGGTTCTTTTTCATCTGTGGAGATTCTAGACGTTATCTATAATGAATTTTTAAAAAAAAATGACAAATTTATTCTATCCAAAGGGCATGCTGGAATCTTACAATATGTAATATTAAATTATAAAAAAATAATTACCGATAAAAGCTTGCATCAATATTCAAAAAAAAATGGAATTTTAGGAGTGCACCCCGATTACGGTACACCAGGAATTGAAGCTTCAACAGGTTCTCTAGGTCACGGTTTAGCAATCGCTGCAGGAATGGCTTTTGCAAATAGAAAAAAAAATATCTTTATTGTTTTAAGTGATGGAGAGCTTCAAGAAGGTTCTATTTGGGAGGCGACATTGTTAATCTCCTCATTAAATTTAAAAAATATTACAATAATTGTGGACTCGAATGGTTATCAAAGTTCAACTAGAACTAAAGATACTCATCCAACTTTATATCCAATAGGAAAAAAATTTAAATATTTTGGATGGGATGTAAGTGAATGTAATGGTCATAGTGCAGCTGATATTTTCAAAAAATTGAAAAATAAATCTAAAAAAAAACCATTTGCACTGATTGCAAATACAAAAAAAGGGTTTCCAGTGAGTTTTATGATGAAAGATGCAAAATGGCATTACAGATCCCCTAACAAAAATGAATTTAATAAGGCAATAAAAGAAATCAATAAAAAATGAGAAACGTTTTTGCTGACGAAATATATTTACAATCTTTAAAAAGAAAAGATATTTATGTTCTTGTTGCAGATATTTCACCTGCTGGAAAAATAAGTAAATTTCAAAAAAGAAATCCTAACAATTTTCTAAATGTAGGTGTATCTGAACAAACTATGATTGGAATGAGTGCTGGATTGGCGATGGAAGGAAAAAAAGTGTTCGCTTATACAATTTCTACTTTTTCATTATATAGACCTTTTGAAATGATAAGAGTTGATCTTTGTTATCAAAAAATTCCAGTAACTGTTGTAGGCATGGGTGCCGGCACAATATACTCTAACTTAGGTGGCACACACTTAACTCAAGAGGATATCTCAGTAGCTCGCTCTGTACCAAATTTAAATATAATAGCACCTTGTGATCCTTTAGAGCTTAAAGAGGCAATTAAATTTTGTATAAATAAATCTAAAAATCCTATTTATTTAAGAATTGGAAAAGCAGGTGAAAAGAACTTTTCATTAAATGCAATAAAAAAATGGAAATTTGGCCAGTTAAGACAACTAAGTAGCGGCAGAGATATATGCTTTTTATCCTTTGGTCCAATCATTAAAAAGGCATTTGATATTTCAAACAAACTTTCTGAAAAAAATATTTCATCAGAAATTTACAGCTGCCACACTTTAAAACCATTTGATGAAAATGGTCTTAAAAAAATTTTTAAAAAATTCAAACGTGTTGTAATAATAGAGGATCATTCAGAAATTGGTGGTTTAGCCTCTATAGTGAAGCAGCGAGCGTATGAATTTAAATTTACTGGTAAAATTGTGTCGTATTCTCTAAAAGACAAATTTATTAATTGTTTTGGAAATCAACAAGATTTACTAGATAAACACGGAATTAATGATCGAAATATTTATAAATCTATAATTAAATTTTTAAAATAATGGGAAAATTAAAAAAAATAATAACAAAATTGCACACATCAACTAAACGAGATTTTATTTCGCGAATGAATGATGAAAAAATAAAATGCATGAAAATAGCAAATCAATTCGATTTTGAATATTGGGATGGAAATAGAAGGTTCGGCTATGGCGGATATAAATATATTCCCGGTAGATGGAAGAGTGTCGCTAAGATGATCATTAACAATTACAAACTTAAATCAACTTCAATAATATTAGATGCTGGCTGCGGAAAAGGATTTTTAATAAAAGAGATAAAAGATTTAATTCCAGAAATAAAAATTAAAGGATTTGATATCTCTAGGTATGCTATAAAAAATTCACATCCAGATATTAAAAAGAATTTATTTTTACACGATATAAAGAAAAAATTTCCTTTTAAAGAAAATTATTTTGATTTAGTTATTTCAATTAACACTCTTCATAACCTTAATGTTTATGATCTGAATTTTTCTTTGCAAGAATGTCAAAGAGTAGCTAAGAAAAAATATATTGTAGTCGAAAGCTATAGAAATGAAAAAGAATTGTTTAATTTACAATGTTGGGCTTTAACTTGTAAAACATTTTTTACTCCAACAGAGTGGAAATGGATTTTCAAAAAATCTAAGTTTAACGGAGACTTTGAATTTATATACTTTTAAAAATATGAAAAAAAAAAATATGAACGCTCAATTACGTTTTGCCAAGAAACACGGAATAGAAAAATTGGGTTTAATGTCGAATAAAAGATGGCAAGAAGATCCTAGAGGATTACTATTTAGTTTAGCAAGATACAAATTTGTTTCAAAAATGTTTGAGGCTAAAAAAAACGTTTTAGAGGTCGGGTGTGGTGACGGGTGGTACTCTAAAATAGTCGCTCAAACAGTTAAAAAATTGACGATTTCAGATATTGATCCGATGTTTATCAAAAATATAAAAGAAAATAAAAATATACGTAATATTAAAATAATTCTGCATGACATGATAAAAAGTCCTACTACAAATAAATTTGAGGGGATATATTTATTAGATGTTTTCGAACATATTAAAAAAACAAAAGAAAATATTTTCTTAAACAATTTAAAAAAATCACTAACAAAAAGTGGTATATTAATAATTGGCGTACCATCATTAGAATTCCAAAAATACGTCAAAAAACCTGATCCTACACATGTAAATTGTAAAACAGCAGATCAATTAAAATCTTCTCTTTTAAAACATTTTGAGAATGTTTTCATGTTCTCAATGAACGATGAAGTAGTTCATACAGGTTACAAGAAAATGTCAAATTATTTTCTTGCAGTATGTACAAATAAAAAAAACTAAGAAGTTCTATGGCAAATTCTCTTTTAAGAAATTTTCACAACCCTAACACTGAAACTTTGCTTAAGGGTAAAGGAATTTATCTTTATACAAAAAAAATAAGTATTTGGATACAACGTCAGGGCTAACTGGAACATCAATTTTAGGCTGGTCCAACCCCTCTATTAGTCGAGCTATAAACTCGCAACTTAAAAAAATAGGTCACATAGATTATAAATATTTTTATGATGAAAATAGAGAAAATTTAGCTAGACTTTTATTATCTAAAAATGAAAATAAATTAGATAAAGTATTTTTTGTTGGTGGCTCTGGCGGAGAAGCATGTGAGGCAGCAATGAAAATGAGCTACCAATTTCATAAGGCAGTAGGCAAACCAAAAAAAAGATGGTTTATTTCTAGAGAACAATCATATCATGGGTCTGGTTCCGATTCTATTTCATTAGGAGATAGACCAAATTTAAAATTTTATGAGCCCTTTTTTCCAAAGTTTAGAGCAAAAGTCCCTGAGCATAATGTTTACAGAAAAAGAAAAAAAAATGAAACAATTCTTGAGTATGAAAATAGATCTATTAAAGAATTAACGGATAAAATAAAAAAAATTGGTGCAGATAATATTTCCGGTTTTGTTGCTGAAACGATAATGGGCGGTTTAGTAGGTGACGTTCCTCCCACAAAAAATTATTGGAAAAAAATAAGAAAGGTTTGCGACAAAAACAAGATTCATTTAATTTTGGATGAGGTTTGGTGTGGTACAGGTACTTCTGGAAAAATTTATTGTGTAGATTGGGACGGAATTACGCCAGATTTCTTATTTTTAGGTAAAACACTTGGAGCTGGGTATGCTCCAGTAAGTGCTTTTTTAACAAAAAAAAGTATTTCGGATAAAATTTTAAAAAAAGAAAAATCAATACAATTTTCTACAACTCATCAAGGTCATTCAATAGGAATAGCAGCAAGTTTAGCTGTACAAAAAATAATACATAAATCATCATTTTTAACAAAAGTTCATAATAACGGTAATTATTTTAGAAAGACTCTAGAGCAAGAACTAGTCTCTAATGAATTTTTTAAGAATGTAAGAGGCAGAGGTTTAAGAAATAGTTTGGAATATAATTGTCCAGAAAATCATCTTTTTGGTTTAGCTCTTACTGATTTTGCAAAAAAAAATCATGATATGCTAATTAGTGCCAAGTGGCACCGAGTGTGTTTTTCAGTTGCAATTAATGTGAGAAAAAAAGAGTTAGATTTAATTTTAGAAAAATTTATTGATACATTCAATAACATTTCAAAAAAATGGAATACTAAATTAAGATCAAAATATAAGAAATTAAGAAAACACAGAAATTTCTTTTAATATTTATGAGCTATAAAGTTTCGAATAATTGTAGACTTTGTTTAAGTAAAAAAATAAAAACAGTTTTTTCATTCAAGCCAATGCCGATAGGTGAAAAGTATTCAAGAAGTAGATTTAAAAAAAAAACAATAAAATATCCTTTTAGTATTGGAATATGTAAAAAATGTAAAAATGTTCAAACCATGGAGGTTGTGAATGATAAAAATCTTTGGGAAAATTACACATATTTTTCGTCTCAAACAAAAGCAATATCAAATCACTTTAAAGAAGTTTCTAAGTATATAATAAAACAAACAAAATTAGATAAAAATCACTTGGTTATAGATATAGGAAGTAATGACGGAACATTACTTAAAAACTTTAAAAATTCAGGAATTAAAGTGTTGGGAGTTGACCCAGCTGAAAATGTTGTCAGATATGCAAATTCTATAGGCATAAATACAATGGTTGGAAAATTTGATAAAAGCATTGGAAAAAGAATTTTAAAAAAAAATTATAAGGCAAAACTAGTGACAGCTTTTAACGTTTTTGCTCATACTTCAAAACTAAGAGAAATGATAAAAACTATTGATAACGTTTTAGATGAGAAAGGTTTTTTTGTTTTTGAGGTACAATATCTTGGCGATATTTTAGATAAAAAAATATTAGGAACATTTTTTCATGAGCACATGCATCATCACTCAATAACGTCACTTAAAAATTTTTTAGAGGAATTTAATTTTAATTTTATTGATGCAATTAAGGTAAATATTCAAAAAGGATCAATCATAGGAATTGCAACTAAAAATAAAAAATTAAAGAAAACTAAAAGATTTAGAAATATTTTGAAAAATGAAAATAAAAATAAATATTGCACGGAAAAAAAATTAATCGAATTTAAAAATTTTGTACAAAATTCAAAAGATAAAATTAGAAAAATAGTGAATAAAGAAAAAAATAAAATCTTATGTGGATATGGAGCCGCAAGAAGCGGACCAAATTTTATTATAAATTATGGTTTAGATAAAAAAATTGATTTTTTAGTTGATGATCATCCAATGAAAGTAAATAAATTTTCGGCATTCAATAATTTAAAAGTTTATCCAACTAACGTTTTAAATAAAAAAAAAATTAATTTATGTGTGATATTTGCTTATCTTCATCAAAAAAAAATTATTAAAAAAAATCTAGCATATTTGAATTCCGGTGGTAATTTTTTGGTATTATTTCCCTCTCCTAAAATAATTAACAAAAAAAATTATAAAAAATTTTTGTGAAAGTAATTGATAGAAAAAAAATTAACCTGGGAATAGTTGGCTTAGGTTTTGTTTCGCAAGTAGCTCATATACCCGCATTATTAGATAATAAAAGAATTAAATTGCTATGCATAGCTGACAAAAATACTGAATTGTTAGATAAAGTAGGAAAAAAATATAAAATTTCTAAAAAATATAATTCATACAAAGAAATGGCTAATCAAGAAAAACTTGATGGAGTTATTGTCTGTGTTCAACGAAATGAAACTTATAATATTGTAAAGTATTTTCTGAGTAAAAAAATACCGGTACTATCTGAAAAACCAGCAGCTTTAAATTTTAAAGATGCTCAAACATTAATTAAAATTTCAAAAAAATTTAATTGTAAGTATTTTCTTGGTTATATGAAGATTCATGAAGAAGGTGTAAAATTTGCGAAAAAAATACTCAATACTAAAAAATTAGGAAATTTTATTTCACTTCATTATGAAAACTTTTCGGGACAATCATTTATTGGAAAACATAATTATTTTAAACAAACCAAAAACTATATTAAAAAATATTCGTTGAATAATAAAAATGATACAATAAAAAATTCATACTTAAGATTTTTAAATTCAAATTGTCATAGTATAAATTTACTAAGATTTTTTTTTGATAAATTAAAGCTGCAAAAAAGCTATCTCAATCGGGAAGGCGAAGGTTTAGTACTATTTAAGAGCAAAAAACAAATTATAAGTTTTAACAATTTATACGGAACATTTAAAAACAATTGGATTGAAAATCTTTTTTTTTATTTTGAAAAAGGAATTTTAGAGCTTAATTTACCAGCGCCATTAACGAAAAATAGGTATGCAAAAGTTAACGTTGCTTATTTTAAAAGTGAAAAAAAAAAAAAAATTTCACTTATAAAAAAAAACTCCTTCAGTAATCAAATCAAAGTATTTTTAGATTATATAAAAAAAAGAAATTTTTCACATCATTGTATAGCTTCTAATTGCATAGATGACTTTAAAATTATTAATAGATTATTTTAATTAAATGTTTTTCGTAATTGGATCGACTGGAATAATTTCTAAAACTTTAAAAAAAATAATTCCATCGAAAAAAATTAAAATATTCTCTTCTAAAAAAAAAACACGTAATATATTGACCAAAGTATTCACGAAAAACTCTGTTGAAAAATGGGTAAGCAATATTAATATTAACGACACTGTAATAATTCTTACAAATTTTGGTAATATTGAATTTTACAAAAATAACAAAAAACAAATTAATGTTCAAACCTCTAATTTTAAAAAAAATTTTTTTGATAAAGTAAATAAAAAAATTAAAATAATTTTTATGTCAACAGATATGGTTTACCAAGGAAAAAAACGCAAGACCTATAATGATAAGTCAAAAGCAAATCCCATTAATGATTATGGTAAAAGTAAATTATATATTGAAAATTTAATAAGAAAAAAATTTAAAAAACATCTAATTTTAAGATTAAGTAAAATTTATTCGACTAACATCAAAGATAAAACTTTTATAAATTCTTTTTTTTCAAATAAAAAAGATTATCTTTTTTTTGATCAAAAGGCTCATTTCCTAAATATAAAAGATTTTTCAATCATCTTGAAAAGAGTAATTAGTATGAGAAATTTAATTGGGACGTACAATGTTCCAGGAAAGATATTTTGTTCAAGATTTGAATTTGCAAAAGAAATTTTAAAAAGAAAAAATAAGGAAAAAAATAATTTGATAAAGATAAGCGTAAATAAGAAAAAATATTTACCATTTCATTTAAAACTAAAAACTTCTTTATTTAAAAAAATAAAATATTATCCAAAATTTATTATATAATGAACTTAAAAAAAATTTTTATCAAAAACAAAAATAAAATCTCATTAATTGAAAAAGATTTAAAAGTTACTTATTCTGAACTCCTAAATGAAATAAATAAAATTTTTTCAATTTTACATGATAAAAAATTTTTAATATTAATAGTTTCCAGTAATACAAAAGAGTTTATCACGATATACGCAGGTTCTCTCATTTATAAAAAGACATCTTTACTAATAGATCAAAATACCGATGAAATATCCTTAAATAAGATTATTAATTTATATAGGCCAAGGTACATCTTTATAAAAAAGAATAATAATTATAAAAAATTTAAAACTATCTATGAATTTGATGAATACGTAATTGTTGAAACAAATTTTATCCAAAGTGTAAAACCAAATGATAAATTAGCTCTTTTGTTAAGCACATCAGGCAGTATTAGTTCTCCAAAGCTTGTAAGAATTTCTTATAGAAACCTTTTTGATAATACAGAAAAAATTAAAAATTATCTCAAAATAAGAAGTCAAGATACAGTTATTACATCTTTAAATCCTAGTTATAGTTATGGAATTTCAATAATTAATACTCACCTTTCCGCTGGAGCAAAAATAATATTAAATAATGACTCGGTAGTTAATAAAAATTTTTGGGATCTGTTTAGGATTTATAGACCAGTCTCATTTAGTGGAGTTCCTTCAACTTATGAAATCTTAAGTCGATTAGGTTATAGTAAATTGCCCTTTAAAAAACTTAAATACATGACATCCGCAGGGGGTAGATTGAATAAAAATATCCAAATAAAATTATCTAGATTTTGTAAAAAAAAAAAGATTAAATTTTATAATATGTACGGCCAGACAGAGGCTAGTCCAAGAATGTCATACCTTAATCCTATAGAATTTGACAAGAGATATGAGAGCATAGGGAAACCTATTAAGGGTGGATCTTTTAGATTAAAAAATACATTTAAAGTTTATAAAAAATTAATTGGAGAAATTACCTATCAGGGTAAAAATGTCTGTTTAGGATATGCAAAAAAGTTGTCAGACTTAAAAAAAGGAGATGAAAATAAAGGAACATTAAAAACAGGAGACTTAGCTTATCGTGATAAAGATGGTTTTTATTATATAGTAGGAAGAAAAGACAGAAATATTAAGATCTATGGAAACAGACTCAACTTAGATGAAATAGAAAAAAAATTTAAAGAAATTAATATTAATTGTGTATGTATAAAAAAAAATGAAAAGATTATTTTATTTTCTGTCATTTCTAAAGAAAAAATCATTAAAAATTTGAAAAATATTTTAAAATTAAATCTAAATTTTTTTTTAATCAAAAAAATCAAAAAAATTCCACTGAATAAGAATAAAAAAATTAATTATAAAATTTTAGAAAGTTATGCATAAAAGAGAAAATATAATATTTGACTCTGCTTTTAAATTTAATCAATCAAAGAAAGAAGAATATTTCTTAAAGGAAATTAAGAAATTAACAAATTTTCATTTGAGTAATTGTGTGTCATATAAAAAAATTTTTAAAAAAATTAATTTAAAATTAAATTTAGTAAATGATATTAATCAAGTTCCTTTCTTACCAGTTAACATTTTTAAATTATTTGATTTAATGAGTATAAATAAAAAAGATATATTTAAAACTATTGTTTCATCGGGAACATCTAACAATCAACCTTCTAAAATTTATCTAGATAAAACTAATTCAGCAAATCAGATCAAAGCCCTTTCAAAAATTGGTGCTCACTATTTAGGTAATAAAAGAATACCAATGTTAATATTCGACACGGAAAAAACACTAAAAGATAAGATTTCTTTTTCAGCAAGAACGGCAGCTATTTTAGGATTTTCTGTATTTAGCAGTGAACAAACATTTGCTCTTAACAACGATATGTCAATAAATATTTCCGCTATAAGAAACTTTCTTAAAAAAAATTCTAAAAAAAACTATTTTTTATTTGGCTTCACATTTTTAATTTGGGAAAAATTATGTAAAGAATTAAAAAAATTAGATGCAAAGATAAAATTTAAAAATGGAATTTTAATTCATGGCGGAGGATGGAAAAAAATGGAAAAATTAAAAGTTACTAATATTTTTTTTAAAAAACAGCTTAAAAAATTATTTGATATAAAAAAAATTCATAATTATTATGGCATGGTAGAACAAACAGGATCAATATTTTTTGAATGTGATAAATGCAATTATTTTAATACGCACAACTTTTCTGAAATTATAATTAGAAATAATGAGTTTCAAGTTGTTAAAAATAATACACCAGGAATAATACAACTTTTATCTATTTTACCATCCAGCTATCCTGGACATAGTTTGTTAACAGAGGATTTGGGGATAATAGATGATAGAAATAGTTGTAGCTGCTCTAAATTAGGTAAAAGATTTAGAGTGATTGGTAGAGTTAAACAAGCAGAACTAAGAGGATGTAGTGATGTTGTTTAAAAATCTAGAGGTCTTTGCTGGAAAAAAAATACTAAAAAAAAGAATAGTAAAAACTTTTGATATTTTATCAGTGGATTTTTTGGACCTATTGTCCAGAGAATTATTGAAAGACAAAGAAATAAGAAAATTTCCAGACTTAGCAACTTTTGCATTTTGGGCTAGAAAAAAAAATATAATAAATATTTCAAGAAAATATATATCCAAAGATGAGTTAAGAGTTGGTCTAGGCACTGTGTTTCATATCACTCCCTCAAATATGCCAGTGAATTTTATGTACAGTTTTGCCTTTGGGCTTTTGTCAGGTAATTCTAATGTTGTAAGAGTATCTGAAAAAAAATTCATTCAAGCAAAAATCTTTTTTAAACATATTAAAAAGATAGGAAATAGAAAAAAATTTATACCTATTTATCAATCTAATGCTTTCTTAAATTATCCAAAAGAAAATTTAGATGTGTCAAAATATTATTCCATGAACTGCGATGCTAGGATTATTTGGGGAAGTGATGATACGGTAAAAAATTTTAGTAGATTTTCTACTAAACCCAAAACTAAGATAATTAATTTTCCAGAAAGATATTCTATTTGTGCAATTAATTTAGAGTCATTAAAAAAAATAAAAAAAAATGAATTTAAAAAATTAATTCTTAATTTTTATAATGATACTTATCTTAATGATCAAAATGCATGTACATCGCCTCAAATGATTTTATGGGTTGGAAAATCATCAGAAAACTTAAGAAATATTTTTTGGAAAGAGTTAGAAAAAATTGTGAAAAAAAATTATAAATTAGAAGAAATTGTTTCTATTAAAAAGTATAGTAATCTTCTTAGTGATATATTGCTTAAAGATAAATATTTTAAAAATATTTATAAACATGAAAACTATATCTATAGAATATTACTTAAAAAATTTTCTAATATACATAAAATGAGCGATTTTAAAGGAAAATGGGGTTATTTTTTTGAATTTGAATTAAAGAAATTAGAAGAGATTTTAGCAATTACCAATTATAAAATTCAGACGCTATCTTATTATGGCTTTAAGAAACAAAATTTAAAAAAGATGTTAGAAAATAATAAATTTGAAGGTATAGACAGAATTGTTCCTATAGGAAGAACATTAGATATGGATGTAGTTTGGGATGGTTTTGATTTACCTAATACCCTGTCAAGAATAATTGAAGTTAAATAAATGAAATTAGATAAAAACCAAATTTTAGAGTACCAACAAAATAAACCACCTTATCTTATGATTGATGAGGTTGAAAAATTAGTACCTGGAGAAATTTGCAATGGGTATAAAGATCTAAAACCAGATGAATGGTTTTTTAAGGTGCATTGGCCAAATGACCCTAATATGCCTGG
>MDTC01075088.1_pt1 | contig 14434 bp, 7 predicted proteins | sample 811181 | NCBI WGS metagenome assembly MDTC01 (sample SAMN05326644, study PRJNA326480) | marine metagenome | isolation source: seawater | place: Pacific Ocean: North | collected 2011 | reverse complement strand
TTCTTCTTCTTCTTCTTCTTCTTCTTCTTCTTCCGTGAAGTCAACCGCGAGAGTCGTGGTGCGGAAACCGGCATCCCCGCTTTCTTCTTTCGTCACAGTCGTCGTCGTCATCGAACAAAGTCGGCGTCATGATGTCGATGATGATGCTCATTCATAACTAATAATAAGTCATCAGTTAATAATCCAACCATGTTCACGCTATCATTAGAATTATCAAGAACGAACAATGACGAATCAGTCATAGACTTCTTGTATCCAAAATCAGTTAATAACATAGTCGTCTCTCTCTCTCTCTCTCAAAAACCCGTTCCACACTCCTCTCAATACAAAGAAGCGCGCTTCTTTGTAACAGAGGGAGAAAGAAACCCACTTTTTTCTCCTCCATGTTGGTTTTCACCAATTTTCGGTGATTTATTTTTGAGCTTTAGCAATTTAGTTTTGAGCTTAGCTCGTCATTATTTTTTATTATTTTAACCACTTATTACACACACAGCTATTTCAAGCTAATTACTTATACATTTAACGACATCGTTGACTGTACATACATAGTCTATATTATATCGTATAGATTATTAAAACTTCATTCTAAGACTATATAGATTCGATACATATTTGTTACGAGTCTAGATATATCGTTTTTTACTAACACTTTACTATCTCTTTGACTAACTAGTTAATTACTTCTATTCTGGTCAAACCTGAGATATTTTATATACAGATCGTTGACCTATTGTGAATTTTCGCAGGTTAGCTTATATTTGAAATAAAAGCTAGTTTCTGAAAGCTGATAGGTTGTTCTTTCATTGAACTGAGATCTGTTAGATTTCAAAAGCTAGTTTGCGCGTAGTCGACGCGTCAATATAGTGATCATAGGTTTTTCTCCCGGAGTAAAGAGAGTCGTTTTAAAACGCCAAATTTTTCTTTTTCCCCAAAAAGAAAAAAGAAATTATGATGACGACGACGACGACGAAACACGTATTGGCGGCCGCGCAGCAGCAAAAAACCACCTTTGGTGGGGTCGGCGCGCTCACGGACCGGGCGAGTCGAACGCTGATCGAGACGCAGTTGCGCGTGGCGCTGGACGCGGTGTGCTATCAGAGAGGTGCGAGAAAGACGACGACGACGAGTTTTTTTTTTTTGCGATGCGTTCGATTTTGAATTTTGAACCGCATTGGTCAACAATATGCGCGACTTTGAAATGCGATCGTCGTCTCTCGCGGCCGGCCGAACGATGCGGCGAGGAGTATCGACTCTCGATTTGGAAGAATGCGCTTATGGTATTGCCTTCTCGCGCGTCGAGAGTTCTGACTCGACGAGTCTTTCTCGTTTCTTTCTTTCTCTCTCCCAACGAAACGCGAGAAAACAGGTCTGTTTGATGCCAACACGCACTTCACTGAGCCGAAGAAGCGAGACGCCGCGCACGCGCCGAACGTGCCGAAAATGCTCCGAAAATGCGCGAAATCTAAACGGTTACTCGATGCGTTAGAACACGGCGTGTTTGATGCGCTCAAAAAAGGGTATTTACGATCGGTGGCGTTCGTTATATCGCATCCAGAAGATCACTCTACGCTATTGGAGGAGTATTTGTTTACCGTCGAGTACGACGGAGCAAAGAGAGCGAGGTTGTTGGCGACGGTGAAAGACGCACAAAAGGAGATGGGTAAGACCACGAAGAAAGACGAAGCGAGGCTTACGGATCCTAAATGGATAAGGAAAAACGCAATCGCGACGACCAGGACACTTTTATCGTTAATGAGAACGTTGGACGCGTTGCCGGATGGAAGCGCGGCGAATTTAAACTTAACGTACACGGAGGAAACACCAGCGACGTACGAACCTCCATTTTTTCAAGCCGCTGATGATGCGACGGTGGAAAAGGTGGATGGGAATAATGAGTTTTATCACGATGGATCGAAAACGTGGAAGAGTGACCCGTTTACGATGGAGCTCGGGAAGATTGAAACGAAGTATCACTCGATGACGGTGAAGGCGTCGAGCGCGTTAGATCCACTGTTGGAGGAGGAAGACGAAGAAGAGGAAGAGGAAAGAGAAGACGACGTTGTGATCGAGGAACAGGTGAAGTCAGTCGTAACTCGAAAAACAACAGCAGGGAATGATAAGAAAGAGAAAACAAAACGAGCAACATGTTTGCCCCGCAAAAAACGGTACCCAGAACCGGAAATCATGAAAATCTACGGCGGTATCGATCCCAACGCAAACGCGGTTCCGGAAACGGACGAGTTTCTGGTGGCACACACGCCGGTGGCGAAGAGGAAACGCGACCGATCGCCAGAATCAAAACCCAAATCCAAACGTGTTCAGCCACAAAAGGTATCGACGACGCCAAAGCAGGCGTTAGCTTCGCTCAAACAGTACATAGAAACCACATGTCGAGGCACGTTACAGGGAAACTGGATAGCGAAGGTCACTCGACGCAAGACCGGTAGAGACGCTGGCCACCACGATGTAACCTATTTTGACCCGAACGGGAAGAGATATCGCTCTAAAATCCAAGTCGCGAGAAGTTTGAACTTACATCCCGTCAAGTGATGAAAGAAATTGAAGACTGAGTGTGTGGGTGAGACAGAGAGAGAGAGAGAGAGAAAAAAAAAATACAAAATATACACCTAATACCTAATACCTAGTAATCGATGTCAATCGCTTGAGTCCTAACGACGCGTGCGCACCTGAATTAATCAAAATACAGTCTCAATAACAGAGTTTGACAAGAGAGATTGAAAGAAACACGCGCTCTAAATCTAGTATGTAGATTACAAATATTTTACGAACGCTGGGACGCCTTCACTAATTCTTCGCAACGACATGACCGCTAAGAGCAAAATGTCCGCCTTTGATTGACTTTCCTTCTTTTTCCCGAGAATTCGTATCCCGTCGTCCGTAGTTAACACGTCGCCTTGGAATCGTTCGTCCATACCAGTGACGAGCATATCTTTCACTTCTACCGGTAAATCGATGATACAATCAATGTACCCTGCTCTATTCTTCACGTCCGAGCTCACCGCGATGATTTCTTTGACACCTAATTCAGCCGCAGCGTATGCGATTTCGCGTTCGAGCAAAGCACACGAGGTAAAGCTGTCCGTCACTTCACCGAAATGTTTCAACAAACAATGCGAAGCGACCGAAAATTCACGCGCAGTTTTTGCCTTGAACACAATATTTTCAGCCGTTCGTCTAGCCTTATCCATGGCGATGTAGGCGGGAGAGATGGATAAGTCGTCCGTCGATTCGCGAACTTCAGTCGTAACGAGCATGATGTCGTCTTCAATATCCGGATTCTTATCATCCAAAACAAGCATTTTGTGTATGATCTTCACTTCACCGGGAAGGCATGCTTTCAATCTCATCATTTCAACGCGCTGCAATTGGGAATAGAGCAACTCGAGGTACAAATCCGCACCTACCGAATCGACTTCGCCGGATTGTTTCTCACCGAAGAGAGTACCGACGCCCCGAATGGACATGTCTCTTTCCGCCAACTTGAAACCTTCACCTAATCCACACGACTCTTCCAAAGCTAACAAACGCTCTTTCGCTTTCTCATTCAATGATTCTGGATCTTGACCGTAAAACATCCACGCGTGCGCTTGACGGTCGGCGCGACCTACGCGACCACGCAACTGATACAGAGATGCTAAACCGAACGATTGCACTTCTTCGATGATAATAGTGTTGCAATTCGGAATATCTAAACCAGACTCGACGATAGTCGTGCACAACAAGACATCAGCCTCGCCGTTGGAGAACTCGTCCATGACCGCATCCAAGGTATCTCCATCCATTTGTCCGTGCGCTTCGATCACTCGTAAGTTAGGCAAAATGCCAAATAATCGTTTGCGCGATTCGCCCATCATCATAATTCTAGGAACGATGTAATAAATTTGCCCACCTCGATTGATTTCGTATTCAATTGCCTCGCGAATTTTATCTTCATCCATCGGTAACAAATTGGTTCGAATTGGTCGACGTTCTGGTGGTGGCGTTTGTACCAAACTCGCGTCGCGGAAACCCGAGACGGCCATATGCAACGTTCTCGGAATGGGTGTCGCCGATAAAGTTAAAACGTCCACGGTAGCTTTCAACGCGGAAATTTGGTCTTTATGTCTCACCCCGAACCTTTGCTCTTCGTCGATAATTAACAAGTCCAAATCGTCGTATACTTCGGTTGGTAAATTTAACAAACCGTGTGTACCAACGATAATTTGCGGCTTGCCCGAGTCTCTTTTGATAAAGCTCTCCAAAATTTCTTTTTGTTCCTTTGCCTTGACGTGTCTCGTGAGAAGATTAACTTCTACGCCTAAATGCCGAAATCGCGCGGCGACATTCGCGGCGTGTTGCTTTGCCAAAACGGTTGTTGGCGCGAGAATAAACGAATTCTTCCCGGAAAAGCACGCTCGGGACATGGCTCTGAAAGCAACCTCTGTTTTACCGAAACCCACGTCGCCGACGATGATTCTATCCATCGGCGTGTCTCGAGTCATATCCTCGTTGATATCCTCGATAGCAATCTTTTGATCGGGAGTGAGCTCAAAACGAAAACCTTCGGCAAATTTAGCCTCCTCGTTTGGTTCCGGTACCTTATATGGCGCTCGAACGCACTGTAATCGTTGCAAATACACACACATTTGGTGCACAACTAAATCGCGGATTTGTTTTTGCATCTGCGCTTCTTTCGCTTCCCACGACCCGAGTTTGTCGTACAGCTTTGAAAGTCTCGGTGGCTTCACCTGCGCACCAGGACTGGCGTATCGATATAATTGCATGGACGCTTTCTTTGGTTCAATTTTCGCGGTATCGTCCGCGAACTGAATGAACAAGAACACTTTCCTTATGCCTTCGTTTCTCCCAGTCTCCCCATCTTCATGGTTGATTGAACGCATACCTAAAAACTTCCCAATGCCGTATTTGCGGTGAACAACGTATTCTCCGGCGACTAATTTGAACGGGTCGATGGAATTATTTGCTAAACCGTGTGTACTGTCGTTGTATCCTTCCAAAACGCGGTTGTTTGCTTCTAACGCGTAGCCAATTTCGTCGAGCGCGTCTCGCACGTCCGCGTTGTGCATCAACTCTTTCAATCCATCTTGTTTCTTTGAATCTGATGATCTTAACTTCGTTTTTTCGACGTCGACTATGTTTGCCGACATGGTCGTCATTGCGTCTAACTTTGTCTTGTCTTCACCTTGGTTGAATGAACGCTTCACAGCTCTCATACCTCTTTGCCTTCTCTCGGTGAATAACCGACGCAAACGGTCGCTCGCTTTCTCTTCGTTCGTATTGCTGCCATCATTATCACTACTGCTGCTACTACTACTACTACTACTACTACTACTACCACTAGCTCTGTTATTACTATCCTCCTGCATCTTATTCTCTTCGAACATTCTCGCTAACTTTGTCTCCGGATCCGAGGACGCTTTCAACCTCTCCAACTTTAACCGTTCTCTCAACGTCTTGAACGCCTTTTCAAAATCCTCCACGAATTCCCGCTCGTTTTGCTTCTCTCTCGCTTCTCGCGATGGATTATATTTCGGTGCCACAATGTGTGAAGACGGTGACGATGAAGGCATCATCGCCGTCACCGACGAACCACCTTCGCCACTTCCGTTGACTACTTGAGAACCTCGTTTTGATTTCAATGCGCTACTCTTCCTTTTCACTACTTTTTTTGACGAAGACGCGGTGGCATCGACGGCGCCACTACCTCTTCGGACCACGCGGCGTCGTACTTTCGCCCGTTGAACTCTCGGTTGAGGAGATGGTGGACGAGAAGGAGGAGGAGCGGCGTTCACCGCGGTCATATCTTCTTCTTCAACATCTCTTTCGCCATCAAAACCGTTCACGCGCGACGCGTTGTCATCATCGTCCTCGTTCGCGCCCTCTCCATTGTTCCGATTCGAGCTATTCTCTCGACTACGCGTATGTACGTTCTCGTTATCGTCATCATTCACGAATGTCATCATCGCGCTCTTCCTCTCTCGTTTCAATTCCACCAACAAACGGTCCACGAGTTCTTGCTTTTTGCCGTATTTTTTCAGATTTCGTTTTTCCAGTTCGAGCTTTAAATCGGCAACTTTTAACTTCGAGAGTTGCTCTCGCGTGCGCGTGCCGACATCGTCGTCCTCGCCGTCGTCTTCGACCGACGCCAATCCCGGTGATGTCGTCGTCGTTCCATCCCGCCTAGTCGTACTCTTGGCCGCGATGTCCGCGTCTCTTTGAAGAAACGACGCGATTCGATTCGATGTTTTCCAATTCGAGCCTCCTTTGGTCGCATTTCGGCGCCGAAATGCTCCTCCAACGCGACAAAAGGGACCACCCGCGAGATCGCGAGGTCGCGACGGCACTCCGACCGCGCGCATGACGAGGTCCAGGGGCGTCTCTCTCTCTGTTTGTCTGTCTTTGCGTGCGTGTGCGCGTGCGTCCACGTGTGTATGCGCGATAAATAAAATGCGGGAAAATCGACGTCGATTTCGCCGCCAAAAAACTCGGCATTTTTTGAGACATCATCATGCCATCGTCGTCCGTCGCGTTCGCTTTGTCGCTGCCGGGGACGCCCCGCTCGGACGCGAACGTCGTCGCGCAGACCAGAAGAGGCGTCCTGCGTCGCGGAGGGACCACCTCGACGGAGCGAGGAAGACAACAAAGCTCGAGAGTTCGCGCTCGAAAAGGCTTGCTGGCGGAAAGGTTACAAGGGGAAGACGAGACGGATAAAGTCGCGTTGGACGGAGAGGACGAGGACGACGAGCGGGAGTGCTCGTGCGGGAGCGGGGAGACGTACGAAGCGTGCTGCAAACGCTTGCACGAAGGAGGCATCGCGAGAGAGTCGAGCCCAGAATCGATCGTTCGAGCCCGGTTTACGAGCTACAAAGAAAATGAGCCGTCGTTTATCGTGAAGAGCACGCACGAGGAGAGCCCAGATTTCGCAAAGAGAGACGCGAAGGATATGGCAAAGGCGAAAGCGATGCTGGAGTCAGACGCCAAGGCAACGGCAAAGAAGATACGGTTTCTGAGCTTGAAAATTATCAATAAAAGTAACGTGGACGACAATGAGAGCAGGGAAGCGTTTGTATCGTACGAGTGTGCGTTCGACGCCGGAGAGAAGAGGGTGAAGAAGTCGAGGGCGAAAGCAAAGACGCTAGCGGAAAGAGCGAGATATCGTAGGGATAAAGAAGGGAAATGGAAATACGTGGAAGCATTGCAATTAAACGATAACGTGTTGAGTGCGGATGGTTTCGACGATGGAGGGCATAACCGAGGGAAATCATCTTTTAGGAATGGGAATTTAGGTAAGATTTTTTAAAAACCTTATGCGCTGTTGTTGTTGTTGTTGTTATTGCACGAATGTGTATGTGCACGGTGCATGTAGTATGTGTAAAATCAATCTATCACTTCGTAATCATTCGATCGAACGACGAACGCGTCGAGTGTTGTCACCGTTGCCATCGTTGCCGGTGCTGGTGTTGTTACTGCTCGCGGCAACGGTGGTGACGGCGCCTGTTTCACTCCGCCGATTGTTACCATTTCCGCTCGCCTGGTTAAGCACGCTTTGCGCATTTGCGGGTTCAAGCACGTCTTGCATTTACCGCATCTTTCGCTCGATTTAATCTGAGGGAAGTTCATTTGCTTCTTTGCTCGCTTTTGCTTGCTGTTGTTTCCACCGTTGTTCTTCTTATTCTTCACACTTGTATTGTTTTGTTGTTCTTTCTCGACCGATTTACGTTTCAAGTAAGAACGAAAGATGTCGTTATTAAACGGTGTTGCTGGCGGTGTTGGCTCTCGATTGATGGCAATCGATATCGCCGTCTCCACCGGACGTTTTTTCTTCGGTCTCCCCAATTTTGGTGATTTGTTATTACTCGCCATCGCTGCTGCGCTTTTTTCTGGGTGCAACAATGGACTCGGAAAATCAAATTCGCTGAACTCTTGACCGGTTGAAGCTACTGGAACGACTGGACATATCCATTTCGGCAACTCTCGTGGGTACCCTGTGCGTCGTTCCCACGCGCGAATGCATAAGACTTGGTGGTTGAACAAGCGCGTGACTTCCGTTCTCGTCATGCCTCGAGTGACTGAACCGATGGATGCGCCAAGTAGAATGACTATTTTCGGTGATGTTTTGAGAATGTTGATGTCAACATTAACAGGTGCAGCCGCTGAGCGAAGGTCGAGGAAGACTTCGTTCACTTGGAAGTACGTGCCATGCAGTGGGAAGCTGCGTTTACAGGCACACAGGGCGGTGACGAAGAAGACGCATTTGATTGAAGGAGAGGGAGGAGAGGAAGGAGGAACAGCGCTGGAAAAGATAACATCTTCTTCACCATTTTCTTTCGTGATGTTAGTGTTTGCATTTTCCATGATGATATCATCACTTTCTTGCTCTTCTTTGGACGGCGAAGTTTTATAGACAAGCTCGAAATCTCCCGCTTCTCTCGGAGCTGCGATGACGCAAAAGCGACGCGCGTCGTCGCATGCGCCAATTATAGACGTTGGATGCGGTGAGAGTGCATGCAAAAGTTCTTTCGGGACGCACTCGTCTGGAACACGCCATCCTTGCACCTCTGAACGAAACTGAGCGTTCGTAAACGAGGATAAATCTGCAATTTGATTTTGCCGATTAGGGGTTAAAAACGCCTCCTCCTCGTCAGTGATGTTGGTCGTCGTTGCCGCAGTAGTAGTAGTAGTAGTAGTAGCATCCAACTTTGCAAACCGCGGATCCTCAACTTCCATCAAAACTTCGTCTTCGGCTTCGCTTTCAAACGCCGCGGCGTCTTTCAACACTCTCTCGTCCACTTCGGCAACCGCTTCCATCGCCTTCGTTTTTGCCTCGGCTAAAATGCCAAACGCGGCGGACGCTCTCTCAAGATCGTTCCGATTTTTGTCCGGATGGCATATCTTTGACAACGCTTTGAATTGGTGCATGATCATCGCAGCCACCGCGCTTTTGTTTTCTTCGTCACCCTCGTCAGAGGAAACGTCGTCGGAAGATAGGAGTAAGAGGACGCGCATGGCTTTCTTGCCTGCGGGTTTGCCCAAATCAGTCCAGATCTTACCGGCGGCAATGATTGAATCCATCGTTTCCGCGACGTTGTTTGCGAACGCGTCGTTTTGAGGAGAAGAGGGCGATGGCGAAGGTGATCGCTTCGGAATTGGAGAAGAATTATCTGTTGCTGGTACTTCTGGAAAGTGATTTTCACTCTGCTCCTGATGCCGCTCTCGTGCTTTCGCATGCTCAACGAATTCTTCAACCGTGAGGACATCTGCAAGCTTATCGGACGACTCCGTGGGACTGCTGAATCCATCTGGACTGGACGGTGATTCTATGCTCGAATTTGACGGAAAGGTTTTTCCAATGACATTGTTATTATTATTATTCGTTGCCGTTGGTGTCGATGGCATCTTCAGCGACGAGACCCCCAACGGCGACGCCAAGCCGATATCTTCGATATCTTCGATTGATTTAGGCGTCGTTTGTTGAGCCTTAGTGAGATCAATCGTTTCTATTTTCTTCAATGGTGGTGGCGGCGGCGGCGATGATGGAGATTCCGCGGCGTTGACCTTTGATGCCGGCGTGTATACTCCGACGTTATTCATATTATTATTCCGTCGTTTTCCACCAACCTTGGCATATTCGCAATCTGAGTTCATTGGACAACTCGCACAATTCGGATCGCGCTTCGCGCAAAACACCTTCCCAAGCGTAATCATGTGATAATGTAACTCATATAACATCGTCACGTCGAATGTATTTAATCTTTCGCTTAAGAATTCGTACACCGATTCTTCCGGAGCGTACTGTTCAAGAAGTTCGAGTTTGAAATCGTCTTCGAGTGGAACCCAACCTAAGCGAGCCATGATGCGTCCAACGTTGACATCTACCGGGAAGTCTCTGTTTTCCAACGAGAGTAGGTTTACGCACGCGGACGTCTTTGTGCCCATGCCTTCAATTTCATTGAGGTAGGCACTTGCTTCTTCCGTGGATGCAGCGCGAAGGAACTCGAGCGACAGCACCCCACGTTCATCAAACACTCGTCGAAGAATTTTCTTGATTCGATGTGCGAGCATGGAGTGCATGCCACGACATCGAATACATTCGATGATATCGTCAATCGAGGCTTTGTGTAAGACGCTATGCCAATCAACACAGTCGCAAACTATAACCCCGTTATCGTTATCGTCGTCGCAAAGCATATCTTGACGATCTCGAGCAGCTTGCGCGAGCGCTTTCAATTTATCCGTCCTTTCTCTTCGCTCGCGTCTGTTCAGTTCTGCCCTCGAGGCAGCTTGTTGCTTCGACGCTTCTCTCTCTTCTCTCAATTTTGCTTTCTTTTCACGCATTTTTTTAACTTTCGCTTTTTGCTCTTCGTCTTCTCTCCGTAAAGTTTCCGCTTCCCGGACGAGTTCGTCGATATCGTCATTCAACATTTCCTGCGGCTTGTCGCACGCATTGTATCTTTTATCGAAGCTTCGGGAGCAGGTCCAGTTCAAGTATTCTACTTCCACGCTCGATGTCTTGCCATGAGTGAGTAGTGAGTCTGCTAACGCTTTGGGAATCCGTCGCCACTTACTGCATTCCTCGTTCGAACACTCGATCCACGCCTCTTTCTCGCTAAACCGGCGCTTCGTCAACGGCGTTTTGGAAAAATCGTTCCACATTTGTCGCTCGTTGTAATAAAGTTGCTCTAGAGGAGACATAACCGGTAACTCAAGAATAACAGAAGACTCTTGAACTTCGGCGTATTCATAGATCGATGAGTTACCGAGCTCGAACGAGCAAGAATCGATTTTTGGAACACTGCGACAAAGAAGGAAGGAGGGATGCCCGATGTCATTTTTATCGTCAATCTGCATGTGCTCAATCACTTTCGCCAAGGCTGTTGCTTCCTTTTCATTTTCTCCACCTGCGTTTAGCATTTCTACAACGTCTTCCGCAGAATCTCTCTCGGATTCTCCCGAAACGATGCGTTCAATTGCTTTTCGTACCAACTCGCTCGCCGCTTGTGTGCATTCCTGCTCGTATCTCTCTCTGTCTTTTTCAATGACCGAATCGATGGCATTTTTTACCAAAGATTTCACTCTTACCGCTCTTTCGACACGTTCTAAATGATCTCTTCGCGTTTCTTCCGTTACAGGGAACTTGGCCATTAAATTTAACATCGCAGTTGACGATAAAACGTCCGTCACGTTTTGTGTTAAATTCGCGCCTATAACTGAGTCGAGGACGGAACCGCCCCACGAGACATCCAAAGGCCTGTGGCCGAGTGTTTTGCGTGATTTACGAAGGAACTCGCCAATTTTATCGCGCCATATCCTCTTTTCGTCGTGACCAAACTTTTGAATAGCGAGCTGGCGGCCTTTCCAGATTTTCGGGATGACGTTTTTCTTCTTCGATTGCTGCTGCGCGAGAGGCGGTGGCGGCGCTCGCCTTCGCGGCATGTTACGAAAGAAGATATCGTCCGAGTCCGATTCGCTGCTGCTAGTGCTGCTGTCGGATGAGAAGTAATCGTCATACGGTTCGCGTGGTCGCGATTCCATTTCTGGATTTGGATGTCGCCATCTTTGTTGTACTTCTTGGATGTTTTCAAAGGCATTGCCGGATCGGAACCAACCTCGTTCGCCTGGCGTTCGGGGACCGCTTCGCTTGGATTTTGCGAACCACGTGACCTTTGGTTTCATGACATCTTTAACCGCGGGTGGTGGTGTGGAAGTTAAACGAGACGAAAATACCGCTTTCCTAGCGTAACTCTCAAACGCGTTTCCATCCCAAACTAAATCTGAGGCGTTTGTGGCGAGTTCTTTTCGTGGAAACGGCGTGATGCGATGGACGAGAGCTTCGCTCGACTCAACGACGCGATCGATGGCTTCTTTAACGAGCGTGCGAATGATACACGCTTCGTCGTCGTCTTCAACGCATTTAGGACTGTTTGTATTTTGCCACGAACGTTTCGATGGCCTCGATGGTGAATTCGTGATAAGAAACCACTCGTCTTGTATCTTTGTCGCTGAAACGAGATTTTGTACTTGGCTTTTCGCCTCGGCAAACAGGTTTTGATACATTTTTATAGTACCATGCGCGGGTACGACGGATGCATCTAGAGACCTCAAAAAGTCTCTGTAAATATCTTTTTGTTCGCTGACTGCTTTGGGCATGTGCATCGTACTTATCTTTTCGATTTTATCCAAAATGTATTCCTGTTTCCTCGCGTTTGCGTTTTGACACGTCTCGCGAAGATTCGCCAAATTTGAGTCGACCCAATCGTGAATGGTGTCGAGGACATCCATAAACGAATAAGAGGACGACGAGGGTTGCACTTGCATTTGAACAACTTCAGGTTCGTCATCCTCTATTTCCTCGTCTTTATCTATTGCTAACAGTGCCTCGCGTTCTTCTTCTTCTTTTCTCTTTTTTTTCAAAAAACGTATGGGATGCGCTCTTACTTTTGGTTTTCGAAAATTCACCACCGGCGCTAACCGTCTCGCGACGATCGTTTTCGGCACAAAATCACGCCTTTTCTCCTCTCTTCTCTTCTTTCTCGCCAATGCTTTCATTCTTTTCTTCTTCTCTCTCTTCGATTTTTTCGTCTCGTAATATTGCGTCAAATCGTAATACTCTTTCGTAATCCTAACTTCCTCCTTGTCCTCGATGCCTTCGAATCCCCATCGAGCGACATTAATCCCTTCAATCAGCCTCGTCAACCGTTTAAACCTCGATTCAGTTTTTATCCTCTTATAATCTTTGCTAATGATCGACTCTAAAATCACCGCCGGTCTTCTGTGACCATCCTTCGACCTTTTCCCGGTATAAACGGTCGTCGGCACTGGATTCATCTTCAACCACTCCGCCTCGCGAAAGGTCATCGCTTTCACTTTCGCCGCCGTTATCGGTAACGCGTCCTCGCCTCGATTGCGCAATCCCGGTCGGTACGCGTTCGCGCTCGCTTCCGCTTGTCTTTTTAATCGCTCTCGGTGTTGCTGAGATTTCGTCGCGTGCTTTTCGTACGCAATAAAAACGTCCGGCGATTCTTCTGCTTCTGCTTCTCGCTTCTTCTTCTCCTCGTCCTCCTCCTCCTCCTCGTCTGTTATCCTTTCTGTTACAGGTCTCGTGCCCTTTTTCCACACGTCATCAAAAGCGCGCTCCTGAATTCTCGGTTTCCCCAGTGGATCGAAGACCCCCGTTTCATCCTCCTCGCTCTCCTCCTCTTCGTCCTCCTCGCTCTTTCGCCTCTCCTCTTTTTGTCCGCCTTTCCGCCACGCGCGGCGGCGACGCCGGCGACCACCACCTAACCGCTGTTTTTTTATCGACTTTTTTACCGAAGTCATCAAAGTCGATGATGATGATGATGCTTTTTTTGCAGCATCGCTCGAGGAGGAGAGCACCAACGAGCGCAATTGCCGGAAACAACACCCACCCCCGCGAACGACGCGAACGCGCGAACGCGTCGCTGGCATGATGCGTCGTGTGGGAGACGTGGTGGTCGACAGAGAGCGATTCTTGGTGGTTTTGATGATGATGATGCTTTTTCCAAAAAGGCAGGACGCTTTTTTAGATAGATATTTTTTTGTTTAAGGTGTCAAATTTGATACCCTTTTTCTATGTGATGAAAGGGAAAAAGGACGACCATCATCATCATCAGACGACACCACAGATTATGACCGCTTTCGCGGCGGCGGCGGCGGCGGCGTCCGGTGGTAGATGGTGTTCGAGAAGAAGAGCGAAAAAAAGTGTCGTCGAAGCGACGACGTCGTCGTCGTCGAGCGGGAGAGAGAGACGTCTCTTTCATTCCCTCAAAAAAGCTTTGGGAGAAGAAAGAGAAAGAATCAACGGCGGCGGGAAAATTGGTCCGACAGCAGCAGAACCGACGGCTGTTGACGCGCAAACGTTCAACGAGTTAGTCGCGTTAGGCGCGTGGGATAAAATCGTGCCGGAATGTAAACGATTAGCTACGATTGGTAAAATCACCGACGGTGTCTTGGGCCAAGCGTACATTGTCCTCACCGCGTGTAAAGAACAAGGCGAGGACGAAAACGTTCTCAAAACGCTCGAAAATATCATCCAACTCTTGACGCAAACGCTGTTACAACTGGAAGCGGATTCGCCGGCGCGACGCGCTTTGGACGAAATGATGACGTTAAACCCAGACGAAGTGTTCAACGGTCGCCTCGCGTGCCAAGAAATCATCGAAAGAAACGGCTCGAACGTCGACGAAATAAAATCATAAAATCTTCCCATTCTTCCCATCTTCACTCAACTCGATCGAACTAGCATAAAACTCCAAGGATTTCAAAAACAACGACACAGATCGCTTCCTGTGTGTGTTCTCAAGGCTCTGGAATGCTTTTGGCGCGCTACTAAAGGTCATAGAGTCCGTCAGATCTCGAAGTCCAAAGTTAAGGAGACGGTTTGCACAGGAAGGAG
>MDTC01001517.1_pt1 | contig 14435 bp, 11 predicted proteins | sample 811181 | NCBI WGS metagenome assembly MDTC01 (sample SAMN05326644, study PRJNA326480) | marine metagenome | isolation source: seawater | place: Pacific Ocean: North | collected 2011 | reverse complement strand
AGCCTAGAGTAAATAGCCGCCTCAAATCTATCTAAAACCACTAAGTGAGATTCATCTTCGAAAGGTAGATATTGCATCAAAAGAAGGGCTGCAATGTTTCTTTTTCTATCAATCCAAAACTTAGTGTTAAATAAGCCAGCCCATGACAGAGAACCCGGGGCCCTTTTATCTTTACCCTGTGACTCACTTATTTGAAAGCCGAGACCCCAAGTATCAATCCCGGCACCCTGAGGAAAAGCTTTCGACAAGTTCGGCATAACCTCTGGCTGGAGTTCTGCTTTCAGGCTTCCAATGCTGTTGGTTGTTATTAGCTTAATAGTTTCCGGCGACAACAGATTCTCACCCGAGTCAACTGCACCGCTTCTTAAATACAATCTCATGAACTTCGCATAATCCCGTGCAGTAGAACTCAGTCCTCCATGACCTTCCTCAGGCTGGATTATTTGTTCGGGTTTCGGACGTTCCATGAAGTTATCGCCTATTTTAATATGGGTGGTTACCACTCGATTCATGGAATTCTGAGGTATGGTACAACAGGTCTCAGCCATACCCAATGGAGTAAAGATTTCATCTTCCATAAATTTAAGTAATCCTTTGCCTGAAACCTTCTCAACCAGGTCACCTATCAGGTTAGTCGAGGGACCATAGGTCCATTTTTCACCTGGTTCATGTTGAAGCAGAAATCGATCTGAACTTATTGCACCAGTCAGTGGGAGTCCAGCAGCGGCTATCTCTTTACTATTAAAATTGTAAGCTAGACCCGAAGTATGCGTCAGAAGCTGTTTGATCGTAATTTCATTTGAAGCTCTTTCTGCAGTGTAGGTTCCATTCACAAAGTCAAATTCATCAAAAATTTCGAAGGGAGGTAAATCTTCAATGTGAGAGGATATCGGGTCTTCTAACAACACTTTTCCATCCTCGATCAAAATCATTGCAGCCGTAGACGTAATCGGCTTTGTCATAGAAGCGATTGCAAAAATATTATCTACCTGCATGGGGGTTTTATTCGCAACATCCGAGAAGCCAAATGCCTCAGCATAAATCTCCCCCTCAGAATTAGTTACTAAGGCTACAAAGCCAGGTATGTTAAATTCTTTCTGACTTCGGTCGAGAATATCCGTGATCTCTAGCTTGGCTTCCTCTGAAAAATCTTGTGCTAAGACGACACTAGGAGACATGATTAGTCCAGCGCTACTGAGAAATAAAAAAGTATAGGATTTAACTAGTCTAATTAAAATTGTATTCATAGAGGGTCCTTAAACATGGAGAATCAAAGTAAAAACTATTTGATCAGTAGCAGTAGAAACATATTAGCGGCAAAATTCGACGGAGGGCGCTCTCAAATAGAATCCCATAGCGAAAAAATATGTCAATTTTTATGTCAATTGACCTGACACAAGCCTTACACCACTATGGCACTAAGTGGCACTGATAATCACTTTTGAGAGCTAGATCAATAACTTAAATAAGTGCAAGAAAGTGCCACAAAGGGTCACAGAAGGATAGGACGAGAGTTCGAATCTCTCCTCCTCCGCCAATTCTTGCCCTAGCTTAGAGTCCTCAAACCTCCGGGAACCCCACAATCTCAACATATCTCGAGACTTAAAGGTTGCTGTGGAGGCGGAGAGATGAAAAAGCTAGAGTTCGGCCAATTGCGAATCAATTTGGGGCAAAATCCGTTCCTGACTATTTCCGCCCAACTGCATTCATGTTGTCGGACTAATGGGTAAACCTGAGAAGCCTAAGCCCAAATCCACCAATCAAACCTGCCTCGCTCCAGCCTCAATGCACTCCCATATAGCCCCGATTAGACCAGGCTGTGGTCGGAATTTATTGGTTTAATGAAAACTCAATCAACTTCAAATTGATTGAGTCCTCCAAGAACTCGGCTCCGCTCGCTATAGGCCCACGCTAGAGGGCCTTTTTTATGCGAAAGATCGATTAGGGAAATTAGAGCAGAGTACTAGCGAGACTCAGGTAACCGATCGATTGCGCTCAGGCTTCGACCGTTAAGTAAGATAAAGTCAGCGAGGATACGGCCGCTTTCAAGCAACAGTGGGTCGGCTTCATCCTCCTCTTCATCGCTGGCGAGCGATTCGTTGTTTGCGATTGAAGATTCTTCATCTTCATCCACATTCAAATCGTCTTCCTCGACCCACTCATTGAGAGGGAGGCCTTTAAGAAAGCGACGCATATTTTCGGCGTCGAATTCTTCACGCCGATTGCGCTCACGCTCTGCCTTGACTTGCGATTCATTGAGTGACAACTGCTCCCTGTTTCGATACTTGCGGGTGCGCTCAATCTGATCAAGCAGATAAATAAAATCTGGAGATTCTTCCGTACGCAGCTCATGCTTCTCACGCAATTGCGGCAACATGGCCTGTATTGAGAAGTAGGAGCGATACTCTACTGGACGAACTGTATCCCATGGAAGAGCGCCATCCAGACTACTTTCGCCTATGTCATCATAAGCATCGTAGAGATCAGGAAAAGTAATGTCTGGAATAACACCTCTGTGCTGCGTGCTTGCACCGGATATCCGATAGAACTTCGAGCGTGTGACTTTCACCTGACCAAAGTCCATCGGGATAATTTCCTGCACCGTGCCCTTACCAAAGGTCTGTCCACCTAACACAATACCTCGCTGGTAATCCTGAATAGCACCGGCAAAAATTTCAGAGGCTGAAGCGCTAGTTCGATTTACCAGTACAGCCAGTGGTCCACTATAGGTAACTTCCGGATCATTGTCTCCAAAGGCTCGCGTGAATCCATTACGGATGCCTGAATAGCGGATCTGTACGGTAGGCCCGGTCTCAATGAACAGGCCGACGAGTTGGTTGGCTTCACTCAAGCTGCCACCACCATTGTTACGGAGATCTACCACAACTGCATCGACTTCTTGAGTCTTGAGTTCTTCCAGCAAGGCATGAACGTCTCGCGTTGAGCTCTTGAAGTCTTCCTCGCCGCGTGAGGCTGCTTCGAAATCGAAATAGAAAGTGGGCAGGCTGATAACGCCTACCTTGTAGTCTGCGCCGCTATAGCTCAGCTCCAGAATCTCGCTTTTGGCTGACTGGTCTTCTAACTTGACCGTATCGCGAGTGATACTGACAACGGTCGCACTGGACTCACTTACCGCCTCTGCAGGGATTACATTCAGGCGAACGACCGTGCCTTTGTCGCCCCGTATCTGAGATACCACATCATCGAGACGCATGCCCACCACATCCTGAATATCGCCGTCGGATCCTTGACCAATTCCGATAATGCGATCACCAGCCTGCAGTTCATTGCCACGCTCGGCTGGCCCACCGGTGATCAGTTCGACCACCTTGGTATATTCCTCATCTGTGGTGAGTTGAGCCCCAATGCCCTGCAATGACAGCGAGAGCTGCATATTGAAGTTTTCTGAATCCCTAGGCGAGTAGTAGTCGGTATGGGGATCTACAGCTTTCGCCACATTCGATAAGTAGACCTGGAAAATATCGCGATTGTTCGTCTTCAGAACCTGACCCAATTGGTTGCGATAACGCTTGGCCAGCTTCTCTGCGATTTCTTCGTCGGTGTCACCGGTTAACTTCAGGCTCAGTACGCTGTTCTTGATGCGCTTACGCCAGATTTCATCGAGTTCTTCGACTGAAGCCGCGAAGGGTGCATCTTCCCGATCCACCTCGATATTTTCATCAAGGGCGAAATCCATTTCAGGGATATGGTTCTCCACCCGATCGATGGCGAAGATGAGCCGTTCAAGTACACGGCGGTAGTATCGGTTATAGATCTCAAAGCCGGGGACTATGTTAGCGTCTCTTAGCGAATCATCGAGGGAATATCGATAGGCGCTAAGCTCGTCGATATCGCTTTTTAGAAAATACAAATGTGAGCCATCGAGGGCATCCATGTATTTGTCAAATAGCAGGGAAGAGAAGCCATCGTTTATTTCAACAGCGGAATAATGCTTGGTTTGCAACTCTTGCAGTAATTCCACCGCGGTCTCGCCATGGATGGACTCCGGTTCAACCGCTTCATACAAGGCATCTATATTGAGAACGGTGTTGAGTTGAGATACTGATTCCTGGGCAAGTCCGGGACCGGATGCCAAGGCTAATGAGGAGGCTAATCCAACTTGGCATGCCTTGAAAAACTTATGTTCAATCCTACTGCTCATAAATCCCCGCTGTGAGTTCGAGATACGGTCACCAATGGTGGAAACAAAGCAGCCACAGGGCGCACATCATCTCCAAAGAGTATGCTAATTAGGTGTGCGAGAGAAGTTATTTTATACAACATTCCGGACACTGCACCACGCATATAATCTGGTACGTCACCGCTCCGACAAAAGTTCGCTAGCGAATGATTTTGTTGCGGGCCGAGGCGTGACGCTCCGCGCGCTCCACGTCAACATAGCGATCGGTAATTGCGCTTGAACCATGACCGGCATCATCCCGTACATGCTCCCTGGGACGGTGTTTCACATCCTCCGAAATGCCGGTATGCCGGAGCCAGTGTACCGTGGCGTCTCCTAGACGCTCTGCCTCTTCATCGAAGCCCTCATGTTGCATTCTTGCGGCTGCCGCGTCAAAACATTGCTGCACGATGCTCCGTATTTGGCGGGTGCTGGTTAGACCACCTTTTCCGCGCGTCTTATGAATCAAGGGGGCGGGCTCGCCAGGGCTAGGAAGCGGCGGCAAACCCCGAGCCAGACGATAGCGTTTGAGAGATGCAAGCATGGCGTCGCTGACGGAAATTTCTCTTTCCTTATTGCCTTTACCCACTGTTAGAAACCACCAGTTACCCTCTTGATCTCTCTGGAAATGACCCATCTGGGGCTGCCAGCGCGGTGTCTCGACTAATTCCGAGATCCGCAAATACATCGCGAATAGGGCCTTCATTATGAACAGAGTGCGCTCATGTGCGGCAGGCTGATCTTTCGCCAAACTCTCGGCGGCATCAACCACATAATCCCATTGCAGAGGCGAAAGTCTCCTAATCTTACCCTGGGACTGGTGCTTGCGGATAAATTTGCTCTTTTGACGCATCTGCGAAACCGGATTGGCGGAAAGCAGGTTTTCCTGGATAAGGAAATTAAAAAAGCTACTTAACACACTAAATAGACTCTGTATTGCAGATTGGGACGCAACGTATTCTCCGTTGCTGCTCACATATGGACGCCAGTCAGCATTGGGGACCCGCTCCCCATTTTTACTTAGCAGGCGCGGTACATTTTTCTCGCCAATCCAGGCTTTGGGTGGCTGCCTGCTAAATTCCACGTAGGTTTCAATATCTTCGCGCACCACCTCACGCAGAGATTTATGGGCAATCAGCCAACACCAGTGCAGAAAGTGTTCTATTTCACGGCGGTAGGTACTGAACGTGTCAGGACTGCCGCGATAGCTATATATAAACTCGCTGGCATGCTGGTAATCCGAGACTGCATCAGCAGGGGGCTCGGGCATCAGGTGATCAAGTGACTGCACTGGCACCTTGAAAGGATTCGGCATTTCCTCAAGGGTGTCGAAGAAGGCGATGGGACTTTTTTTATCTGACATGAAGTATGTGCTTTATCGCTATTTTATACATAATTATAGCTATTAATATCCGACACTTACGAGGTTTAACTTGAGTGTCATATAAACTGAGATCGGTAGCTAGCCCTTTGGCATTAAGTCTGGCAGATGGCGGATTGCAGCAAACAGATACCGTTAGAGATACACGTGACTCGGGCCAAGGGGAGTTCACTATTTTCGCACGCGCCACATAGTTAAAAACTCTTGTGATTGATTTCTCATGCAAGCTTTGAAGATCTGCAGGTCTCGGCGATTATCATTGGAACGTTTAATGTTTTGCCATGCTTGCTATTTCCGGTAATCTTTATTACCGGAAATAATTAGTTATTGCATTATCTGGGCTATCTGGCTATCCCATTGTATTGGCGCGATAAACTCAACCGATGCCAAGTTTACCTCGACACACGTTTCTCACGCATGGTGACGAATTCCTCCGCCAATGTTGGATGGATGCCAATCGTCGCATCGAACTGTGCTTTAGTGGCGCCCGCTGTCATCGCTACCGCAATTCCCTGCATCAACTCACCAGCATCTGGCGCCACAATGTGCGCGCCAATCACTCGATCCGATGACTGTTCAACGATTAACTTGAACAGACTGTATTCCTCGCGGCCACTGAGTGTGTGTTTGAGTTGCTTGAACCTAGACACGTAGACATCAATGTCTAATCCGGCCTCTAGTGCTTTTTCCTCGCTATATCCGCAAGTTGCAATGTTTGGGTGACAAAATACAGCAGTCGCAATATTGTGGTAACTCACATCCCGTACCGGCGAGCCGAACAGCTTGCCCGCAAGCCACTGGCCCTCAGCCAAGGCCACAGGCGTTAAGGCAACTCGATCAATTACGTCTCCAACCGCGTATATACTAGGCTCTGCGGTCTGAAACTCCTCATTCACACACACAGCGCCGCGTTCATCAAGCTTCACTGCGGTATTTTCAAGCCCCAGATCCTGGGTCAACGGCACGCGCCCAGTTGCTGACAGCAAGTTTTCAGCCTCAATTTCCAGTCCAGACTTAAGAAGTATTCTTAAGACACTGTTTTCTTTCACTATATGGTCAACATCATCGCTAAGTATTAGTCGTGCGTGATGACCCATTTCAGTGGAAATAAGGTCTCTTACGTCTGCATCGAAACCCCGCAGCAGGCGCTCACCGCGGTACAGCAAGGTTGTCTCAACCCCAAGTCGGCTAAATATACTGGCAAATTCAACAGCAATATAACCACCCCCAACTACTACGATTGAACTCGGCAATTGCTCCATTTCAAACATTTCGTTTGAAGTGATAGCGTGCTCTGAGCCCTTATATTCGGGGATGTGGGGCCAACCACCAACAGCCAGTAGCACATAGCGAGCGCTGAACTGAGCGTCTCCTACCTGAACCTGGTTTGGGCCAAGCATGCGCGCCCGGTCCTCGAATATGGTGACGCCGTTATTGTCCAAAATTGATTTATATATACCATTTAATCTGGCGATTTCTTTATCTTTGTTGGCTTTTAACGTGCCCCAGTCGAAGCCTAGATCTTGGCTGCTCCAGCCAAATCCCCGACTGTCCTCCAGGTCATCCCGATAATGCGCGGCATAGCTGTAGAGTTTCTTTGGCACGCAGCCCACGTTGACGCAGGTTCCACCGAAATAGCGCTCTTCCGCTACGGCAACTTTAGCGCCAAGACTCGCGGCAATACGGGAGGCCCTAACGCCACCAGAACCCGCTCCAATCACAAATAAATCGAAATCAAAATCACTCAAGTTGCTGTATCCTTCATGTAAATTCTGCACGGTCATATCACGCAGAGCGCATTATGCCTGAGCCTTGACTCCTAACACAGTAATCTATTCGCAGCAGCAGATGGACCAGTCCGGACTATTCGACCTCAATTCCCAGCCAGACCAGGGCGAGACGCTGCAACTTGGCGACGCTGCGCTGGTGGATTTCCCCACCGCTTTCGATCGTGAGACAAGTCAAGCGCTTTTCGACAGGCTTTACCAAGACATCCCATGGCGTCAGGAAAGCCTGTGGATCGGCGGCAAGCGCCGCGAGGTGCCGCGCCTGCAGTGCTGGATGGGAGATACAGCCAGCCTCTATGGTTATTCCGGGATGCGGCTTCAGCCTGTTGCCTGGCACTCTACGGTGCTGGAAATTAGACGCCGCGCCGAGGAACTAAGCCAGTGCTCATTTAACTCAGTATTATTAAATCTTTACCGAGACGGGCTGGACAGCGTGGCCTGGCATGCGGATGACGAAGCCGAGCTTGGCGATGACCCCGTCATTGCGTCTGTGAGCCTGGGCGCCGACAGACCATTTCAACTCAAGAGCAGACAAAGCCAACCGCCTGAAAAACACCAGATCTGGCTTAAAAATGGAAGCATCTTGGTTATGGGAAAAGGTATACAAAGCAGATGGCTGCATCAATTACCAAAAGTAAAGTCCCTAAAAAAAGCCAGAATCAATCTCACTTTTCGCCAAGTGCAGAAGCTTAATGCTCAGGCTTAGGCAGACAACGTCGAACTCCCCGTCAGTTGGCCCGTCAGGCTTGAGTGCTGTTTATGGATAGTTTCGACATTTGTATTGCAGGGGCCGGTGTAGCGGGCCTCGCCCTCGCCCATCGGCTTGCGGAGCGGATGCCGACCGTAAGTATAGTCATCCTCGAGCAGGAGGGCAGCTTCGGCCAGCACACCAGTAGCCGCCTTAGTGAGGTTATTCATGCAGGTATCTATTATCCTGAGGGTAGCCTCAAGGCGAAACTTTGTGTGGCCGGCAAGCAGGCGCTTTACCGATTCTGTGAAACCTATCAGGTTCCCTATAGAAACATTGGTAAGCTAATAATTTCACAGCATAAAGCAGACCCGGGCCTAGAGCAGTTAAAGGCAAAGGGCCACAGAAATGGCGTTGAAGACCTGCAGATGTGGGACAAGGAGCGGCTCCTGCAGACAGAACCGAATCTGCAGGCGGCAGCTGCACTGTATTCACCCAGCACGGGCATAGTGGACTCACATCTTTTCATGGCAACACTCTTAAGACTGGCTGAAACTGCCGGTGTGACTTACGCAGCGCGCACGGAGGTGACCACTATCCATCCGGTTGATAGTGGTTTCGATGTAGAGACAAAGATTATAAATGCTGGTAAATCAGATAGCTATATACTAAACGCAAAGTGCTTTATTAATTGTGCAGGATTGCAGGCACAATCATTGGCAATGCGGATCGAGGGAGTCGATGAAGCAAGTATTCCAAACCAGCACTTGTGCAAGGGTGACTATTTTGACTATAGCGGGCGCAAACCCTTTCAGCACTTGATATATCCCCTGCCAGAACCGGGGCTTGCCGGGCTTGGTATTCACAGCACCCAAGATTTGGCAGGGCAACTCAGATTCGGCCCCGATACCGAGTATGTCGGCGAGATTGACTACAGGATTAATCCTGCCAAACAAGCAGGCTTTGCAGAGGCTATAAAGCGTTATTTTCCATCCCTGGATTCTACCAGATTGTCCCCTGCCTACGCGGGTATTCGGCCCAAGCTATCAGGCCCTGGCGAACCTCCAGCTGATTTCTGCATCCATAGACCGGGAAGTAGCGGCTTACCTGGCTTGTTGCAGCTATTCGGCATCGAGTCTCCAGGGCTCACAGCTAGCCTTGCCATAGGAGATTACGTGACAGATTTAGTAAGCGAAATAATGGTATGAAGCATATAGATAAATTAATATCTTCATAGGTTGAGATTGAAATACTTTAGCGAAATTCTGGCAAATTCCCCAAAGTGTTCTTTACTTAGAATACTGAAGTTATCTTCTGCTCTCATCTTAGCAGATGCTTCATAGATACCTCCGGGTTTCACGTATTCCTTAATTTGTTACTCCTAATGGTATAAGCCCGAGGTCTGCCCAGACTTCAGGTTTTTTACCAAACAGACGGGTGAAGCGCATAAGTCACAGCGTATGCGTGGCTTTGCCTGATTCTAGCTGTCCGGCCAGGATGTTTTCGATTGTGGTTATCTGTGTACCCTCCGGTTTAATGAACTGTACGCCAACGCCCCTAACTCGCTCTGGCTGGCGTGATCCACGTGACTCTACCTGCAACTGGTATCTTCTCAGGTTCGTCTAATAGCTTGAGCAACACAAACACCTCCTTGCCCAGTTCGAAACTGCGGGTTGTTAACACAAACAGGCCTCCGAACTGTATGGAGGGCATATATGCCGCATACAAGACCGTTTCATCTTTAATGGTAAGTAAGAGAAGGCCGTGTCCAGCCATTGACTATAGCCATTGTGCGCCTTCCTGACGCGACGAAGCATCTTCTGGCGATCAGGCTCGGATGCCCAAAGGCAGCTGGTGCCAACGCCAGAGTAACGATTCCATAATGAGCTGGGGATTGGGATTGGTAGAGCTCTGCAACCGCTGCCTGCAGACCAGCGCGGATTCATAGAAGGCCAACAAGCAAGCGATTTGATACTTTTTATCCTGATCAGATTCTCTCAACAGCTCCGAAATCCCCAAGAGCGAAACATAATCTCCACCCTGCTGCTGTGATTCACCCAACAGATTCTTAATCAATATAGTCGAAGTATTGAGCAAATACCCAACCGCTGAATCTTCACCTAGTTTTCCAGCCTGATTTACACCCTGGCTTACTGACTGGTTTCCAATTAACAGTTCACAAAGGGTGGTAATGAAGGCCTGCTGCGCCTCATAGGCGCCGCTCTGAGCTAACTCAATCGCGCGAACCGGATGATTGTTGGCAGCGACCAGTAACTTAACCTCATCTTCTTCGCCCACAAGGTTGACGCGCAGCCAATCAAGTGATTCTTCAAAACCAGGTGTATGGAACTGAAGACGCTGACAACGGGAGCGCACAGTTGCCATTAAAGCGCCAGGTGAATCTGTTGTCAGGAACAGATAATTATTGGGATGAGGCTCTTCCAGAGTCTTTAACAGGGCATTTGCTGCGCTCACATTCATCTGGTGCGCACGATCTACGATTACTACTTTAGCGCCGCCAGCGTGGCTTGTTCTGGATAGAAATTGAGCCACTTCCCTGATCTGGTCAACTTTAATATCCCTTGCATTGTCTTCTGGCGATACGCGCAACAAATCAGGGTGTTGCATCGTGCTGCCGAGCAAGCAATTTTTGCATTCTTCGCAGGGCATTCCACCCTGTGGCGAATTACAAAGAAGCAATTGGGAAAATCTTTCCGTGAATAGCTTTTTGCCAAGACCACCTGCACCAGCTATTAAGTAGGCATGTGCAAGCTGTTGATTCTGCATTTGGCTAGCAAGGCTCTGCCACTGACTATGTTGCCAAGGCAGAGGAATCTCCGGTAAGAGCTGTCGACTATCGCTCATCGAGAAAGACTCTCAAGCGTTGTTCAAGGGTTTCCAGCAGCTGATCCCTGACTGCTGGTAAGGGCTTTGATGCATTTATAAGTGCACATCGTTTCGGATTCGCTGCTGCGATTTCAAGATAGCAACTTCTGACACGATGAAAAAAATCGATTTGCTCCTGTTCTATCCTGTCTAATGCGCCACGCTGTCTTGCACGATTCAGGCCGGTTGCAGGCTCAAGATCAAGAATTAGAGTCAAATCTGGTCGCAACTCCCCCTGCACCAGATCCTCCAGGGCACTTATGAACCTCTCTCCTAATTCACGCCCTGCGCCTTGATAGGCGTAGGTGGCATCTGTGAAGCGATCACATAGAACCCATTTCCCAGTGGCGATGGCGGGTCTTATTTTGGTATTCAGGTGCTGGGCCCGAGCTGCAAAAACCAGCAGCAGCTCAGTCGCCGCATCCATGGGCTCATCATGGTTATCCAGAATCAAATCGCGAATTTTTTCAGTCAGATGTGTGCCACCTGGCTCTCTAGTTATTATGTATTCAACATTATTTTCAGAAAGGAATGACTCTACGACAGCAAGGTTTGTGCTCTTTCCAACTCCCTCCCCGCCTTCAAGGGTGATGAATTTTCCAGGCCTAATCATTGCCGCCCTGCTCCATGTTAGCCTGCCGCTGAAATCGATTCACGGCGGCATTATGCTCTTCAAGCGATGCAGAAAAGTAGTGGGTTCCATCGCCTTGTGCTACGAAATAAAGGCTATCACCAGGTAAAGGGTTAAGGCTGGCCATAATTGAGGTCTCACTAGGCAATGCAATTGGGCTCGGGGGTAACCCCGAGATACGATAAGTGTTGTATGCCGTTGTCTTCCTTAGGTGCTCGCGTGTGAGATTTCCATCAAAGTTTTCCCCGATACCATATATCACAGTGGGGTCAGACTGCAGTCGCATACCTTGCTCAAGGCGCCGCACGAACACACCGGCAATATGACCGCGCTCGCTGGTAGCTGCTGATTCCTTTTCTATAATGGAAGCCAGGATCAGCGCCTCATAGGGAGACATGAACGGCAGCGCCCCCAGACGATTCTGCCAATGTTTCTGGAGGATAGTTTCCTGACGTATTCGCGCCCGGCGCAACAGCTCGAGGTCGGTAGTACCTTTTGTATAGAAATAAGTCTCTGGGTGCAGCATGCCTTCTGGATTCGCTGATTCTAGCTCTAGCGCCTCTGCGAGCTCAGTGGCTGATGCCTCGCCAAGAGTCTGTTGTAGTCCAGGTTGTCCGGCTAGCGCAGCCATAACCTCAGTAATAGTCCAGCCTTCAAGTAAGGTGACTCGATATTGGATTACATCACCGGCGACCATTTTGGCTAGCAGGTCAGCGGCGCTTATCCCTGGCTCAAGACGATACTCTCCGGTTTGTAGATCAGCCTCCACACCCTGCCAGCGCGCAGCAACCCGAAAAAAAAACGGTGAAGCTAATACTCCTTGCGCGGTGAGATCATTGGCTATTCGAGTGAGTGAACTACCGGGCGAGACCTCGAATAGGCGTGCCTCGGTAACTGAATCAAGCGGCTGCTGAAAGCGATGCATAGAGATTGAGGCGAACAGTGCCACCAATAGCATCAGGCTAAATCCAAAACTCAGGATTACCTTTCTATTGAGGCTGGGCATTAAGGGCTTGATCCATTGCGATGCTATCGGCTGCGTATTGCCATCTAGGCTACAGGAAATACAAAAGTTTAGCATGGAAGTAACTATGCGAAGAGTGCCAGACATCCTGCGACGCCCTGACAGAACCCCTTCGCCGTATTGCAGTGCATAAGATTAAATCGGGAGAAGAATCAGACCCGCTTGAAGATCAGGCTGCCGTTAGTACCGCCGAAACCGAACGAGTTTGATAATACCGTATTCACTCGCTGATCTCTGGCCGTGTGTGGGACATAATCCAGATCGCAACCTTCTTCGACATTGTCGAGATTGATCGTCGGGGACACAATCTGATCACGCAGAGTTAACACCGAGACGATCGCCTCAGCAGCTCCAGAAGCTCCCAATAAATGCCCGATCATAGATTTGGTCGAGCTAACACACAGTTTATGGGCGTGGTCCCCGAACACGGTTTTGACAGCCTGACTTTCAGCCACGTCGCCAGCTAGCGTCGAAGTGCCATGGGCATTAATGTAGTTTATTTCGCTGGGATCAAGCTGGGCGCTTTGTAGTGCATTTCGCATACAGCGAGCAGCACCTTCCCCTCCTTCAGACGGCGCGGTCATGTGATAGGCATCGCCACTCATGCCAAACCCAACCAGCTCGGCGTAGATAGTAGCGTCCCGCTTCCGTGCGTGCTCCATCTCCTCCAGCACCATAACGCCAGCGCCATCACTGAGTACAAAGCCATCTCTATCCTTATCCCAGGGCCGACTTGCGCGTTCCGGATCATCATTTCGGGTTGATAACGCCCTGGCGGCACAAAAACCGCCGAGACCAACCCGCGATGTTGCCATTTCCGCACCCCCTACCAGCATAATGTCAGCCTGGCTGTTACTAATCATGTTTGCGGCTAGCCCGATATTGTGGGTGCCCGTGGTGCAGGCAGTCACAACTGAAATATTCGGCCCTTTTAGATTGAAACGAATCGACAGATTGCCGGATATCATATTGATGATTGAACCAGGGACGAAGAAAGGTGTGACTTTTCGCGGGCCGGAATCGTGAACCTGCAGCGCGGTCTCTTCGATGGTCGTAATTCCGCCGATGCCAGATCCGACGGCCACGCCGAATCTTTCAGATTCAAACCCACTCTCTTCCAGACCGGAATCTTCCAGTGCCTGCACACCTGCAGCGATGCCATAGTGCATGAATTCATCCATGCGGCGAGCCTCTTTGGGGGCAATATACTTCTCTCGATCGAAGTCCTGAAGCGAACCACCGAATCGAGTGGAAAACTCACTAACGTCAAAAGCAGTGATGGGGGTAATACCACTTTTGCCATTGCAAATGGCATCCCAGGCACTAGCCACATCAGTACCGACTGGCGTCAGCAGACCTAGACCAGTGACAGCAATTCTTCTACCATTCACGTTGATGGCTCCATGGTCATTTCAAAACGCCCAATAAACAAAAGCTACTCCAGAAGGTTCCAGAGTAGCTTCGTGTCAATTAATCGGGTTAAAGATTACAGGTTTTGGTTAATGTAATCGATTGCAAGCTGTACGGTGGTAATTTTTTCGGCTTCTTCGTCAGGAATCTCAGTTTCGAATTCCTCCTCGAGTGCCATTACCAGTTCGACGGTATCTAGTGAATCAGCGCCCAAATCTTCTACAAATGAAGCAGAAGGCTTGACCTCGTCTTCCTTAACGCCAAGCTGTTCGCAGACAATTTTTTTAACGCGCTCTTCGATGCTGCTCATATCTTTTTTAGCTCCTAACTCTTTGTTTCTAAGGGCTTTTTGATGCAGCCCCCCTGTGACAACTGCCTTGCTTCCGTGCAGCCGCCCAAATCAAGGGCGCAATTTTACCTCTATTTGTTGGCAATGTAATGTCTAATT
>MDTC01175669.1_pt1 | contig 14437 bp, 11 predicted proteins | sample 811181 | NCBI WGS metagenome assembly MDTC01 (sample SAMN05326644, study PRJNA326480) | marine metagenome | isolation source: seawater | place: Pacific Ocean: North | collected 2011 | reverse complement strand
TTTTTATATAAATCTCTTCCACCAAAACTAACTGTGATATTTGTCAGATTAAGCATAAAAAAAAAGCCCTGTAAAAGGGCTCAATAAAAAAAGTTTAAAATTAGAAATGCCATAAATCGTGCTCAAAGGTGAACATCTCTTTTTTGATTCTTTCAGATTCCATTAGGGCATTTAAACCCTTATAATTACCCTCAATCTTTCTATCAAAGACATTGCTCTCCTTTTTGATAAAAGACGAAAATTCTCTTTTCCAAAACAAATCATCAAAACTCATTTTCTGAGAATCGTTAGCTGGATTATAGACATAGAAATTTTGGAAGGTATATCTACACTCTGGGAAATATAACCAAAATAAATTCTTCAAACCAATTATTTCATCTAAGCCTGTTTCTGTATTTTCTTCAGTTCTATAAACAATTGGTGAAATACCAATAATTCTTACATCTAATACTGCCCTTTGTTTATCAAAGAACCAATCTTCCTTAATCTCATACTTTTTGATATCTCTATTTTCATAAAATTCAATAGTGTCGTTGAATTCAGGGTTACCGTCAGCATCAGTTAACTGTTCACCAGTTTCGGGATCTCTTTTAGGAATCTTAACTTCTTTGGAAAACATTTTATTTAACTGAAACTTAAAATCAGGATCATTAACATTACCATTCGAAGGCTTAATGGGGACTGAAAATCGATCATCATCTGCGCTGTATACTGTTATTGCACCTTCTTGTAAGGCTCCATATTTAATAACATCAAATAAACATAATCTATCATTTAAAGGGCTTAAGGGATAGTATAATTTATGATTCATTTTTTCAGAAAGATCAATTACTCTCCAAATTCTTTTAGCCCACATCACATCTGCTTCTCTTAAGTGCGTATACTGAACAACTCTTTTAGTAGGAATATGTTCTTGAATATATACACCATCTAGTACGTTAGAATTTAAACTAACACCAGATCCTGGTAATTGAGCGCTAATACTAACTGTAATAAGTAAACTTAATATGTATATGATCTTTTTCATTTTATTTATTTTAATGTCAAAGTAATTGGTTGAATATCTTTTGGTTTACCACCACCTGGTCCAACAACTTTAATTTTATGAAATTTTATATCTAAGCCTTTAGGGGTCTTACCAATCTTTTTTTGTATTGCAGGAGTCATTCTTTTACCGTTACTTGGTAAATCCCATGGTGGATCTGTTGCATTACATTTTACTTTATAAGAAACAACAGTAAAAGGGCAATCTAAAGGATTATCTTCCAATTTTGCAGTAAGAAGTGGAATACTCTTAGCATCTGTTCTTCCTATAGCCCCTTTTTTCATACCTCCAAAGAATGCTTGTGGACTAGGTAGACCAAATAATCTGAAATCTTTTTTAGCTAACTCAACTACCTTTCCGTTATCATCAGTAGCCGAAACTCTAATGGTAGCAACTTTCTTCCTTACGTCAGGAACGGTAGCTTTATACATACCTTTACTATCAGGGCCACTAATTTTACAATTGGTTCCCGTTACTTTAACACTTTCTGATTTATAACCTGAAGCGGAAACAAACATTTTATTTTCCCATCCACCACCATAAAGTACTAATAAATCAGCATTTTCTATTGCTGCACTAGGCGAACCAACAGAGTATCTAAATTGCCATGGCTTCCATTTCTTTACACCTTTTTCTTTAACTGCAATCAAACCTGAAAGCACGTGATCTCCAATAGAACCAGAGATATTAACTTGCTGGCCTGCTTTTCCTTCAAACTTTTTCATATTGGTTTTATCTTGCTCCCCATCTGTTAATAAATATTGAGAGGAGTCATCTTCCCAATAGTGAAGTTCCATTGCTTCAGAAGAATCATAAGCTGCTATCATCACCTTTAATCCAAGAGAATCTCCAGCGTTAATGTAACTTGTAGATGCGAATGCCAAGGGGTCAATTTTGTTAAAATTAAAGGAAGCAACTTTAACCCTTGAATCAATAAGCTGAGACGCAATGGTTTGTACAGAGAGAACGTCAGATCTAAGAGAAGTCATAACAGCGGAAGCAGCTACGATTGGCGCATGATCAAATTGTCCAAAAATCCAGGGATAGTCTTCACCATGATTTTTAACAAATTTTTGTATAGTCATTCTTACCCAAATATTCTTACATGCTTCTTGATCTAAAGGATCAACTTTTCCAGCTTTAACCATAGCAGCAACTGCTGAATCTACCTTGTTAGCAAATTCAACAGCATCTTGCTCAGAAATTAAATAATCTGGATCTTCAATTGCAGAGGTGTCAAATTCATACATAAACTTTTCACCTGTGGATTTATTAACACCTTCATGGTTTGCAATTAACGAAATTAAATCATTTCTGTAGTGGTGTAGATTATCCATTAGATGTTGACCTTCTGGAGCTATGGTTTCAAAACTCTCACCCGCAAGTAATCTTGTAGGTGTATCATAATCATCTTTTTTAGAATAATTTGAAAGGTCCTTAATATGTATATATCCTTCTTCATCTATGTGAAATACGTTGTTATGATATGGGTCATCTGAATCATGACTTCCATCTGCATGCTCTTCAGGAGCAACTACTCCGAGTTTAGTTACTTTTTCAGCTAGTTTTTTAACTCTAGCTTTTGCTTCTTCATTATCACTTACAATAGCCTCTTCTAAATCAAGGAATTCATCAAATGTAGTAGATGCATCAACTGCGGAAACTAATAAAAATAAATTTCTTTTGACTAAATCATTAGCCATTTTTCTAGTCAATTTAATAACCTCATCATTTGTTTCCTTATGTTTTTTTACTCTGTCTGTTTCTTCCTTCGGTGCACCAGTAGCTTCCAATGTAGCCAATTTTGACTCTAGTCTTCCAGAGAGTTCATCGTTAAAAGATTCAACTTGGGCAATACTATTTTCCAACTTGTTGTTTAAAGTAACAAAAGCATTGATAATTTCCTTGGATACATTCATGGCTAATAGTGCCATTAGTACCAAGTACATCAGTCCAACCATTTTTTGCCTTGGGGTTTCCTTACCACCTCCCATATCTTAATTGTTTATTTAGTTAGATATTAATATTTATTACTTATTAAAATTCATTGCAGAAAGCATGTTACCGTATACAGTATTTAATGATTCTAGGTTAGAGGTTAGCTCTGACATTGTCTCTTTATACTTTCTTGTATCATCAAGTGATGAATGCAGGTTACTCATCAGCTCATTTATACCTGAAAGCATTTCTTCATTAGATTTCATACTTTCTGAAACACTTTTAACTTGCATCTCATATACATTATTTAAAGCAGTTAAATTACTAGAAACTTTATCTAATTGCTCGCTGTAATTAGAATCTACACCACCAGACGCAGCAGTGATTTCTTCAACTGAAGCAGCTGCCTTTTCGTATGCTGAGCCTAATTTACCTGCATTTTCAGAGATGTTTGACGAAGCTTCTTCATAGACACCTCCCATTTCCCCAATTTTTTCAGATGCACCCTTCAAATTTTCGACGTATTCATTTGTTGCGTCAGAAGCAGATGATATATCACCTAATTTACCTGCATTTTCACTTAAGCTTCTCATTCCAGTCCCTAAACTTTCAATTAATTCAGGTTCGATTTTGGCTTTTGCTAACATATTATCGAGTTGCTCAACCACTGTTTCATCGGATGTTTCGGCAGAACTTTCTTCAGGCAAACCATGTGGGTCGTCATCGGAATGGCCCAAAGCTAATTCAGGATATGCCAGTGACCAGTCAATTTCTTCATGCAATGGCTCATGAGCAGACAACATAAAAATAACAGCTTCAATACCTAAACCACCAATTAACATGATAGTAGCCCCTGGCCAATGTTGAATTTTAAACATAGCTCCAACAATAACTGTTGCTCCACCATAGCCATATACATATTTCATTATTGTTTTGAATTTCTTACTTTCAAAAAAACTGTCTCCGCTCATAATTTTTTATTTTTAGTTTATAAATTTATTTTTTAAGCTACCTAAAATAAGATTAATTTTAAAAATTAACATTTATGTTGATTTATAATTTAATCAAATTAAAAATCTCCTTCTTTGTTAGGCCCACCTCTACCAAGGTAGTTCATTACACTTCTAAAACCAATATAAGACTTAGCAGTGTCTTGGTATTCAAATGATCTAGTACCATTTTGTAGATAGTAACCTATGTCTTTCCATGAACCACCACGTATAACTTTTCTCTTCATAGACGGTGGATCGTGGTCTAAAGCATTGTAAGTGTATTCTGTGTTCATGTCATGTCCATACTCATACATGGACTCATCATAAGCAGTTTTACACCACTCTGCAACGTTACCAGACATACAGTATAATCCAAAATCGTTAGGATGGTACGAACTTGTTTTGACAGTGTGAAAACCTCCATCTTCCATGTATCTACCACGCAAGGGTTTAAAATTGCTCAAGAAACAACCTCTTGAGTTTCTAATGTAAGGTCCACCCCATGGGTAAGGATTTAAATCAAGACCACCTCTAGAAGCATACTCCCATTCGGTTTCACTTGGTAATCTAAAGTCTTGCACAAAAGATTGATAATGTGATTTTCTCCAAGAATTTAAAAGTTGTGTTCTCCAAACATTGAATGCGTTACATTGCTGCCATGTAACACCAACAACTGGATAATCATCATAAGAAGGATGCCAAAAATACATATTGGTCATATGGTCATTGTTTGCATAGGTAAAATCATGTATCCAACATAAAGTATCAGGGTATACATTTATCACCTCTTTAATAATAAACCTAGATCTATCTTCATGTCCACGAATAGCGTTATTTTGCCCCTTACTATTACGAACTCCAAGATTTAAATCTCTTCCTCTCACTTGACCTGGTTCAGCTGGAAACGGCATGTTAGGGTTTTTCATTTTAATTCTGTGCTCCTCATCATCCTCAGATTCAGTATTTGATATCCTTTTGATTAATGGTCTTCCTTTTTTAGCAGCTTCTTGTAGGTCTATCCAGTAATATTCATACATCAATTTTCTGGTGTCAATTTCTTTCCTTTGATAAAATCTTTCACTTTCGCTTAAAAACATTTGTGCCAAAAGTGGGGCATATTCTGAATTTTGGCCTTTTGCAGGATTAAATGAAATGTAGTCAAATCTTGAGTTCCAATTTAATTGCCAATCTGCTTCGTCCTTAACTTCTAATTCATCGTCATATGTTTCTATTAAGAATTCTTCAGGAAATTCTGCTCCTAAAATTCTTCTTGCAATAGAGTCTCTAACCCAATATACAAATTGTCTATATTCATTGTTTGTGATTTCTGTTTGGTCCATGTAAAACGCACCTACAGAAACTGTTTTAGTTTGATTGTAATGTGACATTGGCACATCTTGATCACTCTGCCCCATATTAAAGGCTCCTGCTGGGATGTATAGCATACCATAAGGATCAGCTTGATACCATACTGGTCTTCCTAAAACTCCAATAAGTTCCCCTCCTGCTCCAGGAGTTGAACAGCTATTTACAAAAAACGAAATAACAATAAAGTAAACTAACTTTTTCATTTTATATTCTTTAAATCTATTATTCAAACCGCATTAAAAGCTTAAACAAACCACATATTACGGAATTAATTATAATAAGTTTCATTTCTTTTATAAGAATCTAGGATTCTTAGATTTTTCTAATATCGGTGGTTTCTCTAATGTAAAACAATAATTTAACATAATATCATGAGAACCATTACTATAATTTCCTAAAACACTCGTAGTAATACCATAAGCATAACCAATTCTAAGGGAACTACCGTCATCAAAAGAATGTTGATATCCAAGCATTGGTGCAAGGGCGTCACCTACTCTAAAGGTTAATCCTGCCCACAACAAATTTTTATACAATGTATTGATATTGATGTCCATTATTGTTGAGGATGCATCAGACTTAATAAGCAAACTAGGTCTTAATTTTAAATCTGGATTAATATCATAATTATATCCAGCAGTAATCCAATAGTGATGTACATTTTGAACATTGAGATTACTCATTTCAAAACCCCCAACATGGGTAGTAGATAATCCCAAATAAAGATCATTAGTCTTATAAAAGACTCCTAAATTTACATCAGGAACAACACCACTTGCATTTTCATCTGGAATCAAACCGTCAACAATAGTTCCACTTGCTGTAGAAGTTCCAGAAGGAGTAACCCAATCAGCGCCAAAACTCTTTTGAAGTATGCCAAAACTTACACCAATTCCCATTTTACCAGATCCAACTCCCAAGTGATAAGAGTAATTTAATCTTGCAATATTGTTTTTTTCAAAACCTAATTGATCGGAGACGTAAGTCAATCCTAATCCACCTTTAATCATATCAACAGGTGAATGAATATTAATCAATGCTGTAGTTGGACTTCCATCAAAACCAGCCCATTGTTGCCTCCCAATTAACGTAGCACAAATATTATTGTTAAGACCTGCATAACCTGGATTAAAAGACAAGTTATCAAACATGTAATGAGTAATTTGATAATCTTGTTGGGCGTACGTACCACTAAAAAAAGATAATATAATTAAAAGCAATAAAGGCTTTTTCATGTATAATATGTTAGTTATCAATTAGTTAAAGTCTTTTCTGCATTACAAAATAATAACAGATTTGTAAATCTATAAAAATTAAGTGTGTAAATATAACAAATTAAACTAATTTAATTTTCTGTAAGTCTTCCACCATAAGTCTGGAATGATACCTTTTTGAGCAATCAGATAGTCGTTATAATCACAAGGAACTAAATGATGTCTTTCAAATTTAAAATCCTTACTTGGGGGATAGGGAACCTCAAGCCACCATCTTTCAGACATTGGGCTTTTGTGGAAAACTAAATGATGATCAAATTCTTCATGGAAAACAGAATATTTAATGTGATTTTTTTTGTTTCCAATCGGAAAATCATTTTTTCTAGACGAAAATCCGTCGACCAAAAAAAACAGCATTTGAGCTATTAATTCATTATCAACATGTTTAAGATATCCATTTTTTTGATTATAAATACCTACACTCGACAGTTTGTCGCTGATGCCAGCATATTTCATTAGTTGACATATTTCGTTGGCAAAGAATCCATTGGGACCGTTGTTAATTGCACCTGAAAACTCTGAAAATCTTAAGGAACAAAGGTCAACACTTAAAATATCTGTATTTCTCAAAATTGGCTCAGATTTTTCTAGTTTATTTTGTAACTCACCAAGTCTAAAATAATCAAAATACAAATCATCAAAAAACCTCAGCTCATCCTCTCCAGCATAAAATTGCTGGAATCCAAGAATTGAAAAATTAAATAAAATACTTTGAGGATGAAGTAATAGGTGGTTTATAAAATTGTTACTATTTATATCTTCTTCTTTTTCTATTTCTACATCGAATTTATTATCAACACAGGTCAAGTTAACTGTTTGCTCTAACTCTTCATAACCCAAATAATTGGCGTAAGTTAAATCTTGTGAACCACCTAATATGATAAGTAATTTCTGTTTCTTCTGAACTGTAAATGTAACTTCTCTAATAGCCGAAAACGTATCTCTTGATGAAGCTCCAGCTTGCAAAATCCCTAGGTCAGCAATTTTTACATTTTGATTTAATTTAAATTTATAAAATCGCTCTCTGATTTTAAAATGCTCTAAATTACCCAACTCATGTTCGGAATTTCCTCTGTTTTCATTTACACTAAATAGAACAATATCAGCAAATTCCCAATCGGGGAATTTTTCATTATAGATTTGCGTATTTGATCCAACAGTACCATTTTCATAAGTAACTTTTTCAACACTACTGAAATACAAATCTAATTCCATAAAATTTATTTGGACTTTAAAATTGATTTTGCTTCATCAAGAGTGACTGACGAAGGATCCTTCGATGGAGCTAACTGCTTTTTTTTCTTTCCAGAAACAACAAAAAACTTTCCCCATCTACCCTTTTGAACAGAAATACCCTCTTTTTCCCAGTTATGAATAAATTTTTCTTCTTCTTTTTTCTTTTTATCTTCAATTAATTGGGAAATATCTTGAGCAGATAAATTGTCAAAATCGTACTTTTTATTGACATTAATAAATAAATCATTCCACTTAATAAATGGACCAAAACGGCCTTTTCCTTTAAAAACAGGAAGATTTTCGTATTGATAAATTGGTGCATTGGCCCTTCTTTTTTCCTCAATAAGATCAATTGCAAATTGTATATTTAGTTCATCAAGGTCTGTTCCCTTTGTAATCGAAACATTTTCTTTTCCACATTGTATATAGGGACCAAATCTTCCTAGTTTTATAAAAACTTCATCGTTTTTATATTTTCCGATTGATTTTGGATAATCAAAAAGTTTAAGAGCTTCTTCAAGAGTAATAGTTTTAATATTTTGAGATTGTTTTAAACTTGCAAACTTTGGTTTTTTGTCTTCATCAGTAGTATCCCCAATCTGAGCCAATGGACCATATTTTCCTAACTTAACAAATACAGGCTCTCCAGACTTTGGGTCTTTTCCAAGAAGTCTTTCACCATTTGCTCTTTCTGCATTTTCTTGAGTATGAATAATGTTGTTATGAAACGGTTTATAAAAATTTGTTAACATTTCCGTCCACTTCATCTCTCCACTTGCAATAGCATCGAGTTCCTTTTCCACATCCGCAGTAAAATTATAATCCATAATTTCTTTAAAATGTTGATTTAAAAAATCGTTGACGATTTCTCCAGTTGTGGTTGGAAATAATTTTTTTCTATCTGATCCATACTTTTCACTTAGTAGCTGCTCATTGATCGAGTTATTTATAAGTGTAAGTTGCTGTATTTCTCTATCAAGTCCTTCTAAATCTTTTAACTCCACATATTGTCTATCTTGTATAGTCTTAATAGTAGGAGCATAAGTGGAAGGCCTTCCGATTCCTAGCTCTTCCAATTTTTTGACCAAAGACGCTTCTGTAAATCTAGCAGGAGGACGAGAAAACTTTTGTGTAGCAATGATTTGCTCATTCACGATTATGTCACCAACTGATAAATCAGGTATTTGGTCAGCTGATTTTACATCAGAACTTCCATACACTTTTAAAAAACCTTCAAATTTTATGACTTCTCCGATTCTAACAAAATTTTGAAACTTCCCATCATGACCAATTTCAATTGTTGTTCTTTCAATTTCAGCATCACTCATTTGAGAAGCCATAGTTTTTTTCCAAATTAAATTATACAACTTATCCTCAGGACTACCATCGCCAATAGCACTCATTGCAAAATTTGTTGGTCTTATTGCTTCGTGAGCTTCTTGGGCAGATTTGTTTTTATTTTGGTACTTTCTAGGGTTACAGTAATTAGCTCCATAATCACGATTAACTTGTTGCTGAATTGCATTCATAGCATCCATTGATAAACTAACAGAATCTGTTCTCATGTAAGTGATTTTTCCAGATTCGTATAGTCGCTGAGCTACAGACATTGTTCTAGAAACATTAAACCCCAATAGTCTACTCGCTTCCTGTTGTAGTGTGGAAGTGATAAAAGGAGCAGAAGGTGTTCTTTTGCCTGGTTTTTGTGTGATTTTCTTAACAGAAAAACTTTTTCCTATGGAATCTTCTAAAAAAGATTTTGCCTCCAAAAAATTTGATAAATTCGAATTTAACTCAGCCTTAAATGTTATTCCTTTTGCCCTAAAATCACCTACGACCTTATAGGATTCTATAGGTTGATATTTCTGAATTTCATTCTCTCTGTCAACAATAAGTTTTACAGTAACTGATTGAACTCTTCCTGCAGATAAATTAGGTCGAACTTTTCTCCACAAAACAGGCGACAACTCAAAACCAACAATTCTATCAAGAATTCTTCTTGCCTGTTGTGAATTAACTAGATCGTTATTTATATTCCTTGGAGATCCAACGGCCTTTAAAACAGCTTTTTTAGTAATTTCATTGAAAGTAATACGTTTGGTTTTTTCAATTTTTAAATTTAATGCGTGAACTAAATGCCAAGAAATAGCTTCCCCCTCTCTGTCCTCATCAGTTGCCAACCAAACAGTATCGCATTTCTTTGCAATTTTGTCTAGTTCTCCAACTATCTTTTTTTTGTCCTGCGGCACAACATAAGTAGCTTTAAAATTATTTTCGATGTCAATTGGATCTCCTTTTTTTGGTAACTCCCTAATATGTCCAAAACAGGACCTAACCACAAATTCACTCCCTAAAAAACCCTCAATCGTTTTAGCTTTTGCTGGTGACTCTACAATAACAAGATTATTCATTTACATGTTTTTTTTATACATTCAAACATTGCAAAGAAATAAAAATATCGTACATGTAACAATCTCGTAAAGCTTTTGATTTTACAAAAAAACATAATTGATAAATTAGATTTTAACATTTTTTGACGCTGACATAATGGCAGTTAACAGATTTAAATTAACTTTGTAAAGAATTTATTTTTTAATGGAAAAAATTATAGAAGAGAAAAAGCAGGGTAAAGCTACAATTTTAGGGAGAATTAACCCTAGCAGTAAGAAATTGTACTTAGAGAGTTATGGTTGTCAAATGAATTTTTCTGATAGTGAAATAGTCGCTTCTATATTAGACAAACACGGTTACCAAACTACAAGAAATTATGAGGAATCTGATTTAATTTTATTAAACACTTGCTCAATAAGAGAAAAAGCAGAAACCACAGTTAGAACAAGACTTAGATCCTTTAATAAATTAAAGAGTCAGAATCCTAATTTAATTATTGGAATGCTAGGATGCATGGCCGAAAGAATGAAAGATTCTCTTTTAGAAGAAGAGAAATTAGTAGATATAGTTGTCGGTCCAGATGCTTACAGAGATCTACCCAACTTAATTAAGGATGTAGAAGGCGGACAAAAAAGTGTTAACGTATTACTCTCCCGTGAAGAAACATATGCAGACATAAGCCCAGTTAGGCTTGATAATAATGGAGTTTCAGGATTTATCTCCATTATGAGAGGATGTGACAACATGTGTTCTTTTTGTGTTGTTCCATTTACAAGAGGAAGAGAAAGAAGCCGAAATCCTCTAACAATTGTTGCTGAAGCTAAAGAACTATACAATAAAGGTTATAAAGAAGTAACTCTTTTAGGCCAAAATGTAGACAGCTATCGTTGGAACATAAGTAAAAAAGGGGAAATCCTTAACAAAGAGATGCCTACCACAAATTTTGCACAACTTTTGGAGCTTGTTGCTTTAGTCGCTAAAGATCTAAGAGTAAGATTTTCCACATCTCACCCTAAAGATATGACTAACGAAGTTTTGGAAACCATTCAAAAACACCATAACATTTGTAATTACATACATCTCCCTGTTCAATCAGGAAGTTCTCCAATTCTAAAAAAAATGAACCGAGGATATACAAGGGAATGGTATTTAGAAAGAATTGAATCGATTAAAAGAATCATTCCAGGTTGTGCAATTTCAACAGATATCATTACAGGATTTTGTGATGAATCTGAAGAAGATCACGCTGAAACTTTGAGCTTGATGAAAAAGGTAGAGTTTGACTTCTCCTACATGTTTTTCTATTCGGAAAGACCTAAAACATTAGCTCAAAGAAAATATGATGACAATATCCCTACTTTAATTAAGAAAAAAAGACTTCAGGAAGTAATTGATCTTCAAAGAGAACATTCAATAAAACATAATCGTTCTTCTGTTGGAAAAATTATGGAAGTTTTGGTTGAAGGACCTTCAAAAAAATCTCCTTTAGAATTTTCGGGAAGAAATAGTGAAAATTGTAAAGTTGTGTTCCCTAAGAAAAATGCCAAGAAAGGTGATTACGTAAATGTTTTAATAGAGGACTTTACAGCCGCAACCCTAAAAGGAAAAATTGTATTAGATGAACTTACAAACAGTTAAAAACAGATTCGGGATTATTGGTAACTCTGACGCTTTAAATAGAGCATTAGACGTAGCTGTTCAAGTTGCACCAACGGACATAACAGTACTAATAACAGGTGAAAGTGGTACAGGAAAAGAAAATATGCCTAAAATTATTCATCATTACAGCTCAAGGAAACACCACGAATATATTGCTGTAAATTGTGGTGCAATCCCCGAAGGTACTATTGATTCTGAATTATTTGGACATGAAAAAGGAGCTTTTACCGGTGCAACAGATAGTAGGAAAGGTTATTTCGAAGTGGCTGACGGAGGAACAATTTTTTTAGACGAAGTAGCCGAACTTCCCTTACCAACACAGGTAAGACTCCTTAGAGTGCTAGAGACTGGAGAATATATAAGAGTTGGCTCCTCGAAAGTTAAAAAAACAAACGTAAGAATTATTGCTGCAACAAACGAAAATGTTCAAAAAGCTATAAAAAAGGGAAAATTTAGAGAAGACCTTTTTTATAGATTGAGTACTGTGCCAATTTATTTACCTCCATTGAGAGAAAGAGTAGATGATATCCATTTGTTATTTAGGAAATTTTCAGCTGATTTTGCTGAAAAATATAGAATGCCAGGAATTAGACTTAATGAAGAGGCAGCTAGTATTTTAACTAATTTTAATTGGCCTGGTAATATTAGACAGCTTAAAAATGTTGCTGAACAGATTTCTGTCATAGAAAGTTCTAGAGAAGTAAATGCTATTACTCTAAAAAAATATTTACCAAATCAAGAAGGTAATTATCTACCTATGGTTATTGAAGAAAAGAAAAAAAGTGATCAATTTTCAGAAAGAGATATACTTTATAAAGTTTTATTTGATATGAAAAATGACGTAACTGAGATGAAACGTGTTATTGTTGATTTAATTAATAACAATAACCTATCAAATAATGAAAAATCAGCTATTATAACTAGACTTAATAGCAGTGAATCTATAAAAAGCGTTGATGAATTCGACAACATTGAGGATAACGTAAATTTTCACGGTTCCTTTCAACAAAATGTATCTTCATTTAATGAACCTATTCAAGAAAGTATAGAGATTGAAGAATCGTTATCATTAGAAGAAAGAGAGAAAGAATTAATTCAAAAAGCTTTAAAAAAGCATCAAGGCAGAAGAAAAAATGCAGCTAAGGAACTTGGCATTTCAGAACGAACCTTGTACCGTAAGATTAAGGAATATGAAATATTTAAATAAAATATTTTATTCTATAATCACGCTTAGTTTAATAAGCTGTGCTGTGCCACAACTAAGTTTTAAATCTGGAGGATCTAATACAAAAGAGCTTATTTCTGAAAGTGTTCAAGTAGATTATTTTGCAAATAATACCACGGTTGGAGGAGCATTCTTAGGTGCTTCGTTTACCGAAAGTCTTAGAGACATTATGCAATCACAAACCAAACTTGATTTAGTTGATAAAAATGGTGATGTTCAAATTACAGGGTCAATAAAAGATTATTACATTAGTCCTGTAAATATACAAGCTGGAAGCGAAGTAGCTGCACAAAATAGACTTCAAATGACGGTTATTATTAATACTTATTTCTCCATTCAAGATTCAATAGGTCTTAGCAGCACACCATTCAAAGCATTTATTGATTATGATTCAAATACTGACTTTAACAGTATAGAACAAGAACTTGTAGAAAATTTGAATTACCAATTGACACAAGATATTTACGATAAAATATTTGGAGGAGAATGGTAGAAACCCCAATTAAAAATATAAGCTACCTAATTGAAAACCCAAAAAAGGTAAGTGATCAAGAATTAAATTACCTTTTCAATTTAACTAAAAAATATCCTTATTCAGTAGTATGCTTTATAATTGTTGCTAAAATTATTAAATATCAAAAAAGAACAGGCTTTAGCACAATAATTAAAAGTGCTGCAATTAGATCAAACAATAGAACACAATTATTAGACTTGGTCAACAATAATTTTACAAATAAAACTGACAACCTAAAAAGTAATAACGAGGAACTAAACAAAATTGACTTTACTGCAACCACAAAGCCAAAAAAAAATAAGGATGATGTAATTTTAGAAACAAACATTTTCAACAATATTGTCGGAGATCATTTTACCAAAGAAATTGAAGAAGTTAGTCCAAAAACTGTAAAGGGTAAAGACGAAAATAAAATTGACAACTACTCAAAACTTACATTTGAAAATTGGCTTTACAAAAATCAAACAAAGAAAATATCCATAAAAGAGAGGTCTGTTGATGACATACTAAAAAGCCTTGAAGATAGAGTTAAAAATAATACTAAATCACGTTTCTTCTCAGCTGAGACAACTGCCAAAAAAAGTTTAGAAGATAACCCAATTATGAACACTGAAACTTTAGCAGAAATATATGTTAAACAAGGTAATTATCCAAAAGCAATAAAAATCTATGAAGAGTTGATGTTGTCTATTCCGGAAAAAAAACTTTTCTTTGCAAGCCGAATAAATTACATAAACTCAAAAACAAAACTTTAAAATGGCAACTTTATTAATGATTTTAACTTCAATAGCAGCT
>MDTC01231028.1_pt1 | contig 14439 bp, 10 predicted proteins | sample 811181 | NCBI WGS metagenome assembly MDTC01 (sample SAMN05326644, study PRJNA326480) | marine metagenome | isolation source: seawater | place: Pacific Ocean: North | collected 2011 | reverse complement strand
GAGTGGTGAGGCTTTATTGAATCCACTAGGCGACGTTTCAGGTGGACAGGACTATTTCAATATTCAGCATCCTCCGCAACTTTACCTTGACTTTGAATGGCCATTGGAAGGAGTCATCGAGGGGTTTCGTATCGTCCGTTCGATAGCATTTGAAGGAACCGATTTGACCGGGTTCAACGGCGAACTTATTCTGCGGTTTACCAACGGTTACCCGGTTCATTGGAATGTGACGGGCACCTGGGACTATGAGGATTTGGAGCTTGGCGCTGAGGTGTTTACGGCAGAGGCATCTGCCTTTCCAACGGCAGAGGTGACTGAGGTGCGTATTCCCATTGGTGAAGCCCGCTTGGCTTCGCCGGGCACGTTGACGATTGAAGCAGTCATGACTTCGGATGGCCCCGTGCAATTTTCTGGAATGGAGCGTGTTCGTTTGCAAGTCGCGTGCCAAGGAACCTACCAAGTAAGTGTGCGATGAGGATTTGGATGGCATACATGTTTTTGGTGTTGGCTTCTGCGGTCCAAGGGCAATTGGACTCCTTGACTTGGAACGCAACCGGTTGGGGCCAGTACCGCTCCAATGCTCTCTCGCACGAGTTGGGCCGGTTGCTCTTTCGTGGCGGGCACATTGACCGGTCTCCGGTCGATTCCGCCCAAGCGGCACAAGGCGGGGAGATGGGTGCATTTGGTTACACCGCTGGTTTGGCCATCAATTGGTCCAGCCTGCGTCCATGGCGAGATAAGGAGGCGAGGCTGTGCGGCTCGGTGCAATTCAAAACCTTAGGCGACTTTCGCTGGACCCCAGAATTGTTTGACTTGGTGCTTAGCGGCAATTCAGGGCACTTGGGCCGATGGGATGTGTTGGACGGCTCACGGATGCGCATGTCCACATGGATCCAAGTGGCCGTTGGATTGGAAGGCGCAAATCAAAACCGAATCGAGTTGGGATTGGTTCACCGCACGCAGTCGACGGAAGCCTTGATACGCAACGGATATTTTTACGTGAGTGAAGGCCTGGATTATATGACCGGTTACTTGCGCGGCCATATTGGATCGTCTGATGTCGGCTCGTGGGGCTTGGTAACCAATGCCGAGTGGCACTTTTTGAGTGAAGAAGCACCTTTTGCTTTCCACCTGCGCTTGAACAACTTTGGGTTTGTCATCGCACCGGATTGGACAGAATTGCATGTGGACACGTTGGTGGAGACAACCGGCCTTACTTGGACGGGGCCGGGGCTATCCGTAGAATCCCTCACGCAACCTGAGGGCGTATCGGAGGTCATCTCTGAGTCGAACCAACGGTTCCGGCTCGACATGATGCCCTTCCGTATCGATGCGTCGCTTGAGTACCCCCTCGGTCCGCGTTCAGGTTGGGATGTTCAGGTGCAGGCGGGTGATTGGATGCCCACTCCTCGAGCGATTACCGGCTACCGACGGGCCATTGGCAAGCAATGGCAAGCAGGCATTCAGATAGTGGTCGGCGGCTGGGGCCGGCCTCGTCCCGCTGCTTGGGCACGTTGGAAAAAGCCGGGAGAGCATGCTTTGATGCTGTTTTTAGAAGATCCATTCGGATGGGGATCCAAAGCTGCATACGGACGCGGCATCACCCTGCGTTACCAAAACTTGTAAAGCGGTCGTTCTCGCTCAAACAGAAACCACGAACTTTAACCCATGAACGCATCGGAACGATACAAAGACTCAGGATGGACAGCAGGTGATCGGCTGCAAATCATCGCAGGTCCGTGTGCCATTGAAGGTGAAGCGGTGGCCATGGAAATAGCTGAGGGCGTTGTCGAGGTCTGCAATGCGTTGGAATTGCCTCTAATTTTCAAAGGATCCTACCGCAAAGCCAATCGTTCTCGGTTGGACAGTTTTACGGGCATCGGTGACGAGAATGCCCTGGAAATTCTTGCGAAGGTGGGTGAATATTTTTCGGTACCCACGACGACGGACATCCACTCTGCGGACGAAGCAGCACTGGCATCGGGATACGTCGATGTTCTGCAAATACCAGCATTCTTGTGTCGGCAGACCGACCTGCTCGTAGCAGCCGCTCAGACGGGCAAAGTGGTCAACATCAAAAAAGGCCAATTCCTCTCGCCTGAAGCGATGCAGCACGCCGTTGTAAAGGTTGAGGAATCGGGCAATCCACGCGTCTGGTTGACCGAGCGTGGAACCATGCTTGGCTACCAGGATATGGTGGTGGATATGCGCGGATTTCCCGTTATGGCACGCATGGCTCCTGTTATTGCGGACATCACCCACAGCTTGCAACAGCCCAACCAAACTTCAGGTGTCACCGGTGGTCGACCGGAACTCATCGCAACAATCGGCAAAGCAGCCGTGGCATCCGGTGCCAACGGGGTGTTCATTGAAACGCACCCGCGTCCAGCAGAAGCGCTGTCTGACGGTGCCAACATGTTGGCGCTGGACCAGCTTAAGGACTTGCTCACTCAATTGAAACGTGTACATGCAGCCGTTCAAGTGGATTGAATCTTTGTGCCTGGTTGCCAGCGTTGCGTTGGCTATGGACAGTTCGGCGCAAGCTGACACGGTCGAAGTCCTCGTACTCGGTGGGCAACGTGACGACCGCGGCCTTCGGCTTGTTGAACTCGCCAATGGTGATGTCTTGGCACTGAGCTCGTCAAACAGCACGTCCAATGAAGAGCCCCACGCGTGGATTCACCGCTTTGATTCGCTTCTCAATCCCGTTTGGAATGCAACGATTTCTGATACGCCGTTGCTCCAGCCAGTCGACGCAGTGGAGCACGGATTAGGCTTCGTCACCGTCTTCGGTGTGCGATACGCCAATGCATCCGCGGCATACGATTGGGGCTGGTATACTCTGGATGTCTCGGGTAATCCTGTTTCGGAAACTCAATGGGGCTCCGACGCTTGGGACATTCCCGCTCGACTACTCCACCGCAACGATTCTCTCTGGTCGGTCGGGACAACCTATGCAACCGGCGCCGGCGAAGTCTTGGTGACGTTGCACACCTGGAATGAAGACGAATGGCTTTTTGACAGCTCTTGGTCGTGGTATGGCGGGGCAGTGGATGAGGTGACCGATGCCGCATTCATTGGAAGTTCCATTGCCATCTCAACCACATCTAATGACCAAGCGTACTGCACGGTATTTCATTCGCTGCTGGGCACTGTGGAGTGGACCTATGGAACGCCGTTCGCGTCGCCGACAACTTCGAAGGCAGTCGATGTGCAGGATTCCGCCTTGGTCATGCTCTTCAATGCGGATACGCCAGATGGCATGCGTTTGGGCTTTGCGTGCTTGAATTTGGAGGGGGACACCTTGCTCGAAACGATTCCGGGATCGGGTGTGGACGTGGCGGGCGAAGATATCGCGTGGTACGGGCCCAATAATTTTGCTACGCTCTCCTCCACCAGCGAGTTGGGTCTCGGTGAGGGTGAGTGGCTCTTTTCGCGTTGGACCAATGGTGGTGTGTGGCAGGGCGGTCCCACATTTGGCACACAGGGGGACGAAATCCCAGCCGCCATTCTCCACGCTTCGGATGGTCGCTTGTGGATGATGGGATCGACGGATGGTTATTCCAACGGCCGGGACGATGTATACCTCCTGGTGGCTCCGTCCCCGCAGGTTGGAAATAATGATGTGTTCACCAACGTCGAGGTTAACATTGTGGAAAATGCGGTAGCAGTAGCGGAGCTGAACATTTCGCAGCCACTGAAAGTGTATCCCCATCCGATTCGCAGCGTATTCACGCTATCGAACGTCGATGAAACATCACCGTGGTCGATGTCAGATGCATCTGGGCGCCTTGTTCTTGAAGGAACGGGGCCAACGGGCAATGCGAGTGGGTTGAGCCCGGGTATATACATGTTGCACATGCATGCCTACAATGAAGCAATACCTGTTTGGGTGGTGCGTTAATTACCGCATGAAGCATCCACACCACATGCCGATCGGACTTTCATTGGTCTTCACCTTGATTATGGGCACTCAGGGCTGCAATACGCCGCGCTTGGCGGTAGCTGGACAATCGTGTGCTGTGGAGGAATGGCGGGCGGACGAGTTTTTCACTCAGGACATCCTTCCAGGCATGGAGAGCAACCTCCGGAAGCAGCGTCTTTATTTTGTCGTAGGATCCGCTGAGGCAGATTTCAATGACCAAAGCGAGTGGTTACTCGCGATGGATTCCGTGTTGATTCCTATGCGCGTTCGATTCGAGGAAAGCGGGGCATGGCAATGGTCTGGTAGCCGCAATTTTTACCAACCTGTGCGGGAAGGTGTAATGTCCATGGACGAGGTGCTTCCTAAAACTTCAGCCTTGGTATTAAGTGAAGCTGCTTACTTAATCCAACGAGATGCTAACAAATGCACAGCCATGGCTCTGCCAGGCGTCAGGCATGTTGGAACCGTGGCCATGCCCTAAGGCTCAATTTTTGCCTTTGGCGCATCGCACAAATCAGCGTATCTTTACGATCGCTTCGAAGGATGCACAGCCACGGGGGATTAGCTCAGCTGGCTAGAGCGCTTGCATGGCATGCAAGAGGTCATCGGTTCGACTCCGATATTCTCCACCAAATTCTTCAGAACGGCGTTCCGAAAGGGGCGCCGTTTTTAGTTGGCTGTCAAGGGATACAGAAGATCGGACCGAGCCTTCAGTTCACCTTATGGAAGTCCTGGCAGATTGAATTTTATCGGCCCTCCACGTGCAGCACCCGCGAGTAACGCTTTAGGCTGCGAAGGGTAAGAAAAATCACGCATGTGGCTGCGAGTGTGTATTGCCAAAATGGGACAAGAATGTCCATCCACTCCTCTGCTCCGCGCACAGTATTCTTGCCGGCTGAAATTACCGCTAGGCTCACGAAGATGGCGAAGAAGCCGTTGTATTCACGCTTTAAAATATTGCGCAAGGAGAATTCTACACCGGGTGTTTTCCAGCGCAGTGCGCGCGGCCAGAACGACGGAACTCCTTCAGACCATTCCAGGTAAGCCTCGCCGAATTTGCCCCGCAGGAACGCTTCCTCGGCAAACATAATGCGCTCGTAGTACAGCCAGTAAATCAAGCTGCACACCACAACGAACCAAAAATTTCCGACATAGATCATGATGCCCAACCACATGAAGTAGTTGCCGAGGTAGAGCGGATGGCGAACCAGGTTATACATGCCCTCGGTATTGAGGACCTCGGCGATTTGACCGTCCTTGGTGTTGCGGCCAGAGGTGTCGCGTGGCGTGTAGCCGATGGTTAAAGCTCGGATGAGTTGGCCAAGGATGGAGATGGCGATGCATACTACCGCCGAAATCAGATCAAAAGACTGGAAAAAAGGGTCGAGCTGGAAGCCGATGATGGCTGCCATAAAGACATACAACAAAAGGGGGAAAAAGGATCGGCCTTTAAATAGCCAATTGCCTGTTTTTTCAAATTCTTCAATTAGCGCCATGTGCGAACCAATACGTTGGAATTGAGCCGCAAGATAGCGACCGAATCAGTAACGCAGGATGATGCGCGATCCTGTGTTACCCTCCAATGCCTCAGTGCTTAGGATGGTCATCCAGTTGGCAGCATCAGTCAGTGCGCCGTCGGCTCCTCCGTCGCCATTAAAGCAGCCGTCGCCTTGGCATCCGATGCACGCGCCAGAACCACCAACACCTCCACTGATCTCTGCGATAACTTCGCCATTCAACAAGAGCTGAGTAATACCTCCGTCTGTGCCACTGGATGCCGGTCCACAATCCCAGTTTGTCCATCCTGTAAGGCCTGGGTTGCAGGTGATCAACTCACCGCTATCAGCTCCCGCCTCGGCGGGAAGCAATTCCAAGACATCGCCCTGTGCGAGGTTGTAGACCATACTGACCATTTTCACAGCTCGTCCGCCTGTTCCGCCCGTGGCGTCGCACAAATTACAGGACACCGCACCAACGGTTTGGCCGCAGATGTCTCCGCCTGAGCCCCCCGATGCACCCCACAGTTCAACGCTTACTGTGGCGATGGCTTCTGCGATGGCAAATGTTGTTCCGTTCGTTTCGCTGTCGAAGACGCCATGAGAAGATGGGGAGAATGCTCCGCCGCCTGAGAGGTACTCGATGAAATCTTCTTCGGTGCCTGCATTTCCCAATCCCAACCAAACCTGATACGCGCTAAGCCCCGATGCGCCATCAGCTCCGGTTTCGCCTTGCGGACCAATAGGCCCAGTTTCGCCCTGTTCTCCAGGTATACCTTGAGGTCCGTTTGCACCGTCCGCTCCGATTAGGCTTGCCAAGAAGTCCGCATCATTGCCTGTGTTTCCTGCTGCCAGCCAGATTTCATACGCACTGAGTCCATCTGCACCGTTTGCACCGTTCGTTCCGTCAAGTCCGTTTGTCCCATCGGCGCCATCGCTTCCGTCGATGCCTGCCGCGCCATCCGCACCAACAAGGCTGGCTAAGAAATCGCTTTCGCTGCCTGAGTTACCGCTGTTTTGCCAGATTTGGTACGCACTAAATCCATCCGCTCCATCCGCTCCATCCGTTCCGTCGGCTCCGTCCGTGCCATCAGTTCCGTTTAACCCGTTCTGCCCCTCCTGACCTTGTGGTCCTTGAGGTCCCGTAAGGCTTTCGAAGAAGTCATCTTCAGTTTCTGAGTTGCCTTGTCCAAGCCAGACTTCATAGGCGCTAAGTCCATCTTCGCCATCAGCTCCTCCAATGAAGATGGAACTGTACACAGAGGAGTCCGGCATCAATAACCGCAATGTGTCTCCATCAATAGCCAACCACTGCAGCTCGTTTGTTGGATCTGGGTCCAAATTCTCCAAAATCCCAATGGCAGTGTCAGGAGTGAACGAAGTTGCAAATAGATTGAAGAATTGCAAGGCATCACCAATGTCAATCAATCCGTTACAGTTCGCATCCGGATTGTACGGTGAAATGGTGTCGCATAAACTCGACTCGCCTTCTGTTTGAGCCTGCAAATCATTTTGCGCAATCAACGAGAATAAAAACAGCAAGAAGAAGGTGAGAAATACAGGTTGTCGCACAGTTGAAGATTTGGATATCACTGTGCAATATAAGTGATTATCCCTTTTATCGTGCAATATAAATGTTCAGAGATGCCAGTAACGTATTCTATCGATAATTGTCCGCCCTTATTTTGGCATTATTCCGAATGTTTAGCCAGAACAAATTGATGTCCCCGACGTGCCAATTGTCACGCTGCAAAGCCTTTCCAAACGGTACGTCCGGTTTGTGAACTTGGAGCACCCCTCGTTCGATGTGGGCCTCGATAGCAGTAGGGTAGGCATACCGCATTTGCGACAGGACGACACCTTGGTGATCTTCGATGGCATTGGTCCCGTCGAGTGTCCATGAAATGGGATGTGTGCAGACAGGAATTTGATTCTTCGACTGCAGCCAGCCTGGGAAGTACCCCTCACCGTAGGACATCCACGTGCAAATGCAACCGGTTTCCTCCGCACTCGTGCAGTAAGGTATGCGATCGAAATCGGTCGTGTAAAAATCAAATCCAGGCGCATATGCGACGACCAATTGCTCCTGCAGCGGCTTTCCGTCAAAGAACTCTTGCAACAGCCACCGAATGTGCCAGCTGCCTTGGCTGTGGCCAGCAAAAATGATGGGGCGACCATCGTTCCAATTGTTCAGGTAGTGTTCAAAAGCAGACCGCACATCAGCGTACGCCAATTCAAGGGCCTTCCAACTGGTGCTGTCCTGCCATGTGAAGACACCAATGTGCGCCTGCCGGTAAGCCGGTGCGTACAATCGACCGCCGATGTTGAAGGCACTCGCCTGCAGACGCATTGGGAACTTGGTATTGAGGGCATTCACTTTGTTGTTGTCCAGGTGAGCGTTCCAGTGATCTCCCTTGAAGAGTTGGGTAGGGTGAACAAAGAACACATCAACCTCGAGGCTGTCTCCCGTGCGCTCGGCTTCGGGTAATTTTTTGGGAACCGCATCCGAAGCATCCTCTCGCCCCGGGAGTGATAGCCATGAAGAACCCTGAGTGTAGTCTGGTTCTGCGCCGGGGTCCCACGTCAGGCCCACAGGGTCTTGCAGTCCAGAGCAGCTGAGTAAACCAACAACAACCAACGTGAGAAACCACGTCGGTTGCCAATTTTGTCGCATAAGGCCGTAACAAAGTCGCATGAGGAATGTTAGGACAAAAGTATTCTAAGTGTGACGTAAATTACCAACCAATAGAATTATCATGAAACCACTTTACCTGATTTTCTCCGCAGTTCTAATGGCCTTTGCGGCAAGTGCCCAGACCGAAGCGCTTTATGACATCGGTGTGGTAATCGATCCCCTAGAGGTGCGCATGGCGCCTTTGAACGATGATCCACAACCGGAAGAGCAGCGGATGCTGCGCGAGACATCCGAATGGAATAACTGGGCCGCCAATCATTCCAATTGGAGATGCGTCATGAGCGAAGCTACGGGGCTTCCCCACCGGGCTTTCGGTCCTGCAATCGATGTCCCGGGACTGACCATCGCGGACAAGGCTTTTACCTTCGCCGCTGATGAACTGGACGGCTTCGGCATTGACGCTCCAATGGTTTGGGACATCGAGTCCAAGATGGGACAGCACACCTGGGCCCATGCCGAACAGACATGGCAAGGCATTTCCGTCAAAGGGGGTAAACTCGTGACAAAATGGTGGAACGATCAGTTAATCATGTGGGGTGCGGATTGGTATCAGGGTATTCCTGAGGATGCCTCCGAAATTCTGTCCCTAACGGCTCAGCAGGAAGCGGCAACTGCAGGCGTTGTGTTCGACGAGTGGGGCGAGGTTGAGATGGGAGATTTAGCATGGGTGCCGACCCGAGGTCAGGCACAAAATTTGGTCTGGCACCTGACCCGAACGTGGACAGTGGCAGGTCGCCAGGGTACCATTCCCCGACGCTACGAAACCGGTGTTGATGTCCAAACGGGGGAATTGGTTTGGCGTCAAAACCAAGTCATGCACATCGACGGAAAATGGGGCATGCCCTCCATGAACGGAAAGCCCGAGCGCGCTGTGTTACGCATGGGCATCGACCTGCCGAGTGCAATGCCACCGCTGGTCATTAGCGGTGTCATCACCTCCGACGTTCATGAATTGTATCCCTACCAAGATGCTGTTTCCTTGAGCTTGCCATCACTGGAACTGCCGTTTCCAGGGCAAACTGTGCACACCGATGCGGATGGTGGTTTTATCACCACGGCAGTAGGTCCCCAAACCGTGAACGTTGACCTCACGGGCTATTGGAGTACCATTTATACAAATGGCAATACACCCAGCACGGCCGTTGATTTTAATGACGGATACAACACACTTGATTTGTCCAACTTGGGCAACTTGAAAGAGCGTTCGGCATACCGCTCGACCATTCTCATCCATGATCACATGAAGGCCTTGATGCCAAATTTCACAGACTTGGATTGGTCCTTGCCGACGAACATTGACATTGCCGGCGAATGCAATGCTTTCTACGACGGCCAAAGCATTAATTTTTACGATGTTGGCGGCGGCTGCAATGCGACGTCATTGATTGCCGATGTGGTGTGGCACGAATACGGTCATGGAATTAATGGGTATTTCTACAACAGCCTCAACGCCAACTTCAACAATGGCGCGATGAATGAAGGCTACGCGGATTTGTGGGCCATGAGCTTGGGTGACATTGCCGAGATAGGCAAAGGATTTTACACGGACAGTGAAGACGGTATCCGTGTTTACGATGAAGACCCCAAGGTATATCCGGAGGATTTGGTTGGCGAAGTTCATGCCGACGGTGAAATCATTTGCGGAGCCTGGTACGACACGCATCTATTGATGGGAGGCGACTGGGATGCTACCATGGCCTTGTTCATGGATGCATACCCGGGTTTGCAAGCCACAACCCCGAACGGTAGTGAAGGGCAAGCCTATACTGACGTTTTGCTCGACGTCTTACAGGCAGATGATGACGACGGTGATTTGTCCAACGGAACCCCGAACGACCTCGCCATCGTCGAGGGCTTCGATATCCATGGCATTTCGATTTTCAGCTATGCCGAAATCGACCACGATTCTGAGGAATTTGTTGAGGCCGCTTCAACCATTGAGATTGAAGCAGAGACGTTCATTGTGTTCCCATACAACCTTTACTTCGAAGCGGTGAACATGTGGTACCGCACTGAATCAGGTGCTGAATGGACGCAAGTAGCCATGGACAATCCCGATGGGAATGCGGTCTTTACAGCTGAAATACCGGCACAGGAGCCGGGCACGGTTATTTCCTACTACATGGGCATTTCGGACGAATTCGGCGGACTGTCTGCAGTCACTCCATTTGCTGCTGCAAACGCGACGTATCCCAACCTTCCTTTCAATTTGCTTGTTGGCGTTGAGCCTGCGCTCATCAACGATTCGGATGAATATTCCGATTTCGGAAGTTGGACCACGGGACTGCCCGGTCAAGATAATGCGACTACAGGAATTTGGGAAGAGGCCATCCCAGTAGGGTCGTACGCGGAAGCCAATGATCCCAGCACGGTAGTAGCACCAACACAGGACCACACCCTAGGCATGGCTGGTTACGCGTTTATCACGGGACAAAACCCTGGAGTGAATGACGGAATTGGAGCGAATGATGTTGATGCCGGCAGAACCACCCTGCTTTCACCAATTATAGACCTGACACCTTTTGAGAATCCTGTGATGGCATATTGGCGATGGTTTGTGAATGCTCCGCCATCTGGTGCCAACCCTGCTTCTGACTGGTGGCAGGTTGAAGTCTCAAACGATGGTGGTGCTAACTGGCAGTTCCTCGAAAATACGTTGCAGCAGGACATATCGTGGCGTCGCAACGCTTTCCGCATAGCTGATGTCATCGAGCCCACAAGCGAATTTCAGATGCGTTTCATTGCATCGGACAGCACGACACTCGGGGAGTACCTCGACGGCGGCTCCCTGGTCGAGGCGGCTGTTGATGATATCATTTTGTACGACATCGCTACTGGAGAATCGGTTGACGAGGTAAGCACATCTTCAGTAACGGGTTTCCCCAACCCTGCGAGCGAGAGCGTTGTAGTGAACGGTTGGATGCCCGGAGCGACGTTGCGGATTTACCAAGTTGCGAGCGGTAAGCTCGTTTGGGAGCAGCGTGCTGGCTACGTTTCAACTGAAGTGGTCGTCAAGGGTTGGTCACCTGGTTTGTATGAGGTAGTTGGACCAGACCACGCAGGACGCCAGACGCATTGGACGCTCAACGTTATCGATTGAGATCCTTCTTAAACCTCGGTTAGGTCTTCATTGGAGATCCAACCGGTGTTGCCATTGGCGAGCTGTACTTTCCAGTGGCTCGCGTTGCGCTCAATTACGGTTACTTTGGCACCCTCATGGAGCATGAAAAGGGTCATGCCGTTGGATCCAGGCTCGTTGCGTACAGCCGACTCAGTGGCCATGACAATGGCTGACTTGCTCGATTCAATGCGCAGGGAAGCCATGCGTGTCATTAACATGGCCGCAAGCCCAACAGCAATCAGCACAGTGGCACTGGATCCCAGTAAGCGCCTGTTTTCTATGCGCACGACCCAAATGCGCCATGCGAGAGCTCCAAATCCCAAAGTCCAGGCCAACATCATGACCCGTGCCCAAAATCGATACCGTCCAGGCGCAGTAATACGCTCCCAGATGTCCAAAATTCCGTTGGAAGGTAGCGACTCTATGCGGTCTTTGATCTTGGCATTGGCTAAGGCAAGGTTGGTTTTGACGTCTGCATTGGAAGGAGAAAGCAGAGCTGCCCTTTCATAGTGGAGAATAGCGGGTCCCCATTGCGCTAATTTGTAATGAGCGTTGCCGAGGTTGAACTCGCTTTCAAAGTGCATGTGCTCTAATACAATCGACTCGTATCCTGCGATTGCAGCTGCATAGTCTCCAGAAGTGTAGGCCGCATTGGCTGATTCGAATTGGGCTTTCGGATCCAATTGTCCCCAAACCGTGACTTGCATCATACTAACAATAAGGAAGGACGAGAGGCGGGATTTCATCATGCGATCCAGTTTTTTTCCGTAGCATCGACCAATGCTTCAGCTGCAGCAATCATGGCATCGGGAGGGGGCACTTGACCTGGAGCGTAGCGCGCCATGTCTAAATCGTTTAGCAGGGTATTCCATTGTTCTTTCAGTCCGGGAACATGTGACTCCAATGCTTCGTTCAGCGCCGATGTGGTCAGTTGACTGGCATTCCATTGGAGCTTGGCCATCAAGTAAGCTTCAAGGCCAGATCCTAAAGCAGGATAAAATACGTTCGGTTGGCCGGTATGTTTTTTGGCCTCTTTCAGCTCATGACGGACGGCATTTTTGGCTCGTCGTTTGCGCACCGTTAGTGGATTTTTCTCATCTTCATCGCGTCGACGCCTCGCCACAAATGAGAGCCCCAACGCCAAAGGACCAATGGCCAGCAATCCGCCTGCTAATTGTCCTTGATTGTCCCACTGGTTTCGAGCCAAACACGGCCCTTTCCAGGCACTCTGAATGAAGTTGATGTCTTGGTTCAGGATTTGCACGTCTGTCTTGGAATTGTAACTCACTAGGCCGCTTTCGTCAGAATTATTCGTGGCTACGGTGAGCCTCAGCGGCTTGGTATTCAAGGTGACGTAATCCCCATTCTTGGTATTGAACCAAGCCCCTTCTGCAACCGGAAGTTCGTATTGACCCGGGGCGCGCGGGATGACGACGTACCGGAAGGTCCGGCTCCCTGATTCACCGTTGGCATTGACGTTGATCTGGTCGATGACCTCGGGATCGAACACCTCGAATTCACCAGGCCAAGTCAGCGACGGTTCCTGGATGAATTTGATGTTGCCCTTGCCGCTGAACGTGAGGTCGTAAGTGATGGCCTCATTCGTGCGACATGCCTGCTCCTTCTGTTTCAGGGTGACGCGCAATTGTCTGAAAGTACCAAGGAAGGCTGGGGGGATGGGCTCAGGAAGTGGTTTCACTTCAATTTTGATCGGCTTGGCATTGGCCGTTACGTTTTGCCCATTGAAAAAACTTGTCCGTTTGTACCCCACCAGATCAAACCCATCGATGCTCAGGGTGCCAGTTTGCTGAGGGAAGAGCACCAATTTTTTGACTGTAGCTACGTTGTAGCGTTGACCCGAAATGACCTGAGGTTCCCACCGAGGTTCAGGAATGTCCACTACCTCTTTCCAGAACCCGGGAGTTTCAGGGATGTTGAATTTTCGGACATCGAGGTTGTTGGCATTGTTGAAGATTTTAAATGAAACCACGACCTGCTCGCCGATGTGGAGGTTTCGTTTTGAGGCTTCGATGACGCAGGCTACACTCCCGAGGTTACCGGTTTTTGAACCGGAGGGTTTTGCTCCTTTGGTACTTACACTCAAGACAAATGACTTACTCTTGAGTTTGCCTTGCGACCCTTGCACCTCAAAGGCGGGGATTTCAACGTTTGTCCTCGAAAGGACTTGGTAGGTAAAGGTGTAACCCACTTCACTGGTTCGGGTACCGTTGTAGATGCTCGTACTGTTCGAGGTACTTGGGCCGTATAGCAACTTCAGTCCTTTGATTACTGGTCCGTCGATACGACGGGAGATGTTCTTGAGGGTGAAGGTCAACTGCACTTGTTCCCCGACGCGCACAGGATTACGATTTACACTGACTTCAAAGGCTTCTTGACTCCATGCCATTCCCATGCTCAAAAAGCAAAGCAGTAGCAGCTGTAAACAGGATGTAAAAGTGAACTTGACCATTACCAGTCCTTTTCGATTTTTTTCTTCTTCCCTTGGCTCTTTGCCTTCATTAATTTGGCTTGAACCTCTTCTTCACCCCGTTCTAAGCTCTCCAAGATACGCTCCATGTCCTCTTTCGAAATCTGACCTTCGACTTGTTGAGGCTGCTGCTGGTCCTGCTGGTCCTGTTGGTTTTGTTGGTCCTGCTGGTCTTGACCCTGATTCTGCTGGTCTTGCTGGTCTTGTTGGTCCTGCTGGTCTTGCTGGTCCTGCTGGTCTTGTTGGTCTTGTTGGTCTTGTTGGTCTTGCTGGCTGGACAACGCCTCCCCCGCCGCTCGCACCAATGGATTGGACGACGCTTTTGCCCGAAGAAGGTAGCGTGCAATGAAGTGTTGGTCGTATTCGTGCCCAAAATGCGCCATCCACGCACAGTGGTGGACACCATTTGCCTCGCACACCGTGTTCACGTGTTGGGCGAGCTGGATGACAACGGTATCGAACGATGGTGCGGCGTTCACACGGTCCTGGGTGATACCGGTAAAGGTTTCGATGAACGGGGTAATCCGGGTAGTGGTATGGACATCGCTGAGGTAGGTGAAGACGGGGTCGGTGAGGGCCGGTGGGGCGTTGAGAGGACCTGTGGGTGGAGTGGTCAACAGATAGGCCTCGACACCCAACTGGATGATGGATTCGGTATGTTCATTCAATCCGGTGGTTTCCAGGTCGTAACATAGGAGGAGGATGGGGGTTTTG
>MDTC01169926.1_pt1 | contig 14444 bp, 12 predicted proteins | sample 811181 | NCBI WGS metagenome assembly MDTC01 (sample SAMN05326644, study PRJNA326480) | marine metagenome | isolation source: seawater | place: Pacific Ocean: North | collected 2011 | reverse complement strand
GGTCCGCGACCTCAAGGTCGAGGTCCCGGTCGACGTGCCCGCAGGCGCGCCCGAGGCGGGCGGGCCCCGCCCCAGCCCGGCCGACGAGGCCGAGCTCGACTGGGATGACGACGACACCCACGAGGCGTTCTTCAAGGATCCGCTGACCCAGGAGGACCCGCTGCCGATGGCCGGCCGTCCCCGCCGGGACGACGACGACGCCGAGCCCGATCCCGCCCCCAGCGCACCCGCGGACAGCGGCGCCGGCGCCGGCTCCGAGCGGGGCTTCGATCGCCTGCTCAAGGCGTTGCTGGCCGATGATGACGAGTTCGACGACGTCGAGGACTCCGAGGAGGAGGTGAGCCAGGGCGGCTCCCAGCGGGTGACGGCTGGTGGCACCCTGCTGTCCCTGGTCGAGCCCGAGGACGCATCCGGCGAGGCGGCCCCGTCCATCTCCGACCCCGGCGATGCCCGCGGCCTGCTCCAGTACCTGGTGGAGAAGGAGGCGCTCGAGATCGAGGACGGTCACGACGTCAGCGAGCTGGTCGCCGGCGCGGCGCCCATCGTCGCCAGCCCCAAGCCTCCCGGCGCCCGCGCGAGCGCCCTGTCGAACTGGCTGTTCTCCCAGGAAGCGGTCGCCGAGCTCTACATGGACGACGACACCCTCGCTGGCCTCCTGGAGCAGTGGTAAAAGGCATCCTGGCGACCTCGGCGTGACGGAGCTACCTGTCCGGCCTGCCGCGCCGTGCTGGCGCGGGTGATCGGTGAGACGTCATGTACCCCTTCGACGAGAAGTTCCAGGCCAAGGTGGCCGAGATGCGCGAGGGCGGGGTGGAGCCGTACCCCACCGCCGCCGAGCTGCGGCCGACCCACCTCTCGACGGACCTCCACGCCCGCTACAAGGGCGTCGAGGACCCCAGCGCCGAAGACGGCAGCACCGACGTCGCGCTGTCCGGCCGGGTCATGTTCCGAAACCGCATGGGCAAGCTGCTCTTCCTGCGGATCCAGGATCGCGGTGAGGCCTCGGTGCCCGACGTCGACGAGGAGGGCAACGACGTGCTCCGCGGCGGCGTCATCCAGGTGATGATCCGCAAGAACAACGTGGGCGAGGCCGCCTACGACGTCCTGAAGAAGCTCGACATCGGCGACTTCGTCTATGCCCGCGGCAACGTGGTCCGCACCCGCACGGGCGAGCTGACCCTGGACGCCATGGACGCCCGGCTGGCCAGCAAGATCGTGGTGCCGTTCCCCGATCGCTTCCACTCGCTGACCGACCAGGAGACCCGCTACCGCCAGCGCTACGTCGACCTGTTCATGAATCCGGACGTCCGCACGACCTTCCGCCTGCGCTCCAAGATCATCCGCCACATCCGCAACTTCTTCGAGGATCGCGACTTCCTGGAGGTCGAGACCCCCATGATGCAGGTGCTGGCCGGCGGTGCGGCGGCCCGTCCGTTCGTGACGCACCACAACGCGCTCGACATCGACCTGTACCTGCGCGTCGCGCCCGAGCTGTACCTCAAGCGCCTCGTCGTGGGCGGCCTCGAGCGCGTGTACGAGCTGAACCGCAACTACCGGAACGAGGGGATCAGCCTCAAGCACAACCCCGAGTTCACCATGCTCGAGTTCTACATGGCGTGGGCCACCTACCACGACCTGATGGACCTCACCGAGCAGCTCATCACCGAGCTCACCCGCGACGTGGTCGGCCAGACCCGCATCACCGTGGGCTCGCACGAGATCGACTTCACCCCCCCGTTCCGCCGCGCCCCGATGGGCGAGCTCATCGTCGAGCACAGCGGCATCGACGCGTCCGCCCTGCGCGATCCGGAGGCCCTCGAGGCGTTCTGGCGCGCGCACCAGCGGGTTGCCGAGGGCGAGGAGCTGCCGAGCACCTGGGGCAAGTGGTGGGAGCTCTACTTCGACGCCTACGTCGAGGACAACCTGGTGAACCCCACCTTCGTCACCATGTTCCCGGCCGAGATCAGCCCGCTCGCCCGCCGGTCCGACGCCGACCCCGAGCTGACCGACCGCTTCGAGCTGGTCATCGGCACCTGGGAGATCGCCAACGCCTTCACCGAGCTCAACGACCCGGTCGATCAGGCCGGTCGCTTCGAGCGCCAGGCCGCCGCCAAGGCCGCCGGTGATGACGAGGCCCACTTCTTCGACCACGACTACGTGCGCGCGCTGACCTACGGCATGCCGCCGACGGCGGGGCAGGGGATCGGCATCGATCGCCTGGTCATGCTGCTGACCGGCAACCCGTCCATCCGCGAGGTCATCCTCTTCCCCACGCTCCGACCGGAGCGATTCGCGGGGGTGAGCGAGGCCGAGTGACCGGGCACTACGTGCTCGATGAAGGATCTCGGCGTGCGTTGACGGAATCGGACAGAACCTGTCCGGGTCCATCGGGGATGGTGAGCGCCCGGGCGGAGGGTTCGTTAGGGGGCCCCGTCGCCGCATGCCCGCCCATCCGGGCCGGTCTGGAGCCAGATGTCGTCCATCAACACCACCACCCAGGCTGACGCCGTGCCCGGGTCCACGCCCGTCGGCTCGGCGGTCGGCTCCGAGCCGGTGGTGGGGGACGTGGATCTGGTGGGGCTGCCGCGGGTGCGCGCCGGGGTGCCGTTCGCGGCGGAGCTCTGGATCGCCATCCGCCACCTGATGTCCCGCAAGTCGGACGTGATGATCAGCATCGTCGCGGTGCTGGCCGTGCTCGGCGTCGTCGCCTCGGTCGCGCTGGTGAACGTCGTGACCAGCGTCATGACCGGGTTCGAGGTGGACCTGCGGGACAAGATCCTGGGCGCCAACTCCCACGTCGTGGTGCTCGGCGTCGCCGGCCAGGTACGGGATCCCGAGACCGTGGTGGAGGTGGCGGAGCGCATCCCCGGCGTCGTGGGCGCGGCCCCGTTCGTCTACGGGGAGGTCCTGCTCCGCAGCAAGTCCACGAACCGCTACGCCGGCGTCATCATCAAGGGCATCGACCCGGAGCGCACCGACAAGGTCACCTCCCTGGCGGAGGACCTGCAGGTGGCGCCGTCCGGCTGGCTGAACACGGACGAGGAGCGCCTTCAGGTGTTCCGCGGCATGGCGGAGCCCACCCCCGGACCCACCATCCCGGACCTGATCGCGGTGCGGATGCTGGACAAGGACGATCCACTCCTGTGGCCAGAAGAGCAGGATGAAGGCAAGGACTCCGATGATCCCGGCTATGAGGTCGACCCGTTCGCCCTGCCGGGCGCAGAGGAGGACCCCAACCCCCAGCCGCTGCCGGGGATCCTGATCGGCTCGGAGCTGGCGCGCACCCTCGGGGTCGGACCCGGATCGGAGCTCCAGCTGATGGACCCGGTCGGCGGCACCCCCGGACCCATGGGCATGCCCACCCCCCGGCTGAAGCCGGTGCGGGTCGCGGCGGTCTACGAGTCCGGCATGTACGAGTACGACAACAAGTGGACGTACATGGCCAACCCCGACGTGCAGGGCTTCCTGCGCATGGGGGACGCGGTCACCGGGGTCGAGGTCTCGGTGAGCGACATCTACCGGGCGCCCGCCATCTCCACGGAGCTGGACGACGCGGTGGGCCCGCTCTACTACGCGCGCCACTGGCAGCAGATGAACCAGGGCCTGTTCGAGGCGCTGGCGCTGGAGCGCGAGGTCAGCAGCCTGGTGCTCTTCTCGATGGTGGTCATCGCGGCGCTGCTCATCGTGTGCGTGCTGATCATGATGGTGCTGACGAAGACCCGGGAGATCGCGATCTTGCGGGCCATGGGCGCGAGCCGCTGGGGGGTCATGCGCGTGTTCGTGCTCGAGGGCATGCTCATCGGGCTCGTCGGCTCGGTGGGCGGCACGGTGCTCGGCCTCGTCGCCTGCTGGCTGCTCGACCTGTACGGCTGGCCGCTGGACACGGACGTGTACTTCCTGAACACGCTGCCGGTGGTCATCGAGTGGAAGAACGTCGCCGCCATCGCCCTGGGCGCGGTCGGCACCTGCTTCGCCGCGACCCTGTACCCGGCACTGACCGCGGCCCTGATGGAGCCCGTCGAGGGGCTGAGGTACGAGTGAGCACCCCGGAAACCACCACCCCTGCGGGAGCCTCGCCGGCTCCGGAGCCGCGCGCCCTGCGGATCGAGGCGCGCAGCCTGTCCAAGGTCTACGTGAAGGGTGGGCAGGCCATCCGGGTGCTCGACAACGCCGACCTCGTGCTCGAGCCCGGTGAGCGCGCGTCCATCGTCGGGCCCAGCGGCTGCGGCAAGTCCACCTTCCTGCACATCCTCGGTCTGCTCGACCGGCCCACCGCGGGCAGCCTGATGCTGGGCCAGGTGGACGTGGCGCGCACGTCCGAGTCCCGGCTCCATCGCCTGCGCAACCAACGCATCGGCTTCGTCTTCCAGTCCCACATGCTGCTGCCCGAGCACACGGCGCTCGGCAACGTCATGATGCCGGTCCGCCTCGCGGGCGGGTCGCGCGGGGTCGCCCAGGCCCGGGCGGAGGCGCTGCTGAACGCCGTCGGCCTCGGTCGGCGCATGAGCCATCGCCCCGGCGAGCTGTCCGGCGGAGAGCAGCAGCGGGTCGCCATCGCCCGGGCGCTGGTCATGGGGCCGGGCCTCATCCTCGCGGACGAGCCCACCGGCAACCTCGACCCGCGCACCGCCGGTGGGGTGTTCGAGTTGCTCCTGTCCCTGCACCGCCAGCTCGGCAGCACCCTGGTCGTGGTCACCCACTCCATGGAACTCGCCGCCCGCTTCCCCCGCCGCCTTCGTCTGGTCGACGGGCGATTCCATGAGGAGGGAGGCGCATGATCTGGCGCCTGCTCGCGCTGTTCCTGGCCCTGGCCACCCTGTCGGCCGGACCCGTAGCCGAGGCTGCGCCGGTCGGCGTGGCCCAGGGCTCGGTCACCAAGATCGAGATCGTCGGGAACGAGCGCATCGAAGAGGCGACCGTGCTCGCCGCCATCTCGCTGCGGCGGGGGGACACCCTGACCCGCGGTCGCGCCCGGCAGGTGGTCAAGGCGGTCTACCGCACCGGCTTCTTCGATGATGTCCGCATCCGCGTCGAGCCCGATGGTGACGGCGTCAAGGTCGTCATCGAGGTGGACGAGAAGCCCGCCATCTCCGACGTGCTGCTCGCGGGCAACAAGAAGATCAACGAGGAGGACATCCGCGAGGTCATCGACATCCGCAACTTCTCCGTCCTCAACGACGCGGAGGTCAAGCGCAACGTCGACCGCATCCGCGATCTGTACGTGGAGAAGGGCTACTACCTGGTCGAGGTCGATCCCGAGGTCGTCTACATCGAGGACGACCAGGTCGAGCTGACCTTCCGCATCACCGAGAACCGCAAGGTGGTGGTGCAGACCGTGGACTTCGTGGGCAACGAGAACGTGCCCACCTCCAAGTTCCGCCGCTTCCTGCAGGTCAAGCCCGGTGGTGTGCTGCCCTGGCTGTCCGGCGGCGGCACCTTCCAGCGCGAGAAGCTGGACATGGACCGCGAGGCCATCCGCTACGTGCTGTGGGAGGAGGGCTACCTCGACTCCACCGTGGCCGCGCCCAAGGTCTTCCTCTCGCCGGACAAGCGCTACATCTACGTCAGCCACCAGATCGACGAGGGCCAGCGCTACGACTTCGGCTTCGTCGCGCTGGAGGGTGACTTCATCGAGGAGGAGGGCCTGACCGAGGACGTCATCCGCGAGATCGTGGAGGGCACCCCGGTCAACGTCATCCAGGAGCGCCAGTGGCGCCAGGCCAACGACAAGGGCACCCGGGACAAGGCCGCCTGGCTGGAGTCCAAGAGCGCCCAGATCGAGCGCGGCGAGCCCTTCAAGGCTTCGACCATGCAGGCCGTCGCCGGCGCCATCGAGTCGCTCTACCAGGATCAGGGCTACGCGTTCGTCAACGTCACGCCGTACCCCTACCCGAACCCCCGCACCGGCGAAGCGGACATCATCATCCGCATCGAGACCGGTGGAAAGTACAAGATCGGCAAGATCAACATCACCGGCAACGACCCGACCTTCGACAAGGTCATCCGCCGGGAGATCCAGGTCGACGAGGGCGACGTCTACCGTGGAGGCCGACTGCAGGCCTCCCGGGCCCGGATCCAGCGCCTCGGCTTCTTCGAGAACGTGGACTTCAGCACCCCCCGCGGCAAGGGCGAGGACGTTCTGGACATCAACGTCGGCGTGACCGAGCGACCCACCGGAAGCTTCAGCCTGGGACTCGGGTTCTCCAACCTGGAGAGCTTCGTCCTCACGGGCAGCATCTCGAAGAACAACTTCCTGGGCCTCGGCTACATCATGTCGGCGTCCATCAACTGGTCCCGGATCCGGCAGCAGTTCCAGCTGCAGTTCTACGATCCGTACTTCCTGGACTCCCGCTACACGATGCGGCTGAACGCGTACAACATCAACCAGTCCTTCATCCAGGGCCTGGACGAGTACCAGCGCGGCGGCTCGCTCGAGTTCGGTCGGTACATCGATCAGCGGGACGAGATGCGGGTCTCGCTGTCCTACACCTTCGAGGACGTCGGCCTGAACTCGCTGGACACCTACCGCCAGCAGCTCCTCGGCGGTGACCTGTACCGCAACGGCCTCACGTCCACGGTCGGCCTCAACTTCAACGTCGACAAGCGCAACAACCGCATCCGCCCCACCCAGGGCGTGTACATGAGCGCGTCGGCCAGCCTGTCCGGCGGCTTCCGGGTCGGTCCGAACCAGGTGCTCAACCTGCTCGGCGGTCAGTTCAACTTCGCCGAGATCCGCGGCAACGTCCGGGTCTACCAGCCGCTCATCAAGGACAGCGACTGGCTCGTCTTCCGGATGAACACCACGCTCGGCTACGTGCACTCCACCGACGGCAACGTGATCCCGTTCATCCACCGCTACCGGGCGGGCGGCATCAACTCCGTCCGCGGCTACCAGTGGTTCAGCCTCGGCCCGACCCTGCGCGGCCTCGGCAGCGACGATCCCTCGTCCGTGGACGCCAGCCTCGCGGTCGGCGGCACCCAGACCTGGATCAACAACTTCGAGATCGAGAGCCCCATCGTGCGCCAGGCGGGCATCTCGCTCGCCCTGTTCTTCGACGCGGGCAACGCGTTCGGTGATCCGTTCGGCGAGGGCTTCATCAACCCGGCCAAGCTCCGCTTCGCCTTCGGCGGTGAGCTCCGCTGGCTCTCGCCCATCGGTCCGCTGCGCTTCGCGTACGGCATTCCCATCCGCCCCCGCGAGGGCGAGCGCAAGACCGTCTTCGACTTCTCCATCGGCAGCTTCTTCTAGGGAGGGCCCATGCTCTCGCACGTCCGCAAGATCCTCGTGCTCGCCGCCGTCGCCTTCGCCGCGGTGGCCCTGCTCCAGTCCGCGCCCGCACTCGCCGGCAAGATCGCCTACGTCGACTTCGAGCGCGCGGTCTCCCAGTCCCACGAGGCCCAGGCTGCCCAGAAGCGCCTGCAGCAGGTCTACGCCAGCAAGCTCGCCGAGCTGCAGCGCCAACAGGAGCAGCTGCAGAAGGCGGTCGAGGACTACGAGCAGAAGAAGCTCATCCTCACCGACGACGCCCGCGGTCAGGCCGAGCAGCAGCTCTACCTGCAGCAGCAGACCCTGCAGCAGAACATGATGACGTACCAGCAGGAGATGGACGCCCAGGTGGCGGAGGAGCTCCAGAAGCTGGACGCCAAGCTGCGCAACGTGTCGGGCGCCATCGCCAAGGAGCGGGGCTACGATCTCGTGGTGGACAAGGCCATCGTCGTCTACGCCGGCGCCGACGTGGTCGACATGACCGACGCGGTCATCCAGGCCTACAACTCCGGGAAGTAGTCGTGGAGCTCGACCGCGACGGGATCATGGAGCTGCTGCCCCACCGCGATCCCTTCCTCTTCCTCGACCGCGCCCGCGTCGTCGAGCCTGGCGTCGAGGCCACCGCCGAGCACGATGTGCCCACCGACGCGTTCTGGGTGCCGGGCCACTTCCCCCAGGAGGCGGTGATGCCCGGCGTGCTCATCGCCGAGGCCATGGCCCAGACGGCGGCCATCGCAGTGCTGGCCGGGGACGCCGACAAGGCCGGCCACGCCGTGTACCTGGTCGGCTACGACAAGCTGCGGTTCCGCAAGCCCGTGCGCCCGGGGGACACCCTGCGTCTGTCCGCGCGCCTCGAGCGCAGCCGACGGGGCATGGTCACCCTGGAAGCATCGGCCCATGTCGGTGAGGATCGCGTCGCCAGCGGCACGCTCATGGCAGTGGCCGCGGCGGCGGACGGCAGCTGAGCCCACCGGTCCCGATGCAGCTCCCCGCGCGCTACAGTCGGGGCACGCACGGGAGACTCATGGGCATCCACGACACCGCGATCGTCGCGCAAGGGGCGACCCTGGCCAGCGACGTCGAGATCGGGCCGTACGCGGTCATCGGACAACACGTCACCTTGGAGGCGGGCGTCGTCGTCGGGCCTCACGCAGTGATCGACGGCCACACCAGAGTGGGCGAGGGGAGCCGGATCTCGGCCCACGCCTGCATCGGCGGGCCGCCCCAGGATCGCGCGCACGACGGCTCGGACACGAGCGTCGAGATCGGCAGCGGCTGCACCATCCGCGAGCATGTCACCGTGCACGCCGGCAGCAGCAACGGTCGGGGCACGACGAGCATCGGCGATGGCACCTACCTGATGGCCGGCGCGCACATCGCCCACGACTGCATCGTGGGCAGCGGGGTCACGGTCGCCAGCTCCGCCACCCTGGCCGCCGCGGTCGAGGTGGGCGACGACGCGGTGATCGGCGCGCTCGCCGGTCTGCACCCCAACGTCCGCATCGGTCGGCTGGCGCTGGTCGGTGCGGGGGCCCTGTGTGCCCAGGACGTGCCGCCCTACACCCTGGCCCAGGGCGACCGGGCTCGGCTCTTCGGCCTGAACATCCCCGGGCTGCGCGCCGCGGGCATCGAGGCGGAGCGCCTCCGCGCCCTCAAGACCGCCTGGCGCCGGGTGTTCACCAGCGGTCTCGCCCTGCGCACGGGCGTGCGTCAGGCGCGCGCGCTGGTCGGCGGACAGGGCGAGGTCGACGAGCTCCTCGACTTCCTGGACGCGACCACCCGCGGCGTGTGTCGGGCGGCGTCCGTCAGCGGCTGAGGCGAGGCACCTCATCCGCGGCGACTCGTCCGCCACGGTGACGCAGAGCTGCAGCGGTGCCGCAGAGCGGCAGCGGCGCCCTCAGACGACGGGCTCTTCGCTCTTCGTGCCGCTGGGCTCGGAGTCGGCCGACTCCGCGGCCTTGGCAGCTTCCGCCGCCTTCTTTGCGGCACGGCGGCGCTTGCGCTCCTCGGCCTCCTTGACCTCGGGCGGGTCCTTCAGCTCCATCGCCGGTCGGACCGTCTCCCACACGCCCGCGGCCAGGCCGGCGATGGTGAGGCCGTGGTAGAAGCTGGCGCCCTCCCAGGGCACGCCACCGATCGCCACCTGGTACAGCGCCCAGCCGCACAGGCCGGAGTGGATGAGGCCCAGGGCGATCTGGCCGAGGCGCAGGTTGCGCAGCACGCTGGGGTCGCTGCCGGCCCAGTCGAAGGTCCACTTCCACAGCTGGCCGTGCACCAGGCTGGGCACCGCGACACCGATCAGGATGGCGATGAAGTTGTCCTGGGCGTTGTAGACGTGGGCAGCCGCGGTCGCGATGCCCGGCGCGCCCAGCACCATGAAGAACTGGCGCCACACCACGAAGGACATCAGGCCCGGCGCCTTGCGCTTGCCCTTGTTCTTCGCCTTCTTCTGCTTGGCGTCCTTCGACTCGCTCACGGCGCCTCCTGCACGCTGACGGCGCGGCTAACCCGCTCGGACCAGCGCGGAGGCAGACCGTGGCAGATGACGGTGTCGCGCAGGGCATGCAGCGCGCGGGCGTGATCGGGCGCGTGCAGGGCGCGGTCGACGAGGGGGGCCAGCGCGGACAGGCGCCGTGCCCCGTCCTCGCACAGTGGAAGCCGCAGGTCCAAGGCCGCTTCTCGAGGCACGCGCGGCATGCGGGTGCCGGTGGCGCGGAAGGCGAGGGCGGCCGCAGTCGAGGGCAGGAGCAGCCAGGCGGCGACCGCGACCCGCCAGAGAGGATCGAGCTCCAACGCCAGGATCTCGGCGGAGGCCACCCCGTCGAACGGCGCGATGCCGACCTTGCCCGAGCCGGGGCGGAGCAGCGGGAGCAGCAGATCCCCGCGGGCGAACGGCACCAGCGAGCCCGAGCCCGGCGAGTGGGGCGGAGCATGAATGGCGAGGCCGTTGCCAGGCAGATCGGCGAGCCCCAGGGTCGGGACGTCGTCCGGGGAGCTGCCCCGTGGGAGCGCCTCGCCGCGGCGGGTGGCTACGTCCCCGAGCCGCGGTCCGCAGGCGACGCGACCGGGCGCGGTGCTGCGCTCGGCGGTGAGGGCGGCACGGAGCAGGTCGGCGTCGGCGCGGTCGCGGGCGTGCAGCACGTCGAGCCGGGCGGTCAGCAGGGCGACGACCTCGCCCAGGGCCTGGTGATCGGCCGGCGGGGGCAGGGGAGGCGCCACCCGGGCGAGGTCGCGCCAGCGCACCCTCGGCATGCGGGTCCCCCGGGTGAGCTGGCGGGCTCGGGCCCGGGTGAAGGGGTGGGCCAGGGCGGCGAGGGCGAGCCCGGCGGCTCCGGATCCAGGCGCGCGCGGTCGCAGCACCAGGATCTCCGGGGAACACGCGCCGTCGACGTCGGCCAGCGCCAGCTTGTCCTGCTCGGGTCGAAGTGCTCCAAAGAGCAGGTCTCCCCGTCGAAAGCGGCGAGCGCGCGCGGGGTCGGACGCCGGCTCGCGATCGCCGACCTGCTCCACGCGCAGCTGTCCGGGCACCAGATCCTGCAGCCCGACCAGGGGGTCGTCGTCGGGGGCGGGTTCCTGGACCAGCTCCAGCAGGTCACCGAGGCGGGTCATGGCCTGCCGTCGTCGGCGTGCTCGTCCTGCAGTCCGGCGAGCGCGTGCAGCAGGGTGCGGTCGAGCCGCTGGGCCTGGCGGGTGAGCGAGACGACCCGCTGCACGGCCGCGTCCACGTCGAGCACCCCGTCGAGGTCGAGGCTGGGACGGATCCAGCGCCCGGGGGTGAGGTCCTCGTCCAGCTCGCCGGCGGGCACGCTGCGCGCGAGTCCGGGCGCGTCGATGTCCTCACCGTCGCGGTGGCGGCCCAGGGCGTCGAGCAGGGGCGCCAGGTCCTCGGGGTCGAGCACCCGGGAGGCGCGATCCTCCATACGTCCGGCCTCGCGCAGGTCGGCGAACAGGACCCGGCCCCGCGCGCGACCCAGCACCCAGACGCACGCGCCGATCACGGTGTTGTGGAAGAGCTGGTCGGGCAGGGCGATGATGGCCTCGACCCGGTCGTCGTGCACCAGGGCCTCGCGCAGGGCGCGCTCCCGCAGATCCCGCCCGGCCAGGCTGCCGCTGGTCAGGATGACCGCTGCCCGGCCGCCCTCAGCCAGGTGCGACAGGATGTGCTGCAGCCAGGCGAAGTTGGCGTTGCGCAGGCTGGGCTTGCCCCACGCAAAGCGGGCGTCTGACCGTGCGAGTTCCTCGTCCCCCCAGCGCGAGGTGTTGAAGGGTGGGTTCGCCAGCACGGCGTCGGCGCGCAGGCCCGGGTGCAGGTCCTGGCGCAGGGTGTCGCCGGCGGATGGCCCGAGGTCCACGTCCAGGCCGTGCAGCAGGCCGTTCCAGGCCGCGAGCTCCCGGGTCGCGGGGTTCAGCTCCTGACCGACCACCCGCGCCGCCCCCGCGTGGGCCGCCTCGACCAGAAGCCCGCCCGACCCGCAGCACGGATCGTAGACGACGGCGTCCTGCACGGGCACGAGCGAGGCGAGCAGGGTGCGCAGGCAGGGCGGCGTGTAGAACTGACCGCCCCGCCGTCCCTCCGCCCGGGCGAGCAGGCCGAGCAGGTGGGTGAACGCCTCGCCGAGCACGTCATCGTCGGCCGGATCGATGCGTCCGAGCGCCCGGAGCACCGCCCGAACCCGATCCGCGGGCAGCTCGGGCAGGGGATCGGTGCCCAGGCGCGGATCCCGGGTGGCGAGATCGGTCAGGGCGCGCTCGGCCGCGGGCAGCCCCCCGTCGATGATCGTGTCCCAGTCGGGCACACTGTCCCTGCCCGCCACCAGGCGCAGCCCGAGCAGGCGGGTCGCGACCCGACGCACGCCGCTGCTGTCCAGGCGATCCCGGAGCAGCTCGGCGACCTCGAGCAGGGCGTCGTTCACGGGACCCGCAGGTGCCCCAGCGTGTAGGTGTTCGACCCGTGGTTGTGGACGTGCAGCACGATCGCGTCTCCTTCCTCGACGGCCGCAGGCGCTTCGAGCGTCTCCTCATAGAAGGCATCGCTCGCCGGGATCTGCGCAACCTGACGCCACCATACCTCGTCTCCGATCCGGATCTCCATGACCGCTTCCGCAGGTTCTTCGGCTGCGAGGGGGGCGTGGAAGAAGAAGAGCTCGACCTCTTGTCCCTTGCGGACCTTCAGCAGCGAAGGAGCGCGCACGGTGATCCAGTCGCAGGCGGTGCTGTCCAGCTCCAGCGCCCCCGCCTCCACGGCGGCGGCCCGGCGCGGGCAGGCGGTGGCGTCGTCGGGCCTGTCTGGCACGGGATCCTCGGACGGCGGCACCAGCTCGAAGGCCTCCATGTCCACGAGGTCCCCGTGGGCGGAACAGGCGCTCGACCCTGCGACAACAAGCCACAGCCCGGCCGCTGGGCTAGACCGGGACAGCACGGTGCGGAGGGTCTGGATGAAGCGCATGCTCACTCGGTCTGGTGGAACCTGGAAGCTCGGCGGCGTCGCGGCTCTCGCCCTGGCGGCCGGCTGCGGTACCCCGGAGCCCGAGGTCAGCTGGCACAAGGACGTCAGCCCCATCATGCAGGAGCACTGCACCCGCTGCCACGCTCCAGATGGCCTGGGAATAGGCGACTTCACGGACCTGGACAACGTGCGCACGTTCTCCGGCCGCATCGAGGCCCGCATCGACGAAGGCTCCATGCCTCCGGCCACCTCCGATCCGGAGTGCCGCGACTACCTCGGCAGCGAGCACCTCAACCTGCCCGAGGCCAAGAAGGACGTGTTCCGCCGCTGGGTCGAGCTGGAGATGCCCGAGGGCGACCCGGAGCTCGCGCCCGAGCTGGACCTGCCCGCCGACACCCTCGAAGACGCCGATCTCGTGCTCCAGCCCCCCGAGCCCTACCAGCCCAGATTCGAGGACCCGCAGAACCCGGGCAACGAATACCGGTGCTTCGTCCTCGATCACGGCCGGGACGAGCCCTTCTACGTCACCGGCTTCTACCCCATCGTCGACGAGCCCCAGCTGGTGCACCACGTCCTGCTCCTGGTCACCGACGAGTCCAACATCCCGAGCGACTACGACCCTGCGGTCGGTGTGGACTGCATCGACGGCAACGGCATCGGCGACATCAGCGGCATGATCGCCGGCTGGGCGCCGGGCATGCAGCCGGTCCGCTTCGACGACGGGCGCGGCATCAAGGTCATGCCGAACCAGAAGCTCATCGTGCAGACCCACCTGTTCCGCAAGGGTCCCGAGGTCGACGGCCTCACCGACCGCACCGGCTGGTCCCTGCGCACCTCCCCCGGCGTCGCCACCGAGATGCTCATGGTGCCGCTCGGCTACTACCGCTTCCGCATCCCGGCGGGCGACGGCGACTACACCTACGACGGCGTCGAGCGCGGCGAGGGCCCGATCGAGCTGCCGGTCTCGGCGACGGTGCACGCGGTCTTCCCGCACATGCACGTGCTGGGCAAGCGCTACGCCCTGTCGGTCACTCCGCCGGAGGGTGGCGAGGACACCTGCGTGGTCGAGGGCGACTACGACTTCGACAACCAGCTCTCCTACGTCCTCAAGGAGCCCCTCGGCGTGCCCCGCGGCTCGAAGATCAACTTCAGCTGCACCTGGGACAACTCGGCGGAGAACCCGGACCAGCTGGTCGACGTGCCGACGGAGGTCCGCTTCGGCGAGAGGACGGACGAGGAGATGTGCTACGCGTTCAGCCTGGTCAGCCTCGGGCTGCCGGACTGATCGGCGGGCCGTGGTCGTCTTGCGGGGCGTCGCGTGGCTTCGGGCAGGGGAGTGGAGGCTCGGTCTCCAGTCTCGGCGGGAGTCGCGTCGCTTCGGGCCGGGGAGTGGAGGCTCGGTCTCCAGTCTCCAGTCTCCAGTCTCCAGTCCTACGGCGACGCCGTGCTCCGCGCGTCAGGGGTGCCGGTTCCAGCGGTGCGGCACTCCGGGCGCGCGAACGATCGAGGTTCGAAGCGCTGGTTGAGGCGACGCTCCGCGCGCCAGGCGAGGTCCGAGTGGCCTCGAGGGCGCCGCTCTGAGCGCCCCGGCAACCGAGATGCCCGCTGTTGCGATGGCCAGCCGACCGCACCGAGTCCTGCGCGCCGCCCGGCTGCTCTGGGACTGGAGACTTGTGTCTTCCAGGACTGCTAGGTGTCAAAGGTCGGGGGGAGGCGCGGAGTTCGATTGAG
>MDTC01265922.1_pt1 | contig 14445 bp, 14 predicted proteins | sample 811181 | NCBI WGS metagenome assembly MDTC01 (sample SAMN05326644, study PRJNA326480) | marine metagenome | isolation source: seawater | place: Pacific Ocean: North | collected 2011 | reverse complement strand
CAGATTTGCGACAGGAGCAGCAGATGCTGCGGGGTATTCTTGACCTTGATGAAGTTGGGGTGGACGAAGTAATGACACATAGACGCAATGTGGAAATGCTCGACTCAGAAACCTCAAATGAAAGCTTGATTGAAGCCGTCCTTGAAAGCCGCTTCACGAGACTTCCATTATTTGAAGGTGAGCCGGAGAATATAGTCGGTGTTGTGCATGAAAAAGCACTTCTTCGCGCTGAGCACTCTAGCGGTTCGGGATTTTCTGAACTCAGTATAACAGAAATAGCTGGGGACCCGTGGTTTATTCCAAACACTACAACCTTGCTTGAACAGCTTCAGGCATTTCGGGAAAGGCGCGAGCACTTTGCGCTTGTTGTTGACGAATACGGTGCTTTTCTTGGGATTGTAACTCTTGAAGATATCTTAGAGGAAATTGTTGGTGAGATTGAGGACGAGCATGATCGTGCTTTCCATGGAGTTAAGCCTCAATCAGACGGAACTTTCATTGTGAGTGGATCGGTTACACTTCGTGATTTGTCCCGCGATTTTGATTGGAGATTACCAGACCAACAAGCTGCAACTATTGCTGGGTTGGTGCTTTATGAAGCACGGTCAATCCCAAAAGCCGGGCAGGTATTCCAATTTCACGGTTTTCGCTTTGAGGTTTTGAGACGTCAACGTCACCAAATCACATTGTTGCGTGTAACTCCACCACAATTACCGACGAACGCTACTTCTAATGGTGAATAGATTGATGCAACACTGCGCATTTTTCATAGTGCTTGGTCAGGGTTGAAGCTTCTCAGATTACAGAATGCTTCACAATCGTAATCTCGATCCATGTAGGACACCCCTCAGTTGATTGCAGCTGCAGGTCACTCCGTATAAACGGAAATGCGCTCCGGAGATAATTGATATAATAAAGCAAATAGGTATTACAATTCGGGCGCTTTTTAATTGATGAATGCAGACAATTTTCCTTATCGATGAGGTGAAAACTTGGCATATTTTTTGGATTATCTACCGCCAACAGCTATGATGCCCGCTCGGCTTCGTCTGGTGTCATTGTCGAAAGTGACAAGGCATGGACCGGCCCAGCCAGTTCATCTGCTAGTATCTCGTAAACTTTTCGTTGACGAGCTACTTGAGTTTGGCCCTCAAACGCAGCCGCTGCAACAGTAACGTGAAAATGGCTTTCTCCACCCTCTGGTGCATGTGCATGACCTGCGTGAAGGTGCGATTCGTCGACTATCTCAAGCCTGACTGGTTCAAGTGCGGCAGCCAGTTTCTTTTCGATTAATGCTGCTACTGACATTTTTCCTCATCCTGGTCTGTATTCCCATAACTTCCGGTTTGTCGCTTGTCACATCTGATTTGACTATACATATTAGAATAATGAAGCGGAAAAATAAAAGGATAGAAATTGACGACCAAGCTTCCGAGCGGATCTGTGATCATCCAGATTGCATTGAGCTGGGTGAGTATCGAGCGCCTAAGTCACCTAGCAGGCTCAGTGATTTCCATTGGTTCTGCCTTGAGCACGTGCGGGATTACAATTTAAAATGGAATTACTACAAGGATATGCAGGAGCCCGAAATTGAGGCTGAAATTCGTAATGATACTGTTTGGCGGCGGCCAACATGGCCCATGGGTACCAATATTCGATCCGGCCGCAACCATGCTAAACGGCATAATTTTGACGACTCATTCGGCATTTTTCGGGAACACGGAGCTGAATCCAAGGCTTCGGCTGAAGGTGGAAATTATGACGCCGAATCCCACCATAGTTTTACCGTAATGGAAATAAGGCCACCGACAACCTTGACCCAATTGAAATCCCGCTATAAGGAACTCGTGAAGAAGCTGCATCCGGATGTTAATGGTGGTGATCCTGCCGCCGAGGAGAGGCTTAAAGATATTAACCAAGCGTATGCAAAACTGAAAAAAGTAGTCCGTTCTTAGAACAATTTTTCAATATCATCTGTGGCTTGACAATCAGAAAGCGAATATCGAAATGGCTGAGTCAAAATTAGAAGATCGCGCACGGGCGCATGAATTGGATTTACCGGATACTGAGCTCTCGGTCAAAAAAACCTTTGGCCTCGACACTCCTATGAAGGTGCCCGCCTTTTCTGTCGGATCTGAGTATGTTCCTGACATTGATGAAGCATACGTTTTTGACTATGAAACCACAATGGCAATTCTAGCAGGGTTCTCGCACAATAGGCGGGTCATGATACAGGGGTATCATGGCACTGGTAAGTCGACACATATAGAGCAGGTAGCTGCCCGGCTCAATTGGCCCTGTATTCGGGTAAACTTGGACAGTCATATCAGCAGAATTGATCTAATAGGAAAAGACGCGATTGTAGTGAGAAGCGGTAAGCAAGTAACAGAATTTCGCGAAGGCATACTTCCATGGTGTCTCCAGAATCCATGTGCAATTTGTTTCGACGAATACGATGCTGGTCGCCCCGATGTTATGTTTGTGATTCAAAGAGTGCTCGAGGTTGATGGTAAGCTAACCCTTCTTGATCAAAGTAAAGTTGTGAGACCCAATAAATACTTCCGTCTTTTTGCAACAGCGAATACGGTTGGGTTAGGTGACACAACTGGACTCTATCATGGTACCCAACAAATAAACCAAGGCCAAATGGACCGCTGGAATATTGTAACAACGTTAAACTACCTGCCGCATGAACAGGAGGTAGATATAATTCTTGCGAAGTCGCCTAGCTACAATAATAAAGTTGGTAAGGAAAAGATCGGGGCGATGGTTGCTTGCGCCGAGCTGACGCGCTCGGGATTTATGAATGGTGATATTTCGACTGTGATGTCGCCGCGGACTGTGATTACGTGGGCTGAGAACGCAGAAATATTTTCTGATATTGCGCTTGGTTTTCGGATGACATTCCTTAACAAGTGTGATGAGACTGAACGGCCCATGGTCGCTGAGTATTATCAGCGTTGTTTTGGTACAGAATTGCCAGAAAGCACTGTATCAGCGACCATATCGTAATTTCGGCGTAGGACGCGCTATGGCTGATAGTGATTCTCCAGTAGAGCAGTTTAAGTATGCGACCGGCGCAGCGTTACGTGCAATTGCCGAAAAAGAAGATATAGAGGTCTCTTATTCAAATGAACCATCCGGCTTAACTGGTGAGCGGGCGAGACTGCCGTTTCCAAGCCGTGATCTGCCGCCTGAGGAGGTTGCCCACGTGCGTGGGGAAGCAGATTCAATGGCGCTTAAGTTACGCCATCATAATCCTGAGACACATGCGAAAAATATGCCTAGTGGGGATGTTGCTCCCATGCTTTATGAAGCATTAGAGGAAGCGCGATGTGAAGCTCTTGGTGCTCGTAAAATGCCGGGTCTTGGAGATAATTTGTCTGCAATGTTAGAAGAGAGGTATCGGCGTTTGGGCCTTCATCGAATAGATGACCGCACCGAGGCAACTATGCCTGAAGCTCTCAGAATGATGGTCCGTGAGCACCTTACCGGTGCGCCGCCGCCGCGCGCAGCCCAAAAGGTCTGCGAACTTTGGGAACCGTGGCTTCGTGAGCGTGTTGGTAAGATCATGAATGAGCTTGAAGATCGCATAAACGATCAGACAAGCTACGGTAAAACGGTTTGCCAATTAATCAAGGACCTTGAAATCGATATAGAAGCTGAGGCCCCTGATGATGGGGAGCCCGACCCTGCAGAAGATGAACAAGAGAGTGACAGTGATTCTGACCCCGGGCAAGACTCAGAGGGCGAGGCTGATGAAAATGCAGAAGCTATGGCTGATGCGACAGAGCAGACCGGAGGCGAGGAAGATTTCTCAGACATGATGCCCGACGACTTTGCGGATGACTCACAGCCAGCGGACGGAGGGGATGAGGATGGCGAGCCCGGCACCCCATGGAGGCCGCAGCATGATCTCTCAAATGTCCCCCGCGAACCGTTTTATAAGGCTTTCACTGAGAGTTATGATGAGCTGATAGCGGCAGATGAACTCTGTGACCCCGATGAACTCGTCCGTCTGAGGCAAATGCTAGATCAGCAATTATTGAATCTGCAAGGTGTCATTGGTAAACTTGCGAATAGATTGCAAAGGAGATTAATGGCAAAACAAATGAGGTCATGGGAGTTTGACCTCGAAGAGGGGCTCCTCGATACGGCCCGCCTTGATCGGGTGGTAACCAACCCACTATATCCATTGTCATTCAAGATGGAGCACGATACGGAGTTTCGGGACACTGTTGTTACGTTATTAATAGATAATTCTGGCTCGATGCGTGGTCGTCCAATCACTATTGCTGCGATGAGCGCCGATATTTTAGCCCGTACGTTAGAGCGTTGTGGCGTAAAGGTTGAGATACTGGGTTTCACTACCCGTGCTTGGAAGGGTGGCCAGAGCCGTGAGAGGTGGATCCAGGACGGTAAGACAGCAAATCCTGGTAGGCTTAATGACCTTCGGCATATCGTTTACAAATCTGCTGATGCGCCGTGGCGGCGGGCGCGTAAAAATTTGGGTTTGATGCTTCGTGAAGGCTTGCTTAAAGAAAATATTGATGGAGAGGCGCTCCTATGGGCACATGAACGGCTTCTTGGACGATCGGAGCAGCGGCGGATATTAATGGTTATATCAGATGGCGCTCCAGTTGATGATTCTACGTTATCGGTAAACCCTGGCAATTATCTCGAACGCCATTTACGTGACATGATTGAGTTTATAGAGCAGCGTTCGCCCGTTGAACTCGTTGCTATAGGCATTGGTCACGATGTTACCCGCTACTATAAACGTGCAGTGACAATCGTAGATGTTGATCAATTGGGAGGTACGATGATGGAACAGTTAGCGGATTTGTTTGACGATGACACTCGTGAACTACAAAATAAACGCCCACGAAGAAAAATCAGTGCATGAAATCAGTAATCATGGTGCAGCTCAGAAATTTCGATACTTAAATGTTCCGGTTTTTCTGACGTCGGAAACCCCTGCTCAAAAGCCAACTGACAAACCATCCCAAAAAAGCCCCTAGTGAAAAATAATATGCACCCTCGACCGTAATTGGCACAGCTGGTCGAAAGGACTCTAGAGTGGGGATAGCTGTATCGTTATTGAAATGGTGTGCAAACCGCACTGATCTCCATAATGGGTTAGAGCTGTTCAAGTCGTCAAAGGTACGTTGCAATTTGATTTGTTTTCCTAACAAGCGAGCAAGGTTATAACCCTCATTTTGTACAATAGGATCGTTGTTTTCTAAAAGGCGACGAATGTATTCAAAACGATTTTTCTGGACTGACTCTGCACGTTGATCCAAATCAGTTATTTCAAGTCGAATACCGTCCAACTGGCCACCTACCCGTTGAAGGTATTGCTGATAGAATTCAGGGAATTGCGACAAAAGCGCGCCCAACAGCAATGCTGTTATAACGGTGAATATTGATTTCATGTTAAATGTATAGCGTGACTTTCCCTCCACGTCTCGAAAGAGTTATCAAATGTTAGACGGTCTAGTGATTGAAAATCTAACCCGCCCAGGTTTGCATCCGACATCTCTACGGGTGGGCAAGGGAAAGTGTGTTGTAATACATGGGCCATCTGGCTCCGGGAAGAGCCTTTTTTTGAGGGCCGTGGCGGACTTAGATCCAAACAATGGGCACATTGCTCTTAATGGCGAAACGCGGGCTATGATGTCAGCACCCGAGTGGCGAAAAAAAGCGGCCTACTTGCAACCAGAATCAGCGTGGTGGCATGACATAGTTGGAGCACATTTTACACATTTACCAGCAGCAAAGACATTAGCAGAAGCATTTGGGCTCTATGAGCCGATTTTTGATTGGCCAACCAGTCGGCTTTCAACTGGCGAGAGACAGCGTCTTTCGCTAGCTATGGTGTTGGCATCTAAACCGCCCTTACTTTTATTAGATGAGCCCACTTCTGCTCTAGACCCTGAAAATACAAAGGCAGTCGAGCTGGAATTACAAAAACAACTGGCTGGGGGCTCGATCATTCTCATGGCGACGCACGATAGGGCCCAAATGTATCGGATGGCATCGGACAGCTTGACCTTTTGTAGTGGTAAGTCAACTATGGAAAAATTGTGAGTACTGAAACAATATTTCTTACATACACGGACCTTGCGATCGCCGCATCGCTGCTGCTTGTCAATGCCATTTTATCTCTCTGTTTCGGCCTTGGTCTCGAAAAACGATTGTTAATCGCCGCTGCCCGTATGATCGCCCAGTTCGCTTTAATTGGCCTGGTCCTGGTTTGGCTTTTTAATAATGTATCTCTGTTATTCACCGGTTTAGCGGCTGCAATAATGATAATTTTCGCGGGCAGGGAGTCTGTTGCCCGACAAGATAGGCGCTTTGTTGGATGGTGGAGCCTTGGTATCGGTGTGAGTTCAATGGCTTTAGCTGGAATATTAGTAACAATCTTCGCGTTAGCTCAGATGCGACCAGATCCTTGGTATCATCCGCAGTATGCCATTCCTCTACTCGGACTGATTTTAGGTAATGCTATGAATGGAGTTAGCCTTGGGCTTAATAATCTCACGAACGGTGCTGCACAGGGAAAGTTAGCAATCGAAACAAGGCTCTGTCTTGGTCAGTCAAGAGAAGAGGCACTTCGTCCAATAGTGCGTGAGGCACTTCGTACTGCCATGCTGCCCATTATAAATTCGATGGCGGCTGCGGGAATTGTGTTTTTGCCGGGTATGATGACTGGACAGATACTCGCTGGCGTTGATCCGGAGGAGGCCGTTAAATACCAACTGCTGATTATGTTTATGGTTGGGGGGGGTACCGCTTTCGGCTCTCTATGTGCGATATTAGGCGGCGCAAGACTTTTGAGTGACTCCCGACATCGACTTCGGCTTGACCGATTACAGACATTCAAAAGTGAGTGAACACAACGTAAGAAAGTTTGTTATTTAGATTGGATAGCGGCCTTGGTATTTGGAAGGAAAAGCACAGCGCAAAAGATTACTGATGCTCCAATCCCCATTAAAACAAATAAGCGGGTGAAGCCCCAATTAGCGTGGATATAGGATAAAGCTGGTATCGTTGTCGCCATCACTGCAAAGGTTACTATGTAGCGTGCTGAAAACGCTCTCGCTCTCCATTCACTTTTAGCAACGCGGCCAACTAGAACATCATTTATCGGAATTTGACCGAAGACAACAAGCATAAAGCATACTGCTACAATAAGTGCTTGCACACCCTCAAGATTTAACATTAATCCGAAAAAAACTGCTTGTGATGCAGCAACTATTGCAAAAACTAGGCGTGCAGAGTAACGGTCTACGGTATATCCCACAATCAGTTGAGCAAAAGAAGCAATTGCAAATACTGCGAAGGACCACCAACCTATTTCTCGGCTGCTTGCAGCAAAACCTGTGAGCCGTTCATCAAATATTTTGGGAAGTGCAAAAGTTGTACTTTGAAATATAAAACTGCCTATTGCCGCTGTGAAGAAAATTATTGCAAAGACGCGAAAAAGAAGAATTCGATCCAAATTAAGAATAGAGGCGTCTACTGAGGCCTTTTTTTCTGCTGAAACCACTCCCGGATCGGGCCCTGCACGCAAAAATATGGCATACGCAATGCCAACGGTAAAACAGATAGCGCCTGGAATGAAGAAGGCGGCACGCCAACCGGAATATTCAATTAAAAAGAGGGTTACCAAAGGAGCAGCTGCAACACCAAGATTGCCAAATATGCCATTAACCGCCAAAGGAACGCCTGTATTGACCTTTCCCTGAACCACGAGTGCCAAGCCTACTGGGTGATATATAGCCCCCATAACCCCGATAAGGAATACCGCGCCGCCGAGTTGAATGGGGGTTTGTGCAAGCGCAGCCAGCATTGAAGCCAGACCCATGCCAACAAAAAATACTCCGATCATACCAGATCGGCTCCATTTATCGGCGACCCAAGCTGCAGGGATAGAGAATAATCCGAAAGCTATAAAACCGGCAGTTGCGAAAGGAATAAATTCTGAATAGGTAAGACCCCAATCATTTGTGATCCCAGGAATATCAATTCGGCGATCTACAGCTAACGCCACGGCTACAGTTGCAAAGATCAATATCAAGAAATGATCAAAGAAATGGCCAAGATTTAGGAAAAAGAAATTTGTTTTTTCACGTGTCATGGCGTGCTCATTCCGAGAGATCAAACGGGGTGATCTCAATTTCTTTGTTGAATTTTTTTAAAATCAAAAAATACCGATTATCATTAGTCATCCCAGTAATTTAGGGGTATGCCCAATTAAAAATTTCAATTAATAAAAAAAACCTCTCATGTTTAGGTCACAAATAAGCTATAGAAATTTTAATATTCTAGTCTTGAAGATTTGTTACTTCTCAAAAATTATCTAGAACTCAACCTTTCTAACTTGAGTGACTTTTGTGCCGAAGCCTAGCAAAATACCGTTATCCTCATGTAAAGCAAATGGTAATCCATCATCACCTTGCATTGGCGTTTGTCACATTGATGGCAAAACGGGTTTTTGTCTCGGGTGCTACCGAACTCTTCCGGAAATAGCGCAGTGGCATAAGAAGACCGATAGTGAGCGCTGTAATGTGATTGATGAAGCTAAAAAACGCAAAAAGTTAGTTGAGAATGAATAAATAAAATTGGAAAATGTTCGCTAGGCTTCATGATTGCTGGCAAAGAGCAACATAGATATATTGCAACGCACAAAACGTACCAGAAATAAAAACGAGTCCAAGAGGTGCCTAATATGGAATCAGCAGTATCGAGAATAGATTTGCATGGTTATTTTATTGAAGATCTTACAGTAGGCATGTCAGCGTCTTATGCTAAGACTATCACAGAGGCAGATATTGTTATTTTTGCGGGTATCTCGGGCGACAACAATCCGTTACATCTAAATGAAGAATTTGCTAAAGAGTCGATTTTTAAGGGGCGTATAGCTCACGGCATGTTGACAGCGGTTTTTATCTCGACCGTGCTTGGTACCAAGCTCCCAGGCCCGGGCTGTGTGTACATGAATCAGGAGGTCAAATTCCGAGCTCCAGTACGGCCGGGTGAAACAGTAACTACAACCGTCACCATCTCTGATGTAATTCTTGATAAGAAGCGTGTCATAGCTCAGTCGGTATGCAAAGTTCGTGATAAGATTGTGGTTGAGGGTAAATCTGTTTTATTGGTGCCCTCTCGTAAAGATAATTAGTAAACTGCGTTACCGCTCAACATAGGAAAACACTGAGCATGGACGTTTCAGTGTTTCCTGTCGTGTATTGTATGTCTTAATGGGAAAAGCGATGAAAATTTACCGTAGTGTTTTGGAGGTGCCAAAACAGTATCGTTGTGGGACAGTGGTGTTAGGTAACTTCGATGGTCTGCATCGTGGGCACCAGGCGGTAATTGGTGCAGCGGTAGCGAAGGATAGACCGCTAGGAGTGGTCACCTTTGATCCTCATCCTCGTAAATACTTCCGCCCTCATGACGCTCCATTTTATCTTACTGATACCGATGAAAAAGCACGATTTATGGCCGCAATAGGAGTTGATTTTTTATTAGTACTTACTTTTGATCAGACTCTTTCGAGCCAGTCGCCAGAAGATTTTGTTCGCCAGGTTTTGGTTGATGGGCTTGCTGCGCAGCATGTCTCTGTTGGATATAATTTCAGATTCGGATGCAAGCGCAGTGGCGATGGTGCTCTATTGAAAAGATTGGGCGAGAAATATGGCTTTGATGTATCTTTGGTAGAGGCGGTGGCATCCCCTGGAGGAGGAATATATTCTTCGACCCGTATCCGCGAGAATTTAGTCTCAGGCAAGCCAGCGCTCGCTGCTGCTTTACTTGGGAGGCCATTTGAAATTGTGGGCTCCGTAATCAAAGGAGACCAGCGGGGCCGTGACCTTGGGTTTCCGACTGCAAATATCGATCTCGGAAACTACCTACGTCCAGCCTTTGGAGGCTATATTGTTCGTGCAGGTTTGAATGCTAAAAATGAGAGTGAAGATACCCGTTGGTTTAATGGCGTTGCCAATATTGGCAATCGTCCAACATTAGATGGGACACGTGTTTTTCTAGAAACACACATTTTCAATTTTTCGCAAAATATTTATGGGGAAACTCTACGCGTTGCACTTATTGAATTCTTGCGCCCTGAGCAGAAATTCGATGGTGTTGATGCACTCAAGGAGCGTATTGAAATTGATAGTGCTATCGCCAAACGGACCCTCGAAATTCGTGCTGCTGGTGCACGTTGAGCTGTGCTTGATTAAAAAGCTGCGGCATATAGGATAACTCGGCATTTGATAATTTGCGGTATTTGCAGGGCAAAGATGTGAACTGATGACAACAGATTTTAAAAAGACACTCTTACTACCGAAAACAGATTTCCCTATGAAAGCCGGGCTTCCAAAACGGGAACCGGAACTGTTAGAGAGATGGCAAAAAATTGACCTGTGGTCACAATTACGATCCCAGGCCCACGGTCGTGAACGGTTTATACTTCACGATGGCCCACCTTATGCAAATGGAAATCTGCATATTGGCCATGCATTAAATAAAATTTTGAAAGATGTCATAAATCGCTCCCAACAAATGCTTGGTAAAGATGCGGTTTATGTTCCGGGTTGGGACTGCCATGGTCTTCCGATTGAATGGAAAATTGAAGAAAAATATCGGGCTAAGGGACAAAGTAAAGACGCGGTTTCAGTTCCAGAATTTCGTTCTGAATGCAGAGATTTCGCAAGCAAATGGGTTAATATTCAGCGTGAAGAATTCAAGCGACTTGGCATTCTTGGTGATTGGGACCACCCTTATTTGACTATGGATTATGAGGCCCAATCTTGCATTGCGGGTGAAATTTGTAAGTTTTTGATGAATGGAACCCTTTACAAAGGTTCAAAACCAGTAATGTGGTCTGTAGTGGAAAAAACTGCTCTTGCGGAAGCCGAGGTGGAGTACGAAGATTTTGAGAGTGATCAAATTTGGGTCAAATTCCCTATCATAGAACTGCCCGAAGAAAATAACTCTAGTAATATGTCTCAGATGCTGGATGCATCTATTGTGATTTGGACAACAACCCCATGGACCATTCCTGGCAATAGGGCGATCTGTTTTTCAGAACGCATCTCATATGGTCTTTATCAAGTAACCTCAGCACCAAGCGAAAACTGGGTCGGAGAAGGCGATAAACTTGTGCTGGCAGACAGCTTAGCGGATGGTTTTTTTGAACAAGCACGCGTCGATGGCTTCATGCGCACCGGTGATTTTTCGACGGCACTGTTAAAAGACACCCTATGTGCGCACCCTTTGCGTTCTTTAGGATACCACTTTTTTGTGCCGCTATTAGTTGGTGATCATGTCACCGAGGATACTGGAACAGGGTTTGTGCACACAGCGCCTGGCCATGGTGTAGATGATTTCGAAGTGTGGATAGCAAATAGAAAAAATTTGGAAGAAAAGGGTATTGATCCAGATATTCCTACGACCGTTGATGGAGACGGTTTCCTGACCAATGAGGCTCATGGTTTTACAGGTAAGCGTGTGCTTACTGAAAAGGGTAAGAAAGGTGATGCAAATGAAGCAGTGATTGCAGCTCTTGTTGAAAATGCTGCGATGACTGCTCGGTCCCGGCTCAAGCATCAATATCCCCATTCATGGAGGTCAAAGAAACCCATCATATTCCGGAACACTCCTCAATGGTTTATTTCAATGGATAAAGATATTGATAGCGAAGGGGACACATTGCGGTCTCGCGCGCTTTCAGAAATAAAGAAGACTGAGTGGCATCCAAAGAGTGGTCAAAACCGCATTGGAAGCATGGTACGGGAGCGGCCAGACTGGGTAATTTCGCGTCAACGAGCGTGGGGTGTCCCTATTCCAGTTTTTGTTAAGAAAATGAATGGCGAGCCGTTACGTGACCAGAATGTGGTAGACCGCATTGTAAATATCTTTAAAAAAGAAGGAGCCGACGCTTGGTATTTGAGTGATCCCGAGCGATTCCTTGGTGACGATTATAATGCTGACGACTATGACCAAGTCATGGATGTTGTGGATGTCTGGTTTGATTCTGGGTCTACACATAGTTTTGTGTTAGAGGGCAGAGAAAACTTAGAATGGCCCGCTGCGCTTTACTTGGAAGGGTCTGACCAACATCGTGGATGGTTTCACTCATCATTGCTAGAGTCTTGTGGTACTCGTGGATTGGCGCCCTACAAGGAGGTGCTGACCCATGGATTTGTCCTTGCCGAAGATGGTCGGAAAATGTCCAAATCACTTGGTAACATTGTTTCACCTCAACAGGTTATACAAAATAACGGGGCAGAAACTCTGAGGCTATGGGTAGCCGCTTCAGATTATTCGGAAGATCTTCGTATTGGTCCAGAAATAATTAAACAGTTAACCGACGCATATCGACGGCTTAGGAACACATTAAGATACCTGCTAGGCAATTTGGATGGGTTTAACGATGTCGAAAAAGTAGATTATGAAAAAATGCCTGAACTTGAAAGATGGATGCTTCATCGACTTTGGGAAATTGATATTGAGGTTCGCAACGGTTACGGAACCTATGATTTTCACAGGCTATTTCGTACGCTGCATGACTTCTGTGCAAATGATCTCTCTGCTTTTTACTTCGATGTTCGCAAAGATTGCCTATATTGTGACTCAATAACTAGCTTGGACCGTCGTGCGGCACGCACTGTACTTGATCAGTTATTTTCCTGCCTAACCGCATGGCTTGCCCCAATTCTTTGTTTTACCGCTGAAGAAGCTTGGCTAACTCGACACGATGTGAAGTCTGAAAACGGCCCTGAGGATAGTGTCCATTTGCGGCTATTCCCAGATATACCGGTAACTTGGCGTGATGACGAGCTGGCTGAAAAATGGTCGCAAGTACGGCTAGTTCGGCGTGCTATATTGGGTGCTCTTGAGATAGAAAGAGTAGAAAAACGTATCGGTTCAAGCCTGCAAGCAGCACCTGAAGTGTATTTGTCTGACAAATACAAAAGCCTGACAGAAAATATGGATATCGCTGATCTAGCGATTGTCTCCTCAATTAATTTGAGCAGTCAACCAGCTCCAGAGGGTGCCTTTTGCTTGCCGGAGTGTAATGATATTGCGGTAGTCTGCAAGCCGGCTGTTGGGCAAAAGTGCGCGCGCTGTTGGAAAATATCGCCCGAAGTTGGAAAACCGGTTCCGGAGCTCTGCAATCGTTGCGCAAAAGCAGTCGAAAATTGTCAGTTGGGATCAGCTTAATGATAAAAGCTGGGATATGGACAGCGGCATTTATTACTGCTTCTGATCAGCTAAGCAAGTTGATGATTTTGGCTATCGTCATGCAGCCCCCCCGTGTGATTGAAATTTCAGAATTTTTTAATCTTGTCCTGGTTTGGAATCGTGGCGTCAGTTTTGGCATGCTGCAAAGCGCCTCCATTTGGGGGCCAATTCTATTGGGAGCAGTGACTGTAGGAATAATTATATTGCTCTTTTTTTGGCTTCGCGAAGCCAAGACAAGGCTTTGTGCTATTGCTCTTGGTTTGGTCATTGGTGGAGCGCTGGGTAATTTGATAGATAGGATTCTGCATCAAGCAGTAGTCGATTTTCTAGATTTTCATATAAGTGGTTATCATTGGCCAGCTTTTAATGTTGCTGACTCCGCAATTACTGTTGGAGTGATTTATATAATTTACGAAAGCTTGTTTGAACGGACCGAAAAATCTGGGTAATATCGGGTTAGAAATTGTGTCAAATGGAAGATAAGAATGATTAAAAGATCGCGAGAAGCCTTGGTGGTCGTAATTTTATTGGGTGTCTCAATGATTTTCTCTTCCGGGTGCGTGCTTTTTGATCACAGTCGTAATTCAGGGCCCGATGAATTTGGCGTTGTTTCTCGGGCGCCTTTAGCCCAGCCACCAGACTTTTCTTTGCGGCCACCTAGGGCTGGCGCAAAGCGACCAAACGAGGTTGAAACTCGTGAGCAAGCGCGCCGCAGACTTTTTGGCAGATCCGTGCAAGCACGTGGCATTATGCCGGAACGGGATCCCAATGATAGTCGTTCAGAGGGTGAGCGGGCACTACTTTTTAAGGCCAACGCGCTGGATGTTGATCCCTCAATTCGAGATGCTGTTGAGCGCGAAAGTGGTATTGTTGAAGAAGATCCAACTTTTGTTGAGTCACTACTTTTCTGGAAACCGACAAAAGGGCAAAACGCAGTCGTGGATCCCTCTAGTGAATCCGAGCGGCTTCGGCGCAATGAGGCTTTAGGTAGAAAACCGACCGACGGGTCAACTATAACCAAGAAAAAATAAGCTATATTGGGGCTTGGTGGTGCTCATGCATCGATGGATATTTTTTAAACAGACCTGCGTTTTAATCGGTCTTACGTTATTTTTTTCCGCTGGGATTACCCGGGCCGAGGTATTCAAACCACAGTTGTTCAAACTTGACAATGGGTTGAAGGTTGTTGTG
>MDTC01048776.1_pt1 | contig 14445 bp, 15 predicted proteins | sample 811181 | NCBI WGS metagenome assembly MDTC01 (sample SAMN05326644, study PRJNA326480) | marine metagenome | isolation source: seawater | place: Pacific Ocean: North | collected 2011 | reverse complement strand
GAATAATTGAATGATTTGTGATTGTCCTAAACGAATCTTATTGTTGATAGTGCCTAGGGCTTCGAGGGCCTTTCTAAAGTTGGGATTAGAGGCTTTGCGGCCGCGGCGAGCTATGACAGAAAAATACTTAGACGCCGAATAATTTAAATTGAGTTTCATCAAACTGATTGCGAGGCCATATTCTGCTTTTCGACTTTTACTTCGAGAGTAGGCTTTAAAATAGAGAGAGGCTGCTTCAGCATATTTTTTTTGACGATATTTCTTTGCAGCAGCAGCCTCGCTGGCGCTAGCTTGATATCCAAAATGTGTGCTCAGAAAAGCCAACAGGAGCAAAGTTAATATTCGTTTCATTGCATGCACTTTCTAAAAATTTCTGTTATAGAAATTTAGTTATTCCCAAACTCAATGTCAGCGAGTTATGTCTTTCATCAAAGGTAATTGATTCGTTTTCGGGGTCACATGAAGAGTCTATAGTATTATAAGTTAGACTGTGAAATTTGAATTCAAAGCGAACGGATGTTTCTTTATTAAAAAAATATCTCTGTCCAGCACTTAATATGAATGAAGGATAACTACCGGTGTAATCCTCAGGAATAGGATTGGCGTTTTCGGCTGAAGGAACTGTGCAAAAATCGGAGAATTTCCACTTTATTCCTGTTTGACCGACACCTCCAGAGATGAAGGTGTCAAAATAGATAAGTTTGCCAGATGAAAGTTGCCATTTACCATATATCGGTGTGTATTGCAGTGCGCCGTAAAAGAAGTAGCTCGTTCTGAAAATTTTTGTTCTGATCTCGAAGTCGTCAAATAAGATTCGCTTATCTTCTTTATCAAGGATGGTCCCGATCCCTCCCGAAGTTTCAAGGGATAGTTGCTCGGTAATATGAAAACCTAGAGAGCCTGATACCAAAAGTGTATAAATGAAACTTTCATTCATAATAGCATTAGTGTGAAAACCGAGTTCGAGTCTTTTTCTTTTATTAAAAAATCTTGGGCGGATCACACGGATTTCGACGTCCTGAAAACGTTCGTTCTTTTCAGCAAAGGATGTTTCTGGTATTGCAAAACCAGAGGCTAAAAGTATAGCAATGCAGATATAGAGAATTATATTCTCTATTGATCTTCGTTTAAATAGATTTGATAAAATAATCAAATTACTTCCTTAATCTTCTGTTGCCACCATGAGGCTGAAGGTAATGAATTCGGCCTCACGGGCTGATAGCATGACTTGCTTCATGGTTGTAAAAACATGGTCCTTGTCCATTTCCATGGTAATAGTACCTAGTTTTTGCTTGCGTTCTTCTCCCTCGATGCCAACTGCTTTTTCATTTGTTTTCGCCAGCTTTTGGAGCTCTCGAAATACGGATTGGATCGCTCCTTGGGTGATTTCTTTTTCAGGTACTTTGCCATTTTCTAGGCTGATGATCTTTCGATCATTGATAAATATTTCATTGCGACTAACAATGATTGCCGGAATAGCGTCAAGATTTGCTACTGTTATTGAACTTGGTAACTCTACATTAGGGTCAATATCATGGTTTACCGGATCTGTTGAAAAACTCATGAGAAGAAAGGTTACAAGTATACTAAAAATATCAAGCATAGGGGTAAGATTGAGGTCAATGGTACCCTCTTCACTGCCACCAGCACTAGCCATATTTCTCTCCTAGAGCATGATACTACCGAGAACTACCTTTTCATAAAGGTAAACCGAACTTTTTTCGAGACCATCCTTATCTTTGGTGTAGATTTTGGGATCTCCAGGTCTTAACGACTTTATCGAATCAAGTACCGCAGTCAAATTTTCGAAAGTGACATCATCGTCGGAAAAAACAGTGACTTTGTCAGTTTTCGGGACTTCTGTTCGATACTTGACTAATCGCTTGTGAAGGGCTTCCATACCAGATTCGTCGATTGTAAACGGCTCAACCTTTTGATCAATTGGAGCTGAAGACCAACTTGACGTAAGGATTGCTTTGGCTTTGTCTACATTCACTTTTAATGACATAGTTCTTGTGGGTTTATCCTTTTCTTCCTTGGCAGGAGCACTGGATAAAAACGGAATCTGGACTTGAATAATACCTATATTGACAAAAGTAGCAGACATCAGCAGAAAAGTATTTAAAATCGAAAAAATGTCAATAAAAGGCATAATATTGAGGGAGGGCGGCCCCTTATATTTAACTTGTTTGTCCGTAATTTTTTTTCTTCTCGACACAGTAAGCTCCCTTGTTACTTTCTACGAAGAGCGAGATACTTTTAATTTCATTTTTCTGGTGTATAGAAGATCAGTAAGCTTTGCGGAATTCTTATTGATATCTTCTATGATAGCCGTTTGTTTCGCTGTTAAAACGCCGTAGAAGAATAAACAGAAAAGCGCAACAGATAGGCCGAAAGAAGTAGCGTTTAGCGCTTCAGCAATACCTTCAGCAAGTAATGCGGCTTTCGCTGCACCGGTTGCGTTAGCTACTGCAGAGAACGAGTGCATTAAGCCAAAGATAGTACCCAATAACCCGAAGAGGGTAGCGACGTTAGCGGTAGTAGCCAGAAACCCAGTAGTTTTGTTGATCTGTGGCGTTGTAGCTAAAATTGCACATTCAATGGCATTGTCGATTTCTTGAGGGGTATCATTTGAGCGTTTTAATCCCTCAGCTAGGACCATAGGCAACACTTTAGGTCTGGCTTTTTTGCAAAGTCTAATGGCATTTTCGATCGAGTTATTCATTACCATTTTTTGAATCATAGCCATGAAGCCGCTACTATTAGTAAGGTCATAGATGACCCAGTAACGATATGATCGTTCAATCACGATAACAATCGATACTATAAGTACAATGAGAATTGCAGACATTACTTCAATTCCGCCTGTATGAAAATAGCGAATGACAGCATCCATAAAAAGCTCCTACTCTATTGAGCGACAACCCTTTCGGCAGAATAACCTTAGTCAGGGTGTGAAGAAATCCATTAAACATCAAGAATCGTTACTTAAAATTTTATCAGTTGAGTGAACGCTGTCAACCCGTTGGGGTTTCTTGCTTATAAGTAACTAAGAATTTGAAATAAGCGAAATTCAATATGGTAGGATCAATTAAATCAGTGCCTAATCGGGATCTAAGTCTTTTGACACATTGGTATACTATAGTTGTATGTACTTGGCATTTATGAAACTTTCATAGATCGCCGAAGTAGTATTTCTTCTCTTGATAGTTTAAAATTAGATTGATTTCTTCTTTTAGGAGAATAAATTGCTGTAATGGATTGGTGAAAATTACTAAAGTAAGACTTTGTTCCAAGATTTAAAGTTGTTGTTCAGTATTGGATTAATATGACCAATCAAATATTATTGATTAATATAGAAGAAGGGAAACTAATCCCCATTACAGAATCCTTAGATTTAGTCGGGGACGGCGCAAATATTAAGCAGGTAACAGATAAAGAAGAAGCTAAAAATTCAATGAATACCATGGCAGACCTCAGTATTATCATCTCGAATGCTGCCAGTTTTGAATTATTCGAATTAGCTCGTGGTAAGCATCCTAAGGCGCAGACTATCTTGGTGACTGATTTACCTATGCTCCAATACAGTCCTGCTTTGAAATCTGAAGAGCATAGCTTGGTTGATCATGTCATAGCTAATAGGGTTCGCAAAGATTGGACTGTTAATGAACTGAAGATAACAATCGAAAAGCTTATAACGAGTGATATCTTTGGGATTGAAAAATATCTCGAAATAGACACTCCAATTGAAAGGCGGTCGATCAAGGGGTCTTCTGCTCGCGAAACATACAATGCTGAAGTGATGGCATTTGCAGAAAAGTGTCGGCTGGGACATCATACGGCTAAAACGGCCTTTGGTATTACTGAAGAACTTCTTATGAATGTTATTCATGATGCCCCACTTGCGGGTGGGGTCCGTGAATACATAGGGAAGCCTAGAACTGCGCCGATCGATTTAAAACCTGAATACTGGGGTGAGCTAACTTGGGGTTGTGATGGGCATATTTTGGCTATTGGCGCAGCAGATCCTTTCGGAGCTTTAAGAAAGGAAAAATTGGCTAGGTATATTAGAAAGCTGTTAAAAAGAGATGATAGCAGTGCCTTGATCGATACAAAAAAGGAAGGGGCAGGGCTTGGTTTCTTCAAAATGCTGTATTCAAGTCACGGTCTTGTCTGTAATGTGTGTGAAGGTAAGAAAACAGAGATTATTACTCTGATAGAAGTCAAAGAACAGCTACGTGATTTCTCTACCATGGCTCGCTCAATTCATTTCTTCAGCTCGATCACTAGCTAAGTTGGGGTTAACTTCTCAAGATCAACGTATTGGGTGTGACAGCTTCTCTTTGTAAATGGCTAATAATTTTTGATCATGACCTCGCCTTGTTGCACCATACATTCAACTTTTCTTAACGGATATTCGGCTGGATGACTTTTAGCGTCTCCACTTAAGGGACAAAAATGAGCTCCATGCGCATGACAAATAATTTCTCCATTCATTATCTCACCGAAATCCGAAAGCTTGATATCTTGGTGCGAGCAGAGATCATGGAAACAACTGACATGGTCTTGGTGATTGCGATAGAAAACTAAGGCCATATCATTGAAAGTTATGGGAGTAAGTGCTTCTACTTTCAGGTTTCCGATTTTAGTAACAACCCACCACTTATCTGACATCTAAATTCCTCTTTCGGCCTATCTTTATCTTTTCGGCTAGATTCAATTACAACATAGGAGATTTTATTTAATTAGGTAAAGCAAATAATCAGTTCTTGCTTAGTAAAGTTCATCTTATTACCCCATTGTTTGGCCATAATGAAAGGAAGGCATTCTGAGTCGAACGGTAGTCGACACAGAATGCCTTTATAGCTTATAATTTTTCAGTTTTATTTAATTTTCCTCTTCAGCATTGCTATCTTCAGGCGTCTTTTCTTCATCGGTGTCATCTTCTTCTGGTAGTTTTTTTGATGGTTTGTAATCGATGCCAATTTTTACATCAGTGGTTCCATCATTAATTTCTCCTCCACCTTCCGAGTCTCCAGTATTATCACAGATGCTAATTAGAAAAGAGTTGTTGTCTTGTTTAATGTTGTATTCAACGAGCCCTCCGCAGAACTTGGTTGAGACGGTTTTGCCCTCGTTGTTGGTAGCTTCAAGACCGAATAGAAAGGTTTGTCCTATTTTCAACGTAGCTTCGTAAGTATCTTTTTCTAGAGGCATACTTTTGAGAGCGCCTAAAAATTTACCATTCTCTTTTATACCTTTTTCATCAGGATCTTTGTTCATGACCGTTAATTTGAGATCTTTAAGTTTGCCGCCAAGAGGTTGGGTTATTTTTATAGAAGTGAGCTGGGCTCCAGGATAAAGCCCTCGCATTGTTCTGCCTCCAGAACAGGCGGTTAGTGCTCCAATAGATGCCAGTACCATTAGTTTGTTTTTCATTTTCTACTCCAGTTTGTAGGTGTTTCATCAGTTTGTGGTCAACAATTGAAATGCATGGTTTGCTGGTGAGGATTAAAAGGGCCCTTTAAATATCCTCTCTGCCTTGTTCGGCAGCATAATAACGATATGTGATATATATAAAATCCACAACATTTTTTATTAAATATCATGAGTTTTTAATAAAAATGTTATAATCGATATAAGTGGATAAAAGTATTAAATTTTATAGGGTCAGAAACACTACACTGATGCTGAGTTTCTTGGTGACAAAGTCTTTTCATTTTTTTCTAAACACTCAGGGTTTTATCTGTCGGCCAAGAATTGGTAAAATTATTAAAATGTTGTAATAACTTGAGTCCTTATTCTGTTCTCTCTGGATAAACCGATTCAATACTCGTTGAGCCGCTGGCGCCAAATATTAAAAGGACCTCTGTGAAAATTAAAGTAGAAAAAATAGATATGACAGATCCTCGCTATCAGCAAGAGCGAGCTTTGCGTAATGAAATCCTGTTACGGCCGATTGGATTGCCTGATTTTGGCTGGGAAATGAAAGATGGAGCATCTATGCATTTTATTGCATATGACCAAGATGCTGAAAATCAAAATGTTGTCGGTTGCGTGCTGCTTCATCAATTGTCTGACATATCAGTGGGGCAGTTGATGCAAATGGCAGTAAAATCTAATTTACAACGTGCAGGTATAGGTAAAAAAATGGTTAAGGTATTATTGAATGAGGCCCGTTCAGCCGGATTAAAACAAGTGTTTTGCCATGCGAGGGAGCAAGCTATTCCCTTTTATAGCCTCTGTGGGTTTATTGAGTCTGGCGCATATTTTGAAGAGGTTGGGATAAAACATGTGAAAATGACCATTTCATTGTGACTTTATTTATCTTTTGTGAACTCAGAAAGTCAAGTCCCCCTTGATATACAGCTCGTTTCTAACGCAGTATAAATCCAAATTTAGTCTGGAAGAATGAGTTAATCTTTATGCTCGGCTATTAGAGATCGTCAAATGACTTTGCTCTATGCTTGCAAAGGAAAGGGGAGTTCACCATGTTAAAGATGAGTTTGAAACATTTTTTTTTGATACTTTTTCTCGTCAATAGTTCGGTTGCCTATACAGCAGGTCAAGATACTTCTTTGCAAATCGGTAATCAAAAAATTGCAGCCACTTGGTATGAACCAAATGGTAAAGCTCTTGGTTGGATCCATTTGCAGCATGGTTTCGCCCGTAATAGGGGTAATATGGAAGATTTAGCGGAAACCTTTCAGGCAAATGGCTATTTGGTTTTAACCACCAACATAACTAAGGCATTATCTCGCGAACAATCATTTATAAGCAGCTTTGCTGATTTCGTTGAAAGAACTAAGGGGCCAGAACAAGGTGGGTTACCAGATAACTTTGTTCTAGTTGGTCATTCAGTAGGTGGGGAGTTTTCATTACTAGTAGCAGCAGAACTCTATAGCAGAGGTAAAATTCCAGCCGGTGTTTTAATGTTGGATATGGTTCCTCGTCCTGCTTATACCACGGCTGCTTTTAAAGCAATTGATAGTAAGGTTAATATGCTAGCGATTCTTGCTAAACCTAGTTCATGTAATGCTAATAACGGCTTGATACCATTACTTGACAGCATTTCTACTCCCTTCAAAGGCTTTCAGTTAACTTCAGGTTCTCATTGTGATGCTGAGGGAGATTCTAGTGATGCTTTTTGTGATCTTATTTGTGGGGCTAGCGATAAGAATAATGTAGACATCATGTTCGATTTTTCGGTGCGATGGATAGATGGGTGGCTCGCTAATGCTAAGCAAGCTAGCTATTACCCTGATGGTTTGATCTTTGAAAAGTATTTATCGAGTGGTCAGATCAAAAGCTTAAAGTAGTGTATCGGTCAAACTTATGCTGAGGTGTTGGCCTTAAGTATTGATTAGCTTCAGGGCTTCAGCGGCAAAACTAATGGCAATTTCTTGGGGGGTTTTCCCCCCAATAGGCAAACCAATTGGACACTGGATGCGGCCTAGAGCATCCTCATCCATGCCTTTTTTTAAGAGTTGGCTTTCGAATCTGAGCCACTTGGTTTCACTACCGATAAGTCCAAGATACTGCAGCGGCCGGGTGGCCAGCTTTTCTATTAATTTTAGATCAAGATCATGATCCCAGGTCATCACTAATGCGAAAGCTCGCTGAGCATCGAATGGCTTTGAATCGATAAACTTTAGGGGATCAGTTTGGTGACGTATGATATTTTCTGGTAGATCTTTGTGATTTATCCATTCTTCTCGAGGATCAATCAAGTGAACTTTAAATTGAGTGCCTTGCAGTGTTCTGCTGATTGCCTGACCTACGTGACCAGCCCCAAAGACAAATAATTGTGGCTGGAACCCGACCAGTTCGGTAAATGTTGTGACTGATCCACCGCAGCATTGTCCGGTGCGGGCGCATAGTGCCCAGGGTTGCAGCATAGCTTTTTGTTTTTTCAATGCAGCCATGGCTTGTTCAATCACTTCTTCTTCCAGCTTGCCGCCCCCGATTGTTCCGAAAAATGAACCATCTTCCAGGACAATTATTTTTGCCCCGGGGTTTCTGGGGGTTGATCCTTTGCTATCAACGATGGTTACCATTGCAAAGGTTGACGCTGTTGCATTCAATTCATAAGCCTTTTCGACCCAGTTCCACAAGGTGAAGCTCCACTGGCTAGTTGTTCCATGATCATATCGTTTTTATAGAGTTTAAATTGTTGCAGGTTCAACTTTTTTGTCAAAGACCTTTTGATTAGGCTGCTTTATTTTAAAAACTCTGATTTCAGAAAATCAATTAAACAGTTACTGTAAATATAAACAATAACTGATTATCAAGAATGCTGCATATGGGGTTCATCATATGAATATCGAGGAAGTTCTCATTGGCAAAGAGATTAGTGAGGAACAGTTAAGCCATGATTTGGCATATGTGTTTCATATTTTGCCCGAAGAGATAGCTATAGTCCCGGAGATCACAGGTGAAGAGGATTTTTCGGTGCTAAAGATTGTTTGTCAATATGAAGACATCGAAGGTGAATTTAAGGTTAGGTTGCATCTTTTTGGTGTAAATGTTCAGGATCACTCTATTTTTCTTGATCTGATGAAAAAGTTGGCGGTTCATCTCGGATGTCTTTGTTTGACACCTGATGGTGACTCTATGAGTCCCTACGATGTAATCTGTGTTGATCCTAAAGGAGAAGTAGTTGAAACCCGCTTATCGCAAAGCGCCTATGCCAAGCAACAATTTGTGCTGGAGCGAGCTTGAGAATAGGTAAGGTTCCCCAGAGGCAAACTTGCAATTAGTCAGCCACATTCGTATATTGATTAGCGGTTAAAGGGGTTATGTCAACTTGCTGGGATCCAAGGTCTAAGCTATGGCGCAGCCTCGATTGTTATGGTGTTAAGGGGCGACTTTTTCTGATCAAATAATAAGGTCTAGCCTGCTAGCACGATAAGTCATTGTTCGTTTATTAGGAAGGTGGGTAGTCCATTGAGGTTTATATTATTGTTTATCCTGGCTCTTTCAGCCGTTAATCAGGCTGCATATGGGGCAGCAAAAAGTGGCGGCGCTAAGGATAAAGCGAAGGCGCAAGAAGGCCTGCGGATCATGAAGGACTACTTGAAAGGTAAGCCGGTATCAGCTGATTTGATCATCGGTTTAGCGCTGCAGTATTCAGATGATATAAAAAGTATCGGTACAGCGATGATTGTGAAGGATGTGGCTCAAGATGCAAGCATGGCTCCTTTAGATTATGTGCTGTCATCTCAGATCAGCGGTACCAGTAATGAGCTGGCGGGTACATCTTCCCAGTCTCCCTCTAAGATTGATGCAAATGTCGCCACTGTGGGCTTGCAGAAACAATTTAGCACCGGTACAGCAGCATCCTTGGCGTTGACTTATACGGGGTCTGAAACCAAAGGCAAAACATTTAGTTTTACTCCACCGGCAACCTTTGGGCTTGCCGATTATGAATTAACAGCAGCTGAAACTAAGTTAGAGTTGGGGGTCAGACAGTCTTTATGGAAGAATAGTCTGGGGCGCTCATTTCGGGCTGATTTAGATGCTGCTGACTGGCAGAAAAAGGCCATCGTTTCTTCGACAGAGAGTCAGGTAGAGGACTTGCTGTTGGTCTACGTAGATACCTTTTATGCGGCCTGGAGAGCTCAGCAAGCAATCTTTAGCCGGCAGGAAATCCTCAGGGTACAAAATCGTTTAAAAGGCATCATTGAAAAGCAAAATGCTTTGGGAGCCGCAGAAAAGTCAGATGTGATGCAAATCCAGGTGGCTGTAGAGCAGGCTCGTTTGGATCTCAAGGATGCGAAAGCTTCTTTCTTGCAGATATGGAGGGCTTTAGTCGTAGGGCTGAAGCTGCCTAAAGTGCTGATGGAAGTGCCGCCGGAAAAAATTCCTATCGCTAAGGATCAATATATCAATGATGCGGTAGACTTTTGTCGGTCGGCATCATTGGGTGGGATAGATAAGCTGAAGCCGTCTAATATTAAGGCTGCGGAAGCTGGTCTGAATGCTAGTCAAAAATCTTTGATATCTGCAGAAAGTAGCCTGAACCCGGACGTTTTCTTAGGTTTATCTATCACTGCCAACAATGTTGATGGCGAAAGTGTTAGTGGTGGAACGGCGACGAGTTTGAATGCAGAAGGTGAAGAAGGAGGGGCATCCAGCACTGTCTTTGTAGGTATCGATATGCCTTTGGGTAATTACGGAGCTAGAGCTGGTTATAAGCAAGCATACCAGACCAAGGCAGCTAACCAATTTAAGCTGCAAAAGGCAAAGGATCAAAATCGAATCGATTTCAGTAACCACTGCGATACTCTTAGTCGTTTGATGAAGAAAAAGAAGTTGACCGAAGGCTTTGTGCAGACCCATAAAAGGCGGGTTAAGTTAGATGAGAAAAGGTTTAAATTAGGGCGTTTGTTGCCTTCACTTGTGATTACTACCAGTATTGATGTGGCTACTTCGCAGGTATCGCTTGCTCTTATCGAAGCTGAACTGCATACCGTTGCCTGGAAATTGAAAAAGCTTGATGGTTCGATGTCGAAATATATTAGGAAGTTGGCCTCACAAAAGAAGTGAGGCTCTGGCTCTGAGGCTTGAATACAAGCGGTGACACAATAAGCCAGCTGAGGCCTAGGTAAATAAAAAAAGCCCCCGAGAATTTTTTCCGGGGGCTTTTTTGTATGTCTTATGAGATCCTTAGATCTTACTTAATACGACTACATACTGTGTTGGTTATAAGGCGAGTCACTATATATGGGTCACAGCTAGCATTAGGTCTTCTGTCTTCCAGATAACCTTTCTGATCTTTCGCTACCTGCCATGGAATCCTGATGGATGCACCGCGGTCGGAAACACCATATCTAAACTCTTTGAAGGAGCAGGTTTCGTGTAGACCGGTCAAACGTTCTTCAACTCCAGGGCCGTAGTTAGAGATATGAAGTTCAACTTCTTCTCCCAGCGCTTCAGCAGCAGCTTCGCATGCCGCATAAGATTCGCGCATAGCAGCAGTTGAAAAGTTAGTATGACAACCAGCACCATTCCAGTCACCTTTTACGGGCTTGGCATCATAGCTTATAGTGACACCGTAGTCTTCTGAGACGCGAGATAGAAGCCAGCGAGCTATAGTTAACTGATCTCCCATAGCGAGAGGGTTTAACGGCCCAACTTGGAATTCCCATTGACCGGGCATAACTTCGGCATTGATACCTGATAACTGGATGCCAGCTGCTAGACATGCATCCATATGTTTTTCTACAATTTCACGGCCGTAAACGTTTGCTGCGCCGACGCTACAGTAATATGGACCTTGTGGAGCAGGGAAGCCTTCTTCTGGCCAGCCTAAAACTTTGTTACCTTCAAAGAAGGTGTATTCTTGTTCCATACCGAACCACATGTCAAAACTGTCATATTCTTCAGCTACGAGACGAAGGCCCGCTCTGGTGTTGGTCTCGTGTGGATTGCCATCAACTGTATTTACTTCACATAAGACAAGTATACTATCACCGCCTCGAATAGGATCTGGGCAAGTAAAAACTGGCTGTAAGACACAGTCGGATTTATCCCCAGTCGCTTGATTGGTTGAAGAACCATCAAAACCCCAAGTATCTGGTTCTTCGCCTTTTTTTATGATTTTAGTTTTAGATCGAAGGATTGGCATTGGCTCTGTGCCGTCAGGCCAGATGTACTCGGCTTTGTAATAGCTCATAGGGTGTATCCTTAAAATTAGTATATATAAAAGTATCCAAATATTTAGTCTCTTCCCCTTTAAAGCAATAAGTGAGCCACTAGCAGCTGAGAAAATAAAATTAAATAAATTCAGGCCTATATAGGAATCTCATTTTTGGTGAGCTCAAATGACGAAGAAAAAAACCTACATTTAGGTAGGGTTGATAGAGTTAACCTACCTAAATGTAGGTTGCGGGATAGAGGGGTGTGTGAAAGTGACTCGTATAACGGTAATTTACCTAGAATGTGAAAATTTTCTACAGTTTTAATCGGTAATTGCTGAGCATGTTATCAGGTCCTAAGATGCAAGAACTTTTAACCTCCAATAAACATTCCAATTGGTGGGTTTTATCGATCCGGTAAGTATTCAGTAAGTATTGAGCAAGCATTTTTGTGTTGCATGCAGAAGACATGTGACCATTTATTTGTCTATATCGGCAAGGGTAAGTTCACTATTTTGATGGGTCTCTATTTATGTTTAGGCAGCTGATAATTTGTGTTCCCGGCGAAGCCTTCAGCGCATGTGCTAGCATAGTTGCCGCTACCTGGTCATCCTGGTTTGCGATCCGAGACCTTAGGAATCCCGGCGTTATGCCCATGGCCTTTTGAAAGATATCTTCCATGGGTCTGTGTTGGGGGCGCTCTCCAAGGAGTAGCCCTGGGCGTAAAATACTGAGAGAAGGAAAAGCCATGGATTGCAAAGCTTCTTCCATTTGTCCTTTCACTCGGCTGTAGAAACTAAGGGAACGTGATGAAGTGCCTGCAGCACTCACTATCGAGAAATGCTTAACATTGATTCTTTGGCATAGCATTGCAAAAGCTTTAACATACTCCAAATCAACCTTGATGAATTGGTCCTGGCTGCCCGCCTCTTTTATAGTGGTACCCAAACAACAGAACCCTAGGGCAGGTGGGTTTTCTATCGGTAAATTTAAGTCGCCAAGTTGGTCCCAGATGATAGGCTTTTGCTCTAATTTCTCGTGAGTGAGTGCAGCCGGTTTTCTGACCAGAGTGATGACCTTGTCTATTTGCGGTTCTTTCAATAACTTCTTTACCAGGCTGCTGCCGGTAAGGCCAGTGGCTCCTGCGATGATTGCTGTTGTCATTAGCTTTGTCTCTTTGATCGAGGTTTGACGAGCATACCAAGGAGAGAATAGTAGGATGCTGGCATCACCCTTTGCACATAATCCATTAATTTTGCATCTATACCAATACGAGGCCTTTCCTGCTTTTTGATGATGGCATTAATGATTTTTGTCGCAGCTTGCTCAGGAGAAGTTATAGCAAGGGTGTCGAAGTTTTTAATTAATTCCTCGTGGTTTTCAGCCCCCAGTGCTCCCCGGTTGAATTTAGCATTACGTGCGATATCCGTCTTGATGCCTCCTGGGTGCACGCAAATAGTGGTAACATTGGTATCGCTAAGTTCGAGTCGTAATGACTCAGTAAAGCCTCTTACTGCGAACTTTGAAGCACAGTATGCAGCCTGACCCGGTATGCCTACTAAACCAAAAACGCTGGAAAGATTAATAAGAAAGCTCTCTTTACTTTGTTTTAAATAAGGAAGAAACGCTTGGCTGCCGTGGACAACGCCCCAAAAGTTTATATCCAACAACCATTTGAAATCTTCATAACTAATATCAGCAGCACTATCAGAAATAGTGACCCCTGCATTATTGAACATCATATCAATTTGCCCGTGTTGTTCATGGACACTTTTGGCTAGGTCGAACACTTGCTGTCTGTCGGCAACATCAATGGTTTTTGCTTCGATATTTTCAGATAGATTTGCGGTTTCCAGAGCTTTCTCTGCTGAAATATCTCCGGCAATAACTAGACAGCCTCTTTTTGCCAGATTCATGCAGATACTGCGACCGATACCTGAACCCGCTCCGGTGACGACCGCTACCTTTTTCTCGAATTTAAACATTTATACTTATTCCTTTAGGTTACGGGTATTATCTTAGCGTATTATAACAGTTTTTAGGTGTAATTAGCTAGCTTCGTAAGGAACTTGGTGGACTTGGAGGGGGCTTGTGATAACAAGGTAGCTAACAGGCTTTTTACCTGGATATTAGGAGTTGCTGTGCTTAATCATTTTTTTAAACGACTAAGTCGTTCACAGGAATCAAGCAATGACCGGACTAAGTTCGTTGCTATCCTGCTGTTGGGGGCTACTGGTATCGCTTTTGCTCCTATTTTTGCCAAATTAGCTATGGATACGGATCAGAACGCAGTAAATGCGATTTCACCTGCTGCGGTTGCTTTTTGGCGTTTATTTCTAGCGATCCCTTTTTTTGCCATTTTTCTTATTTACTCTGATGAGACAAAAGTTGTCAAAATGCCGTCAAAAGGTAAGGGGTGGATGCTGCTTTTGCCAGGTTGCTTTTTTGCGGCTGATCTCAGTTGCTGGCATTGGGCTTTTAAATATACTTCTGTGGCTAATGCCACTCTCGAAGCCAATCTTGCATCGATTCTGGTGGCTATTTTTGGATGGTTATTTCTTTCCGAGAGGTTTGGGTGGAAGTTTCCAGTTGGGGGTATCATTGCCTTAATTGGTCTGATTTTTCTCGTCTGGGAAGGAACCAAATTTGGCGATGAAACTCTTAAGGGAGATTTATTGGGTTTTATGACGGCCTTTTGCTATGGGGGGTATATTGTTTCGATTAAGGTCCTGACGGTATACTTTTCGGTTGCGCGCATTATGTTTATGACCACATTGATTGGAGCATTCGTTATTTCGGTGTGTCT
>MDTC01230704.1_pt1 | contig 14446 bp, 18 predicted proteins | sample 811181 | NCBI WGS metagenome assembly MDTC01 (sample SAMN05326644, study PRJNA326480) | marine metagenome | isolation source: seawater | place: Pacific Ocean: North | collected 2011 | reverse complement strand
AGATTCCATGGATTAACAGGCACAATTGTGAAGCCTCAAGGCAAGGCATTCGTAGTGACTGTTGTACAAGGAAATATGGAAAAAACAGTAGTGGCCAGACCTGAACATCTGAGGCCAGCATAGGAGTGATTTCATGTCAAATCGAGAATTCATAGATTTTGCAACAGTAAGGGATCTGTTAGAGGACGCTAACGAGAGAAGGGGCGAACTATCTTACGAGCAGATGATGGCATTACAACATGCAACTTGGGCTGCTAGCACAAACCGAGGAGGAATAAAGACTGATCCCGAAGTTTTCGTCGCGCTCTTCTCCAAGCTAATGGAAAATGACAAACTAGCTGAAAATCCTGATATCTGTGCAAAAATAGCAGAAATCACTCCAATGGATGTTTCTGGAGTCAGAGTTATTATCGCCAGTAAGAGAGTTGCTATGGATACATCTGAGATCGAGGAAATAATCGAAATTGTCAGACAAAACGTTCTCTGAGTGTTATTTCTCTAGCATCTTTTCTGACTAAACAATTGATGAGGGAGAACCCCTTCCACCAATCGAGTAAAATGTCCGCCGAAGGCCCAATCGGTTCCAAATTTGCCGATGATGATCGTCTATCCGGAGAGACAACTGTGCTTGTTCTAGATGTCCTTGATAGGAATCCATCTGGATCAGAGCTCCAAGGACTTTCATCTCCTTCAATGTATCTAGTCAGGGCTAGAATCGAAGATGACAACATAGATTCTCCGGGCGAGTCAATTGAAATACAGCCCGGATCTATCGGGCCATTGTCCGAGATTAGATTCAGGGATCTGACAGCAGAATCTTCCGCAGCCATAATCGATGCTGTTCTGGACTCAATTATCTCAGACCCCGATAGGCACTTAGGATTCTACAATAGAGCTAACAACCTTTCATTGAAGTACCATGCCTTTCAACTTCTCCCAGGCATAGGCAATTCAAAGGCAATGCAGATGGTAAAAGAAAGAGGTGGATCAGGGTGGTCTTCCTTCGAAGAAATAGACAAATCTTGTGGCATTGAATCCGCCAAGCTCCTAGCCGAGAGATACGTTGGAGAAATGCAAGATCCATCTGAATCACCAAGCCTATTGGATCTTCTCGTCCGCTCTGGGATTTAGACGGAGGAGTCACTTTGAAAGATCTAGACCCTAGGATGTTAGTCGATCTACTGAGAGATAGGATAAGCCCAGACAGAAACTTGGGACAGCACTTCATTCTAGATGAGAAAATAATCCTTGAAGCAATATCAATGCCTAATAAGATAGAAAGTAAAGTTACTGGAGAATCCCATGTTCTAGAAATCGGGCCGGGACCAGGATCGTTGACCTTGGAACTCCTAAGAACAGGTGCGAAAGTATCCACATTCGAGATCGATCAGCAGGCAGTAATACACCTTGAAAGAGTATTTCACGGAATGGAAGACAAACTTTCTGTATCTCATGCCGATGCACTCTTGGTTGACTGGCCAGAAGACATTACTCACATAATCGCTAACATTCCTTATGGAATCTCCAGCCCGATTCTAGATAGAATCCAGCAGCACCACCAAAAAAATCCACTTGATGCAGTGGTATTAATGGTTCAAGAGGAGTTCTCTGAGAGAATGTCAATGAATAGGGGCCCTAGGAGCATCGGCCCTCTGGGGCTATCACTGTGGATGGACTTTGATATCCACATTGGTTCAAAGGTCCACCCAGGGTCATTTTCTCCTCCTCCTAGAGTAAACTCTAGGTTGATCATGCTCGAGCCTAGGAAGGAGGAAGCAAGAGTCACTGATAGGAGGCTGTTCAAAATAGTCACGCAACACTGTTTCGCCAATAGAAGGAGAAAAATGCGTACGTTAATTTCCAAGTCGCCAAAGAGAATTAGCAGAATAAAGGGATGGCACAAGACAAGATGGAAGGACGTAATTGAACGAACTCTAGAGGATCAAGTAGATGGAATGAGGGAGGGATGGCCGGAATTCAGGCCTGATGATATGCTGATCGAGGAATGGCCAGCTCTTTGTGATCATCTTTCATCATTTGACTATGAAAATTGATACTCTAGTCATCGCCTTGATAGCTGCCCCCCCTCTCCGCGAGGCACGGTCTGTAACCAGTTCCGTAGACATATGGGGTCAAACCATGGCAAAGAAGGATACTTATCTGGCTCTCTTGAGGAGAGGAATCGATGAGAATACAGCCCAGATTCTATCAGATGGGGGAATCAAGGTTGGAGATCTAAAGAAGATGGATGAAGACACCCTGATGAACAATTACGGGCTTAAGAAGGATATAGCCACCTCAGTAATTGAAGCAGTTAAGTCAGGGCCCAGAAATTCCAGCAAGCAGAGATTTCTCGCTGACGTACTTTCTAAGGACGGACAGCAGAAAGTCGATAAAATCGAAGAGCAGAGATTCAAGCGTGAGCAGAAAGATTTGCTTTCAGAACTTCTTGAAAAGAAAGAGCAGTTGAGGATGGCTAGGGTTGAGGCCTTTAGGAACAAGAAGCTCGTAATGAATCGACTCGGAAAAACAATTGAGTTGATTGTCAAGCTTGAGAATACCTTTGATGATGAGTCTAAGGATGAACAGCGTTCCAAGATTAGGGATCAATTAGAGACAAGAGGACTTGAGGCTGCCAGAGACCACGAGATGCTGGAGCTAGTAGGAACACCTCAGGATATAGTTGACTTTAGGAGGAAAATAGCCCCTATGCTATGCTTGTACGCATGTCCACATTGTGGGGAGGAGATGGATCCAAGAGGCGGCAACCTGATGGACGACATGTCAGACTATGTCTTCATTTGCTGGGAGTGCGAAGAAGAGTTCAGATCCCCAATGGCAGAATCGGTGGAAAACCAACTTTCCAATGGATCGAGAATTTCGATCAATCCTAGAATTAAGCCTAGATTACCAGTTGTCAAACCCCCCAAGAAAATAGAGAAGTTCTCAGTAGAGGAGCTGATGATGAGAGATCTGGAATCCACTGGAGCTTCAGCGGAAGAGCTCGAGGCTGCAGTAGAATCAAGCAAACTTTCAGGTGGCCTAATGGATATAGACGATTGGATCGATCAGACTTTGGCAGCAAAGGGCTACATTCAGGCCCAGGAAGATCGTGAAGATTTCATTATAGCAACAGGAGCAGGAGCGACCAAGTTCAACAAGTGGATGAAGAAGGCCGGACTGCGCTTCAACAAGCAGACTGGCAGGTGGTCCAGAGGCGACTTCTGAGGAATCGCATGTCCAAGGAAATATTGACAATACGATTTTTCAGAGGCGATTCTGAGATAGGCAAGTCAACCATTATTGAAGGCTGCACAATATTGGATTTAGCTGAGGAGGCAGGGGTAGAGATCCCAAGAAACTGTACTTCAGGAACATGTGGGACCTGCCTCGTCAGACTAATCACTGGAACCGTACCTGTTCCAGATGAGACTCCACCCGGACTAGACGAGTACCTGCTCAGTGAGGGAGGCATCCTCTCCTGTTGTCTGTACCCAACTACATCATGTGAAATTGACATCATACCTCCAATTTAGGTGAAAGAATGGCCGACATTAGCGATACTAGGTTTCTGGCCTTCCTGTTATTCGATATTATAGCTATTACAATAGCAGTTTGGTGGATTTCTAGAAAGCTGAAGTCAAAGCTACAAGAAGTAGAGGACCGAAAGATGAGGAAGAGAAACCGGAACTAAAAACGCTCTCACTCATTGACTGCAGCAGTCCACCTATCTGAATGAGGAATCCCAACGACCTCTATATGACAGGCAAGAACCCCACTCTGACTACCAATCAGTTCCCTAAGGGAAATTAAGTCGTCAATGCAACAGGGGCAATGAGGATGTGTTGGTTGGATCCATAGTTGCACAATGCCAGATTCATCAACATCAACACCTCTCAAAATTGACTCATCTGTCAAGTCTTTGCCATGTGGTTCCTTCCTCCCCCTAAGGACCCTAGCTACTCTCTTCTGTGCGATTTCACGTGCTCTAGTCATATCACCACTCCGAGTATATTGGAAAGGAATCACCCGCAGTCAGGCATTCCATCCCGTCCGAAGATCTGAACCATGTGTCTTCATTCCCTATTGATCCATCAATGTGGATTACCTTTGGCTCAACGGCCATCGTTCCACCCATTGGAAGGGGCCTATCGAAACCCCTGGCTACAACCGGAGTCTCATCAAGCTCCAATCCTACAGAATGCCCGAGGAATCTGGACTGGTCCGGACCCATTCCCATAAGATTTCCAGAGTGTCCCATTTCTGTGGCAAGCAGGTGCCCAATCTCCCATGCCTTTGAACAATCATCTCCCCTTCCCAAGGAAGAAACCACTGCTTTACGTATCTCGACCATATCATTCAGTCTGGAATGCCAAATATCATCTATCTTTCCAGCACTGAAAATTCTCGTGCAGTCAGAGACATAGCCCCTGTGAAGATGAACAATGTCGACTAAGACAGGCTCATTCTCTCTTATTTTCCTGAAACCAGCTCCAAGAGATGAGATAGGGCTAGCACCCAATCCACCAATCGCGGAGTCAAAATAGGATGGAACGGACCCAGACGGCCCTGAGGCAATGACAACCCTGTCGCAGTCCATAGGCCATTTCCTCATTCTTATTCTTCCCCCAAAACCGTACTCTCTACTGATACTGTCCGCAACTGATGCAATCTCTAACTCAGTCCTATCAAATCCGCCAAAATCATCTACAGCTTCGAACATTTTTTTGTTGATTTCTCCACTCTCTCTAAGCATCTCAATCTCCCAATCAGATTTCTCCTCCCTCAGAGAATAGAGAATGGCGGTGCAATCCTTAATTTTCCCTTCTATGGATGACATCTTCGAGTCCATGAACGACCATCTTTCCATTGGTACCTTTCCTAGGAGCATGGCAGGTTTTTCTCCACAACCGGACTTCTTCAGAGAATCCTCTAGCTCACCCATCCTAGGTTGTTTAGATGTCTGATGAGGGGAATCATCCCCTCCCGACTCAAATTTGGCTCTACGAAGTGATCGTCTGACCCAGTGAGTATTTTCTATCTCAGAACCCTCTGCCCCAATCAAAAAAACCCCATTCTGCCTCCCACCAGTTAGCCAATACAGCTCAACAGGATCATCAATAATAGCACTCTTTAGCCCATTTTCAGCCAGAGCTATTGACAGCCTTTCCTGACGTTCTGATAACTCCGATACGGGAACCCTCCAATCCTCTCCCTCGGGGCCAGATATCAGTCCAACGTCCCACTCCATGTGCCTCTTCCGGGCTTCCTCATCAAAGGTATTTGGGAGGATGAATGTGAAGTGGGACCCCAATGGCCATAGGTAAGAGTACTCTGGGGTCCTTTGTGACAGGAGTTCTGTCGCTCGATGACGTCTCTCTCGATGGTAAGGTAGTCTTGCTTAGGGTAGACGTAAATTCTCCTATGAACCCGGAGAATTTGGAATTCTTGGATGATCGTAGATTCACTGAATTCCTGCCTACCTTGGAGGATCTATCCTCATCCAAGGTAGTCATTATCTCCCATCAGTCAAGACCTGGAAAATTGGATTTTACCTCAACTGAACCACACTCCATATTACTTTCAAAGTTAACAGGAAGGAAGGTAGGATTCGTTCCCGATGTCTGTGGAGGAGACGCAATCAAAGCAATACACTCGATGAAAGATGGAGACATCCTATTCTTGAATAATGTCAGGATGATGGATGAAGAAAATACGATGAAAAGGGCGAGTCAGGAAGAACTCGCCAAGTCTGAGATTGTCAGGGCACTCTCCTCTGTCGCTGATGCCTATGTTACTGATGCCTTTGCGACAGCTCACAGAAGCTCTCCCTCTCTGGCCGGTTTCACAAACGAGATTCCATGCATAGCTGGAAGGCTGATGAAGAGAGAGATAAATGCACTCAGAACTGCTGTATATGACCCACCAAGGCCATACGTAGCAATTCTGGGAGGGATCAAGTGTGATGATTCTCTCAGAGTAGCTAGGAACCTGATTCAGAATGGCTCAGTTGACAGAATTGCCATGGTAGGGGTCGTGGGTAATCTGATGCTCTGGGCAGGAGGTCACGACATAGGTGAAGGCAACAGGGAATTCATCAGACAATCACTTGGCGATGCGTTTGAAGAGACTTGGACAGACTCACAGAATCTAGTTTCCGAACATCAAAGCCTACTCTTCCTTCCCTCTGACTTAGCTGTAGAAGTGGACGGTAAGAGGATGAATATAGGAATCGAAGATCTACCGACAAAATACCCAATTTACGATATAGGACTAGACACTATGATGAGAATGAGGCCTCTGATCATGGAAGCTAACTGCCTCCTTTGGAATGGCCCTGCATCCTACTTCGAGAAATCAGAATTCGCCCAAGGCACTGTTGAGATAATGAACATGTTCACGGAGGCGCAGGGAGTGACAATTGTTGGAGGGGGACATACTAGTGCACTCTTCAATCAGAGGGGTAAGGCCGGCGAAGTAAGCCACAATAGCACCGGCGGCGGATCGGTACTAACTATGCTGTCAGGCGGTACTATGCCAGTCTTCGACTCTTTGGAAAGATCCTATGAAAAGTTCAGGCCTCTTCTTCGTTCTCTAGGAATGAGCAAAGAATAATCATGGAGCCACTGGGGAGATTTGAACTCCCGGCCTTCTGATTACGAATCAGATGCTCTACCAGGCTAAGCTACAGTGGCTTCAACCTTTCCAAATGAGAGATAAGGATAAGAGAATCGGTTTCCAATATTGCCACATAATTCCGATTTTCTGCCATAAATGCCGTAGACAACACTAAGTCCGAGACCTCGATGGGTGATTATGGATGGAGAATCCCAAGATGAAAATCCCGGGGCCGGAACCCTGGAAGGAACAACTAGTAATGTAGCCCCACAAGATAATCAGAATGCCTTCGAGCAGAATGTTGTTTATATGAGGCAGAAGTCACAAATCCCGAAGGTTTTTGGGGTCTTAATGATGATTTATGGTGTTGTCCTTGGATTGCTTGGTATCCTTGCAGTCTTCAACACAGGAACAGTAATTGATGATTATGAACAAGTAGGTATTACTATCTCAGGCCTTCAAAATGCATGGTTCTATCTCTCTGCAATAGGAGCTGGACTATTAGTGAATGGAGCTGTTGCCTATGGCGGTTTCGAGACCTTCAACTACAAGAGAAGAGGAGTCATGATTGGACTGGGAGCAGTTGGACTTGGACTGGTCTTCTCTCTCGGCGACTCAATAATCCTCGGAGACATCACCCAGCAGTTCCTTGATATGGAAGGAGATGGCGAGTTAGATGGCTTTGGAGCGTTGGTCTCAGGAGTAGGAGTAGTAATGTCTATTTTTTGCTCCGCGATTTGCGGACTCTTGGTGGCCATCCCACTACTCGCATCTGGAAACGATCTAGAATGAGGTCATCTCGGACTCGGAGTAAGTGCTAAGGACCATTTTGAAAATCAAGAGCAGTGACTTTCTGTGTTTTTTTTCACCAAATACCTTGAGTCATACAGGGAGGCTATGGAGACTATCGATGGCCTGAACACCTCGCCCATTTTGAAAGGAATTGGTAAGCTTCTGACAACGATGAAGGTATTGATGGATATGGGGATTACTATTGCACTTCTCGTTATCGTAGTTTGGAAGGTATCAGGACTTCTTTAGACTCAAGGGAAGCTTGCATCTCGCAATAGCTTACTCAAATCCAACATATGCCCAATTCGCGAATCGACGTCACGAAGAATTTTCTCTAGAGCATCTTGGCTTCGACCCTCGGCCCTCATTACCAGAATCGGCTCGGTGTTGCTTGGTCGACAAAGATACCACCCGTTCTCGTATCGAACCCTAATCCCATCCACCTCTGAATATTCCATATCAGAAAAGGAATCTACAATGGCACTCATGACATCATCTCTGTTGCCTATCAGGGGTATTTTCGCTTCATCTGTTGAAGGATAATTAGGCAAATCGTTGAATCTTTCAGAGAATTTCATTCCCCCATTACTAGGCGACGGGCTCCTACCTACAATCTCCAGAAGTCTGTAAGCGTTGTAAATTGAGTCATCAAATCCAGGCCACCTGTCGTTGAGGAAGAAATGTCCCGACATCTCTCCTGCCAAAGGAGACATCGGATTATCCCTCAGTGTCTTCTTCATGAAAGAGTGACCCGTCCTAACCATTACAGGTATCCCTCCTGACTCCTCAATGCACTCCTCAAGTGCCATGCTACACTTGACATCATAGAAGACCTTCCTAGCCTCATCTCCGGAATGCCGATCTACAGATGACAATAGGTCCCTGACAAAGATCGACATTAGTCTGTCAGGATGGATAAAAATCCCTTCTTCGTCAACAACGCCAATCCTATCTCCATCTCCATCCATTCCTATGCCAAACTCGCAGCCATTTTCAAGTACAACTGAAGACAAGTCCGTCATATTCTCCTTCCTAGTAGGATCAGGAGGGTGGTTGGGGAATGAACTGTCCCAAGTACAGTGAACAGGGATCACTTCCGCCCCAATTCTTTCCAGAGCCTCTACAGCCAAAGGTCCGGGAACCGCGTTTCCACAGTCCAGGGCAACTCTGATCTGCCTCTCGGGTTTTCCAGCATTCGACATGATCACATCTAGATACAAATCCTGGAAGCCATCTGTTGGAATCAGATTCCCCTTGCCCTCTCTGAATTCTCCAGACTCCATGGTCTTTCGCAAATCTTGGATTTCCTCTCCAGCTACAGGAAGGGTACCTTTGCAGATCTTGAAACCGTTATACTCAGGCGGATTGTGACTTGCAGTGATCATTATTGATACATCTACATCAAGGTCCATGGATGCCCTGTACAGGACCCCAGTAGTGGTGATCCCCAAGTCCATGACATCACATCCAGAATTGATAATCCCATCCAAGAATGACTCATGCAAATGTGGACCTGAATCACGAATGTCCCTTGCAACAGCGATACATTTCGCATCGAAATGACTCACTATTGCTCTGCCCAATCTATTGGCAAAATCAGGAGTCAACTCATCTCCATAGATGCCCCTGATGTCGTACGCCTTGAACACACTCACATGCTTGGCCGCACGATTACACACCTAAGCATTGCCAATTCTAGATTCTATTGGATCTGTTTAGTGGCTTCTCCCTCACAGGTAGATGAATCAAGGACGAGAAAATCCCCACTGCTATCCCAATCCACCAGACAGTCGTATAGCTGCCATACATGTCGTACAAAACGCCTCCAAGATAGACCCCTACAAAGCTACCCATTTGGTGAGAGAAGAACACAATCCCGTAAAGCGTTGCCATATATCTAACTCCGTAGATATGCGCTACTAGACCACTAGTCAAAGGAACTGTAGCCAGCCATAGAAAACCCATGGAAAATGAGAAAATTAGTACAGAATTGGCCGTTATTGGTGTCAAGATAAACCACGCGGCAGCAATTGACCTGCCTGCATAAATTCCAGATAGGAGCCACTTCTTTCCATATCTCTTGCCTGCCCATCCTGCGGCCAATGTTCCCACGATGTTCGCAGCTCCAATCACCGAAATCGCGAAGCCCCCCAAAGCTGCTGTTGTCTCTATCCCTAAATCTCCACACCATCCAGCTGGATCTATCGGCGCACTCATCTCGGTGATTAGAGCAGGGAAGTGTGCTGTGATGAATGCAAGCTGGTATCCGCAGGAGAAGAAACCCACGAAGATCATCATGTAAGAAGGATCTTTCAATGCCAGAGAAAGAATCTCACTCAGACTTTCCTCAATCTCATCTTTGGAAGCCCTCTCGGGGGCTCTCATGAATGGAAGAAGCAGTAGAACCAACAATATTGAAACAGCGAATATCATGAACACGGACTGCCATTTCATTGATTCTAGAAGGAAAACTGCCACCATCGGGCCCACAATTTGCCCTGCGGATCCAGAGGCGGTAGCAATAGCCAGACTCATTGCCCTATTGTCAGGAGTGCTCGCTCTTCCGACAACGGCTAGTATTACTCCAAAACCAGTCCCAGCTACTCCGAACCCAACTAGAATTTCATAGAACTGTATCGCGAATGCACTGCTCGCCCCTGCAGTCAGTACAAGTCCGAGAGAGTACAGTACCGCTCCTAGTATTATCGCCTTTCTATCGCCTATTTTCTCCGCGAAAGCTCCGAAGAACGGAGAACCAAACCCCCAAGCCAGATTCTGAATCGCTATCGCCAAGCTGAATTCCGATCGTGGCCAGCCAAACTCTTCTTGAATCGGAATCTGAAATACCCCGAAGGATGCCCTAATTGCGAAACCTACCAGTACTATTACGCATCCAACCAGCAATACTGGAGTGAAAAGAGACCGACTTTCTTGTTGGGCCTGATTAGTCATTGGCCCCACTTCCGCGGAATGCCTCACAAATTATCTCTATCAATGCCCCAACTGGTAGGTCACTCACCGCATATGCGGCTCTGGAGGGCGGAACAGAGTCCTCTAGCCACTCTCCGTAAATCTCGTTTATCTTTGAGTAGAATCCGATATCTGTCATCAAGATAGTCACTCTTACAAGATCATACTTGGAGCTATTACCTGCCTCTAATAACGCATCTATCTTTGCTAGAGTACCTCTGGTTTGTGATTCGATATCACTACCTGTAACATCAACTTGGCCTGAAAGCCATATGTGATCTCTAACACTAATTCCGGGACTATAAGGAGCAAATGTTTGGCCTCCAGTGTCTATTCTCAGCTTCCTGTCCATACCCTCCGGATTACAAGGAGAGTGATAGACTATTCTCTAAGCATATTGATTATTAGAATATGATCTCCGGCAATTATCTCTTCTGTAACCTCGTCCAGTGGTATCCAATGAGCTTCCGAGGCATCATCTCCAGCAATAGGCACTGAATCAGGATCAACCTCTACTCTGTAAAATAGGGCTATGACGTGCTTTCGAGGATCCCTCGTGGGCTCTCCGTGGACAGCGATTGAGATAGGATTAGATCCTATCACCCCAGTTTCTTCTAAGAGCTCTCTTTTGACAGCATCTTCAGGGTCTTCCCCATACTCGACGAATCCTCCAGGGAACGCCAACATGCCTTTGCATGGTTCATGCCCCCTCCTGATTAGGAGTACCTCCATCCCCCTCTCTGTATCCCTGGTCGCAACAGCGTCAACTACCACGGATGGACTTCGATAGCTGTCTCTTCCACAATGATAGCATGCATCACCCACCATATCTCCTCCTTCTGTACTGGTAAGACTCGATTGCCTCATACAAATCTGCCTTGGAGAAAGAAGGCCAGAAAACATCACTAAAATGCAATTCAGAATAAGCAATCTGCCATAGCAAGAAATTGGATATCCTTTCTTCTCCACTGGTTCTAATAACTAAATCTGGATCAGGCAATTCGGAGGCGTACATCCTACTTGTTATTTCAGAGGAATCTATCGAGTCGACATCTAGATTCCCTGAAGCATGATCGATTGCCACAGATTTCACTGCATCAACGATCTCTTCCCTTCCTCCATAGGCCAGACAGACCGTGAATGTGAAATTAGAGTATTCCGAGGTAACCTCCTCGGCTCTGGAGATTGCATCTCTGACCCTCTGCGGGAGCATTTCTAGCCTTCCAACGACTTGGACTCTAACCCCCCTCTCATGAATCCTTGAGTCTTCGGAGATCTCCCTCAGCCCTGATACATAGAGGTCATACAGAACCTCCAACTCATCATCCCCTCTTTCAGAGATATTTTCAGTAGATAATGCATACACGGTAAAGTATGGAACTCCAAGATCCAATACCCAATTCATGACCTCTTTGAGCTTCTCTTTTCCCTCCGAGTGGCCAACTCCAACTACAGAGCTCTTACTCCATGCGAACCTCCTATTTCCGTCCATGATAATCGAGATGTGCTTCGGCAACTCTCCCAATACCAGCCGATCTCTTAGTCTGTTGGTCCTGACCCTATCAGATCTAGAAATAATGCTCCAAGCAACACTGGAGTTGGCAATTTTCCTAGCTGGTATGGATATTAATCTAAACCTTAGTAGCCACTTAGCGAATGAGTCCAACCTCTTTCCGAACACACTCCGCCGGCGGCGCATGACCTAACCAAGAGATACATGCGCTAAAGCACGTCGCTCCACTCAATCACTCAAAAACGATGTCAACTGAGTCTCCTAATCTATCTAGAACTCCAGAATCAGGATTGACAACGATGACTTGAGAAGACCTGTTCCAAACTGAGATATCATGATGACTGTTCCCGGCATATCCAAAGCCAGACTCCCCGAATCTTGCAACTAGGGCCTCTGCCTTCTTCGTATCTCTTAGGTTGTAGTCATTATCAGAAGCCATGACATCAGAGAACATGCCAACATGGGCAGCGACCTGTTCAGCCACGATTCTATCTGAAGCAGTCGCTAGAATTATCGTTCTCCCTCTCGCATGCTCACCCGTCAACCATTCAATGAAAGCCTCATGGTAGTCAAGTTCAGATGGATCGAAATCTAGCAATCTCCCCAAGTCGCGCTTCCACTCCGCTCTCCTGCCCCTCAATTCCTTAATCAAGACCGAGGGAATGAGCCATGGCCTTCTTGTTAGAACCCTTCTAACACTCATTACCGACATGTCTGAGAGTATCAGAGTACCGTCCATATCGACTGCAAGGGGCACGTCAGACACCTTTGACTCCATGGTTACCGCTTGACGTACTCCGAATCAAGCCTTCGCATACCGATTCTATGTATACTCCAACCCTCTCCTGAGTACGATTGCGATGTCTGCCGATGTGCCCGCATGGAGACCTCGAGCCTTGAGGCAGGTAAGCTCGGCCTTCCAAGCCCCCCCTGGATTCGTCCCGATAAAGGTCGTTGGAATGGGAGGGTTGACAGGGATGAGTGCAGATTTAATCGAGCCAGAGGAAATCCTTACTCCAAGTGACTGGGAGAAACTCATGGCAGAACTGGACTATTGGGGCGATGTACCTGATCCTACCACTGTTTCAAGAATCTATCCAGAGGAGACCGAAAGGGGGCTCAGAGTATCGATCTTCGCCGAAGAGGAATGGATAGCCGAGTTTCTTCCATGGGGCTCGGATGGTCTACTAAAGACTAGGTCAAGAAACTCTCCAGAGAACTCCGATACCCCTTCAGGGGGCTATTCATGGAATGACAGAGACATTGTAATTCTAAGGCGAAGAATGGATACAGTAGAGAGTGCAGAGCTAGTTCTAGAGAGGTCTCTGCAAGAAGGAAGCTTGGAATCCTGCAGGACAGTACTCGAGGAATCTGGCAAGGCACTGGGAAGATTCCACAAATCCATGTCTGCAATACGCGAACTACCTCCCGACCAAAAGAGATGGAATTCTAGAAATGAGAAGATCGAGGGACTTCTCAGAGCCCAGTTCATTTGGAGGGCGCCTTACACAAAGGAGCAGCCTTGCACAGTCAGCCTCCTGGATGTAAGGTTCTCAGATTTGGTGGGGGGGTCTGTCCGTGTGGGGCCTCCGAGACTGTCGGATGCGCTAATTCCTCATGAGTCAGAAAAGCCTGCTATGAGGGATCTAGCATCCTTGGTCCACGATCTTTCTAGGATTCATCATAGGGCGGGGAGCGGAATCGAACTGAGTGAGCTTAGAGGGTATCTCATCGAAGGATGGAGGGAGACAGCACCTGAGGAATGGGCTTCTGACAGAGCCTTTTACTCTCATAGAGGAGGATTGGCCATTTGGGAATATGAGCAGTGCCTGATGGATGTCTTGGAGGCATCTTCTAACCAGTCAGGAGCTCCACAGCCAGCAGTCGAGACTCTCATGTATGTCAAAATGTATCAGAAGAGGATGTTCAACAATAGGACTTTCGCAGCACTCTCATTCATGGCGTTCTTCTTCGGAGCTTCCTCTCTGATCAATCACTTTCCTCCGAGCCCGTCAGAAATCTTCACACCCGCATTATGCTTCCTAGCAGGGTATTTCTGTTTCATCGCATACAAGAGAATGTCTCCTCCTCCTGAGAGGCCATTCAAAGACATATAGCGGTTTTTTATTCATTTTCGCTTGCCCTAAACCACCAGTTTTTATATCAAAATATTACCGCAGGGTCCATGGGATTATCTCATAACAGATCAAACGCAACAAGAACGACAGTTTTTGCAATGACCATTGCAACACTGGCACTGATTGTTACACAGTCAGTGTCAGCAGGAACGGTGAACCCAGCAACGAAGGGATATACAGACCTCGAGATGCTGACCTTCTTCACCTTCTTCGTTGGATACATTGCTATGGGAGCGGCCTTCGTCTTCTTCATGGTTGAGCGCAACAGTGTCGCGCCTCAGTTCAGGACGACGATGACCATTTCAGCTCTAATCGTCGGTATCGCTGCAATGCACTACTACTACATGAGGGGAGTCTACATCGAGCACGACGCTGTTAGCATCGAGTACAGGTACATGGACTGGATCATCACAGT
>MDTC01126769.1_pt1 | contig 14451 bp, 10 predicted proteins | sample 811181 | NCBI WGS metagenome assembly MDTC01 (sample SAMN05326644, study PRJNA326480) | marine metagenome | isolation source: seawater | place: Pacific Ocean: North | collected 2011 | reverse complement strand
TCGGGCGCGCCTGCGGGCACGTCGACCGGGACCTCGACCTTGAGGTCGCGGACCTCGCCGGTCTCCGCATCCTCCACGACGGTCTCGAGCACGAGCTTCTCGCCGCCAGCATCGGACACGAAGGTGACCGTCGCCTCGGTGAGCTGGCCGGGCACGCCGTCGAGGTCGACCTGGGCCTTGAAGAGGATCTCGAGCTTGTCGAGCTCCAGCGGCCCGCCGCGCAGCTCGACCGTGCCGTCGGCCGGGAGCGGCACGGCGACCAGCATGAGGCTCACCTCCTCCACGTGGGCGGAGAGGTCGAGCTCGAAGCCGCGCTCGGGGTACCAGCGCAGGCGGGAGACGGGGCCGTCGGCTCCGTCAGGCAGATCGAGGTCCAAGGATCAGTTCCAGGGAGGGGTCTGGGTCAGGGTCTGGCAGGTCTCCACCGTGACCGAGCCGGAGGCGCTGCCGGTCGCGGGGTCGACGAGGGTGTCCTCGTAGATGAACTGCCCACCGAAGCTGGGGCCGAGGTCCAGGTCGATGTCGGGCGTGTTGTCGCTCGCGCCGATGGTCGTCGTCACGGTGAACTCGCCGGCGTTGCCCTGCCACCACGGGGACTCGTCTCCAGCGACGAAGCGGTAGCCGCGGTCGCGACCGCTGCCGACCAGCTCCCAGGTGCCGTCACCCATCGCGCAGTTGACGTTGACGAAGTTGCCGATGTCGGCCTCCGTGTAGGTCACGCCGTCGAAGGAGTCGGTGTAGTTGAAGCGGAAGACGACCGAGCAGTGGCCGGAGTTGAGCACGTCGACCGGGTCGTAGTCGCCGCCCTCCTTGAGGTACTCGGTGACCGCGGCGCAGGTCGCGTTGGGGTTGGGGGACAGGTAGACCACGCCCACGCCGTTGGTGGCGAAGCCGAACGCCTTGTAGGTCTTGACCACCGCCTCGCGGTCGTGGTCGTTGGCCTTGATGGTGCCGTCCGTGAGCGCGGGCGGCAGGTCGGTCTCGCCGGTGCTCCCGTCACATGCAGCCAGGGCGAGCAAGGCTGCCGCTGCGCAGGAAAGGCCGATCCGCTCCATGGTGTCCTCCAAGATGGCGGCGCGTAACACGCACCGACAGGGTCGGGGCGCGATTTGGCGCACCCTGGACCAGCCGCTCACGCGTCGTGGTTGCCCTGCCCCAGGGTGCCCTCGGCCCGCGCGGCGAGCCAGGCCTCCATGAAGCCGTCGAGGTCTCCGTCCAGCACCCGATCGACCGCACTGGAGGTCTCTCCGGTGCGCAGGTCCTTCACCTGCTGGTAGGGCTGGAGCACATAGCTCCGGATCTGACTTCCAAAGTCGATCTTCTTCTTCTGGGCGTTCAGCTCCGCCTGGGCTTCCATGCGCTTGTCGAGCTCCAGCTGGTACAGCCGCGCCCGCAGCATCTTCATCGCCTTGTCGCGGTTCTTGTGCTGGCTGCGCTCGGCGGAGCACTTCACGACGACGCCGGTGGGCTCGTGGATGAGGCGCACGGCGGAGTCCGTCGTGTTGACGTGCTGGCCGCCGGCGCCGCCCGCCCGCATGGTCTCCATGCGGATGTCCGCCGGGTTGATGTCGATCTCGATGGTGTCGTCGATCTCGGGGTAGGCGCCGACCGCGGCAAACGCGGTGTGCCGGCGGGCCTGCTGGTCGAACGGCGAGATGCGGACCAGGCGGTGCACGCCGATCTCCGACTGCAGGTAGCCGAAGGCGTAGGGCCCGCGGATGGCGAGGGACGCCGACTTGATGCCGGCCTCGTCGCCCGGGCTGTACTCCAGCACCTCGACCTGGAAGCCGCGGCGCTCGGCCCAGCGGCTCACCATGCGGAAGATCATCTCGGCCCAGTCGGCGGCGTCGATGCCGCCCGCGCCGGGGTTGAACTCGACGATGGCGTCCATCGCGTCCTGCTCTTCCGAGAGCAGACGCCGGGTCTCGAGCTCCTTCACCGCGCGGTCGAGCTCGGGGATCTTCTCCTTCGCCTCCTCGGCGGTGTCGCGATCCTCCATCTCGGTCGCCAGCTCGAGCAGGGTGGCGATGTCATCCCGGACGAGGGCGAGCGCGTCGAAGTCCTTGACCACGCGCTCCAACAGCCCCTTCTCCTTCAGGACCTTCTGGGCGCGGGCCTGGTCCTCCCAGAACGCGGGCACGGCGGCCTGCTGATCGAGATCCTGGATTCGAGCCTTCTTTCCCTCGATGTCAAAGATGCCCCCAGAGCGCGTCGATACGCTCCGAGATGGGTGCCAGATCGGCCAGGATCTCGTCGAACATGGGGAACTCCACAGTGGCGCCGGGCCCTAACGCGGGTCGCGTGGTACGCCATGGGCGGAGGTTGTGATGCGGCTCGTGGCGCTCCTCGTCCTGCTCACCGGGTGCTGGTCCACCGAGGATCGCATCGCCCAGAGCGAGGAGAAGGTGAAGGACGAGATGGTCGTGCACCACACGGAGGTGCTGGCCGCGCGGGACGCGATCGTCGCCGGGGACCACGCGAACGCGACCGACGCGCTGGGAGCGCTGGCCGGCAGGCTCCCCCTGGACGGGCTCGACCGCGGTCGGCAGCAGGCGCTGATGGACGCGGTCGTCGCAGGGGCGAAGGCGGAGGACCTCGACGCTGCCGCCAGGGCGCTGGGTCAGGTGGGCGCAGCCTGCGGTTCCTGCCACCGGGCAGTCGGCGCAAAGCCCCCCCCCGAGGCGGGAGACAAGCCGGTCGTCGGCTCGGACGTGAAGAGCCAGATGGCCCTGCACCACTGGGCGATGCTGACCCTGTGGGACGGGCTGGTGCGCGGGGACGACGCCGCGTTCAGCAACGCCGCCCAGGCGCTCAACGCCACCCCGATGATCCCCTCGGGAACGCCGGTGGATGCTCCGGTTCCGCCGGATGCGGCAGCGCTCGAGATCCGGGTGCACGACCTGGCCGCCCGCGCCGCCCGCGCCGGCAGCCCCCAGGAGCGCGCCAAGGCCGTCGGTGACCTGCTCGGCACCTGCCAGCAGTGCCACCTGCTGCTCGACGGAGGGCCCGGCAGCAGCGGCGGCAAGGCCCCGGACAACGGCGGCGCGCCCGACGGCGGCTAGGTGGTCCACGCCACCCACGTCGGCTGCCTGGGCTGTGGCGCCGGACTGCCGGTGGACGGACCGCAGGTGCAGACCTGCGAGGCGTGCGGCCGGACCCAGCGGCTCGACCAGGCTCTGTACGCCGAGCTCGCCCTGCACCGCGAGCGCCTGGCGCGCCTGGCCGAAGAAGGCGTCGACGCCCGGCTCCGAGTCGGACTCGCGAAGGCCTCTCGAGTCACCCTGACCACCTGGCTGCTGATCGCCGGACCCTTCGTCGTCGCCGGCCTCGCCTGGGCGTCCGACTTCGTGTGGAATGGCCTGCAACCTTGGTTCTGTGCCGGTGGTGGTCTGCTCTACCTCGCGTGGTTCGCCTGGCTCGGCCGCGAGTCCGCGCTCCAGTGGCGCCGGGACGCCAGCCGCTCCGGTCCGGACGCCCCCCAGCGACTGCGCTGCCCGACCTGCGGCGGCCCCACCCTCGCCGGTGCCGCCCACGGCGCCCCCTGCCCCTCCTGCGGGACCCCGGTGCTCGCCACCGCCGCCGCCCGCGACCTGCTGGAGGTGGTCGAAGAAGACGCCGTCCGCACCGAGCAGGCGCTGGCCCGAGCGCTCACCTGGCGCCTGCAGGCCCGCCAGGAGCGCCACCGCCACGAGGATCTCGCGCCATGGATCGCCTTCGTCCTGTGCTTCGGGGCCATCCCCCTGGCCGGACCGGTCGCGGTGGGACTGGGCATGCTTGCAGGCAACTATAGCGTCCTGGGCGGCCTCATCGCCATCTCGACCTGCATCGCGATCGGCGTGCCCCTGGTCGCCTGGCCGGCCTGGCGCGCCCTGGCCATCCACCGCCTGCAGGCCGAGCTCGACGCGCTCCCCCACCCGAGCAGCCGGGACGCGGACGGCCTCGTCACCTGGCTCGAGACCCACTGGACCGGTGCACTGCCGGAGACGCTCTTCCGACAGGGCCGCCAGTGGGCGTGGGTGGAGCTCGGCGGGGGCCTGCTCGTGCTCAACCTGCGACGGGTGAACCGGACCCACCCCTGCCAGCCCCACCTGTGGGTGCTGGTCCCCGAAGGCGCCACTTGTCCACAGATCGAGGGGTGGTCATGCTGGCCGGCGGACCCAGGAACCGTGGTCGAGGCCAGCCCGGAGATCGTCCGACGATGGCGTCGTATAGCGGAACTCGGGGGTCTGATCGGCGCACTTGACGCGTCAATGGAAACCCTCGAATCCGCATGATGTGCACAGGCTGGGCATAAACCTGTGGAAAACTTCTGCGCAGGCGGACACCGCTGCCCAGGGGGGACGATCCCTGGGCAGCGGGCCGCACGCGGGGCACGAGTCCCCCCCTCGGAAGCTCGATGCGGTGGGGATAGCCGTGGAGGGCGGCGGGGCCGACGGTCAGGCGTTCACACCTTGTGAAGGCGCCCCAGAGTGCCGGTCAGCCCTGGCCCTGGCCCGTCCCCCACCCCGTCTCCACGAGTCCCGCCGCCCCGATGCCGAGCACGGCGAGCAGCTCCCGCTCGACGGTGCGCATCGCCGCGGCCTCGTCGGGGTCGTGGTGGTCGTGGCCGAGGAGGTGGGCAACGCCGTGCACGAGGAGGATCCGCAGCTCGGTGGGCAGGTCGTGACCGCGCTCGGCGGCCTGGCGGGCGGCGGTGTGCACGCTGATCACGACGTCGCCGAGCAGGGGCGGATCCTGGGGGAAGGACAGCACGTCGGTCGGGGTGTCCTTGTGACGATAGTCCCGATTCAACGAGCGGATCTCGTCGTCACCGCACAGATGGAGCGACAGCTCGCGGCCGTCTGCCACCCGGTCGAGGATGCGCCCGGCGTCCCGCTGCAGGGCGTCGAGGTCGATGCCGTCGACCCCATCGCCGGTCGAGATCACCGGTCCTCCGGCGAGACCGGCTCCCCGGTCGGCAGGTACTCCACCGCCTCGTAGTCTCCACCGAGCGAGGTCTCGTCCGTCTCCTCACGGGGCAGCGGGTCGGGCTGGGTGGGTGCTGGACGGCGCGCGGCCTTCTCCCGCACCGGCACCGGCGATCCCGACCGCAGCTGGGCCTCGCTCGGGATCTCGAGGGTGATGATGTCCTGGGTGTTCTGCCGCGGCGGCGGCGGCACGTCCCGGCGCGGGGCCGCGGAGAGGTGCGCGGTCTGGGGGTACTCGATGCGCTGGTGGTGGATGCCGAGGAGCACGCCCACGAAGGCGTCGGTGATCGAGTAGAGCTCCTGGAAGGTCAGGGGGCAGTGCTCGAACTGGTTGTCCGCCATCACCGAGTTGATGATCGCGTGGATCATCGAGCGGAACTTGTCTTCCGTCGGATCCTTGATCGTGCGGGTGGCCGCCTCGACCTTGTCCGCGAGCATCAGGATGCCCGCCTCCTTGCTGTCCGGACGCGGCCCCGGGTAGCGGAAGGCCGACTCGTCCACGGCACTCTCGTCGCCGCCCGCCTCCTCCACCGCCCGGGCGTAGAAGTACTGCAGCAGGCCGGTGCCGTGGTGCATGTAGATATTGTCGAGACAGGGCTTTGGAAGCCGATGTTGACGCGCCAGCTCCGCCCCGTCGGTCACGTGACTGATGATGATCGCCGCCGACGTGTAGGGGTCGAGCCCCTTGTGACGACTGCCGCCCGAGCCCTGATTCTCGACGAAGTACTGGGGCTTCAGGGACTTGCCGATGTCGTGGAAGTAGGCCGCCACCCGGGTCTGCAGCGCGTTCACGCCGATCGCCTCGCACGCGGCCTCGGACAGGGAGCCGACGACCACGCTGTGGTGGTAGCTGCCGGGTGCCCGGAGCATCAGCTGGCGCATCAGGGGGTGGTTGAGGTTGGCGAGCTCCATCAGGCGGTAGTCGGTGACGAAGCCCATGGACTCGAAGACGGGGGTCAGACCGAGCACGAGCACGCTGGCGAGCAGGCCGCCCCCGAACGCGAACGCCATGGACCAGACCGGGCGCAGGGTGACCGCGGCGAGGACCTCGCCCTCACCCATGAAGAAGCCGAGGAAGTGGATGAGCAGCGCCATCGCGGCGTTGGCCACGCCGACCAGCAGGCCGGCCCGGAGCACGGCCATGCGCTCGCGGGTCTGGTGCACGCTGCCCGCCGCCACGAGCGAGCTGAAGAACGCGAACAGCACCATCAGGGCGTCGAGGTCCATCAGCAGGCCGCACACGGCGGCGACGATGACGCCGGTGACGAGCGCCCAGTTCACCCCGATGAGCAGGCGCACCAGCATGGGCGCGGCGGCGACGGGGATGACGAACCACACGCTGCGGGGCTCGCAGTCGTAGCCGATCAGCTGGCTGACCACCTCGGAGATGCCGACCCCGACCCGGGCGAGCATGGTCGTGAGCAGGACCAGCACGCCGACGGCGGTCACGTCACGCAGGGAGATGCTGAAGCGACGGAGGTTGGAGGTGCCGAACTGGACCAGGGTGAAGACCAGCAGCGCGGCGAAGAAGACGATGCTGACGATCTCGAGCCACAGGGCCGGACCGGCGGCCTCCTGCAGCGCGCGGTAGCGGGCGATCTGGCTGGCGTCGAGCTCCTCGCCGTCGCGGAAGAGCACGGTGCCGCGCTTGACGAAGACATCGACCGGCTCGACCGAGGCGGCCGCCTGCTCGCGACGGACCTCGGTCTGCTCGGGCCAGGGCTGCAGGTTGGGCTCGACGAGGGCGCCAGCGAGGCGCAGCGCCGCTCCGGTCCAGGGCACATGCTCGAGCATGGACGAGCGCACCTCGAGCTCTCGGCGGACCTCGGCGGGCACGCGCACCGCCTCGTAGTCGCGGAGCAGGCGCTCGCTGGCGGAGCTGGCGTCGGCCCCCTGGCGAACGACCGTCATGGGGCCGCGATCCTCGGGCAGCACCTCGCGATCGGTGACGATGAGCCCGGAGTCGGCCTCGCGGAGGAGCAGGAGCACCCGATCGAGGGCATCCTGGGAGAAGCCCGTGTCGGCGAACGCGTCGATGTCGCTGTCCTGGACGGCGCGCTTGACGTGATCGTGGAACGTCGAGCGCACCGGCTCGCGGACCTCGGCGGGCAGGCGGACCTGGCCCACCTCCTCCACCGGGATCTCGGCGCTGGCCAGCGCGTCGAGCAGGACCGACCGGGAGGCGGCAAACGCGTCCCGGACGGCCTCGGCGTGCTCGGTCGCGAGTCCGGCGCGGTGCTCGTAGACCGGCAGCACCGCCTCTCGGGCGTCGTCCTGCCGGCGCGCCCGCTCCGCCTCGTCGGCGAAGGTGAAGCTGCGCGGGGCCTTGACGGTGCGCGGGGCCACGTCGCCCACCTCGAGCCGCTCGCTGGCGCTGCCGCCGTAGTCGACGGTCAGCAGCCCGATCCCCACGCAGACGAGCCCGAGCACGATGGCGCGCAGGGCGTCGTCCGAGCGGATGCCCAGGAGGCGGAACAGGCGGACGAACACGCTCACCGACGGCCTCCCCGTGGAGGTCCGCTCGCCCGCAGCTCGGCCGCTTCCTCCCCGGCCCGGCGGGTCTCCTCGCGCTCGTACGCGTCCACGATCGCGCCGACCAGCGGGTGACGGACGACGTCGGCCGCGGTCAGCCGGGCCACGCCGATGCCGCGCACGCCGTCAAGCACCTGCAGCGAGTGCGCCAGGCCGCTCCTGGCCCCGCGCGGCAGGTCCACCTGGGTGTCGTCCCCGGTGATGACCATGCGGCTGTTCTCGCCCAGGCGCGTGAGGAACATCTTCATCTGCTCGACCGTGGTGTTCTGCGCCTCGTCCAGGATGACGTAGGCGTCGGCGAGCGTGCGACCGCGCATGAAGGCGAGCGGGGCGACCTCGATGATCTGCCGCTCCAGCATGCGCACCGTGCGCTCGGGAGACAGCATGTCATACAGGGCGTCGTAGAGGGGACGCAGGTACGGGTTCACCTTCTCTGCGAGATCTCCCGGCAGGAAGCCGAGCTTCTCGCCAGCCTCCACCGCGGGGCGCGTGAGTACTACCCGCTTCACCTCGCCCTTGAGCAGGGCCGCTGCCGCGGTCGCGACCGCCAGGTAGGTCTTGCCGGTGCCTGCCGGACCGACCCCGAACGCGACCTCGTAGCGGCGCAGGACCGAGACGTAGTGGCTCTGGCCCGCGGTGCGCGGGGTGATCGACCGCCCGGAGGTGGTGACCACGACGGTGTCGTTGAAGAAGCTGCCCAGCTCGGCGTCCCGGTCGGTCGACAGGATGCGCAGGGCCTGCTCCACGTCGCTCGGACGCAGCACGTGTCCGCTCCGGACCAGCTGCAGGAGCTGGTCCAGGGCGTCGAGCGCGTCGTTCGCGCGGTCACCGGGCCCGATCGTCAGCGTGCTGCCCCGTTGGGAGACGGGGAGCTCGAAGTGGCGCTCGACGAGCTTGAGGTGGGCTCCGAACTCCCCGACCAGCTCGCGGAGCTGGTGGTTGTCAGGGACGGTGAGCGACAGGGGCTCCGCCGATATGGATCACCTCGCGTACGGGAAGGGCCCGCAACAGGCGCCTGCTAACCGCCTGCACGCACCTCGCGCATGGCGAGGGAAGCAGCGTGAGGGAGGCTCGCCGGATCGGCCGGCCCCGGCGCAGAGCGCATGGCCTCGGCGACCAGGGGCTCGGGAAGCACGTCGTAGTGGCTGTGATCAGCGCTGAACCACCCCCGGCCGGCGGTGAGGGCGCCCAGGCGGGCCGCGAGGGTGCGGGTCTCGCGCTCGGGGCAGACCGCCTCGACGATGGCCTCGCCGTCCACGCGAACATCGAGGATCCGACCCCGGTGGCTCGTCAGATCCTGCAACACCGCCCCGACCTCGGGCGCCGGCGCGTGCACGACGACCTGCTGCCAGGGCTCGAGCAGCCGGGTGCCCGCGGACTGCAGCGCCTCGCGCATGGCGGCCGCGCCGGCCTTGTGGAAGTGGTCCTCGGTCGAGCAGAGCATGTCGTACTGCCCTTCGCGGCAGGTGACCCGGGCACCGATCACCGGGTAGCCGGCGAGGGGGCCCTGGAGCGCCGCCTCCTTGGCCCCGAGGGCGAGTGCGCCCCAGAACCGGCGGGGAACGTCCTCTTCGTCGAGGGAGGTCTCGAAGGCGACCTCGTCGCAGTCGGCGTCGGGGTCGAGATCGAGGCAGCAGCGGCCGTACTCTTCGACCAGACCAGCCACTTCGCGCACGTGCAGGCCCTCGATCCCCCAGGTGCCGCCGACCGGCGCCTCCCGATAGGCGACCCGCGGCATGAGGAGCTCGACCGGCACGCCCATGCGCTCGGTGAGCCAGCGGCCGGCGCGCTCGAGCTGGCCGTCGGTGCGGGCGCCCAGCACGGGCTCACCGCCGATGGGGTCGGTCTCGAGCACGAGACCCGGGTCCATGGCGAGCAGCACCGGGAGCGCGCGATCGAGGATCTCGTCCCGGCCGCCCTCGCGGAGCTGGAGGCGGCGGCGCACCATGACCGGGGCCAGCTCGGGCTGGGGAATGGTCATGCGCTCGCCCTCGGTCAGGGTCTCGCCGCCGCGGGCGTCGACCCGGTCCCAGGTGGCGATCACCGCGCCGGGTCCGGTGGTGTGGGCGGTGGCGCGGCGGGGACCGCGGACCTGAAAGACCTTGCGGACCTTGGACAGGCGTCCGGTCTCGCCGGAGATCCAGTTGCCGCCGCGCTCGGCGTCGCCGGACCAGATTCGCACCAGGCTGTAGGGCCGGCCTTCGGGATCGATCGAGCAGTGCACCACCGTGGCCAGGAAGCCGTCGGGCTCGATGCCGGCGAGGGCCTCGGGCAGGCGGGGCTCGGGCAGCAGGTCGACCATGGCGTCCAGCAGGAGCTCCGCGCCGACGCCTCGCTCCGCGCTGGTCAGGAGCACCGGCAGGAGCGTGCCGTCCTTGACACCCTCCGAGAGTCCAGCGAGGACCTCCTCTTCCGGGAGTTCCAGGTACTCGAGGTAGCGCTCCAGCCGATCCTCGTCGGCCAGGGCGACCGCCTCGATGACCCGCTCCCAGGCGGCCTCGACCTTGCCCCTCAGGCGATCCGGCAGGGGCTCGGGGGAGTAGGCACCAGTTCCGTCGGGATCGAAGCGCAGGGCGGTGCGGGTGGCGAGGTCGACGATGCCCGCGAACTCGCCTTCGTCATCGAAGAAGGGCAGCTGCAGGGGCAGGAGCTTGCGATCGGTGTGCTCGCCCAGCTGGGCCAGGACCAGATCGAGGTCGTGGGGGCGATCGATCTGCTGCAGCACGACCAGGCCGGGCTGATCCCCGACCCGCTCCAGCACCTGACCGCCGACCGCACCCGGACCGTCGTTGGCGGCGACGACGAGCACGAAGCTGTCGACCGCGGCCAGCACGCGAGAGGTGTCGGAGAACAGGTCCGGCGCGCCGGGCACGTCGATGAGGTTCAGCAGGTGGGCCCGCCAGGTCAGCCAGGCATGACCCGGCTCCAGCGTCTGCTTGCGTCGCTTCGCCTCCGCCGTGTGGTCGAGGAGCGAGGTGCCCTCTTCCACCCTGCCGATCCCGCGCGTCGCGCCCGTGGCCTGGAGGAGCAGATCGCCGAGCGAGGTCTTGCCGGCAGATCGATGCCCCACGAGGGCCATTGTGCGTGTGAAGAAAGGTGCAAAGCCCTTCTTGGCCACAAAACACTCCTGGAAGCCGGTCTGATGACGATAAAGGCACCAGACGTCGGGGGTCAAGGGGGGGGTCGGATCACATCCCTTGCGTCACGAGGCCAGAGGCATAGGAGAGGGCGTGCTCAAGCCCGGTGACACCCTCGACCACTACGTTGTAGAGGCCCTCGTCGGAGGGGGCGGGATGGCGCGCGTCTACCGTGTGCGCCACCGCATCCTCGACCACCCGATGGCGCTCAAGGTGCTCGACCCGAGCTTCGTGACCAAGGCCCGCATCCGCAAGCGCTTCCTGGCCGAGGGGCGCATCATGGCCAAGGTGCGCCACCCCGCCATCGTCATGGTGACCGACGCGGTCATCGACGCGCCCCGCGGGGTCGCGGGCCTGGTGATGGAGTTCGTCGAGGGGCCGGATCTGGCCCGGGTGATCGCGCGCATGAAGGGGCCTCCGTCGGCCGATTTCGTCCGGCGAATCATGCTTCCCATCCTGGACGGCCTGCACCACGTGCACCAGGAGGGCGTGGTCCACCGCGATCTGAAGCCGGCGAACGTGCTGCTGTCGCGGGACGCCGCGGGCAACTGGCACCCCCGGCTGACCGACTTCGGCGTGGCCTGGCTCGACGAAGAGGCGTCAGCCCGGGCCGGGAGCCCGCCCAAGCTCTCCGGCGGGCTGGTCGGCACGCCGGCGTACATGTCGCCGGAGCAGGCGCGCGCGTCCGGGGCGACCCCCGACCCCCGCTGGGACGTCTGGGCGGCGGGCGTCGTGCTGTACGAGCTGGCGACCGGCGGGCACCACCCCTTCGAGCAGGGGGACCAGCGCAAGACCCTCGACGCGGTGCGCAAGGGCGAGTATCGGCTTCCGACCGAGATCGTGCCGGACATGGACCCCGGCATCCTGTCTGCCATCGACGGCGCGCTGCGGGTCGATCCCGAGCGTCGCGCCCCGTCCGCCGCAGCCCTGTCCGCTCGCCTCGCCGGCACCTCGGAGCCCGCCCGCCAGGACCCCGGCTACGCCCTTCCCGACGCCGCCGGCGCCTGGCTGGAGAGCCCGGACGGTGCGCGGCGCATCCCCCTGACCGCCGACGTGGTGCTGGGCCGGGGCCCCAACGCGGTGGTCATGCTGCGGGAGACCGGCGTCGAGGATGCCCACGCGCGGATCACCCACGAGTCGGCCGGGTGGATCCTGCAGGATCTCTCGGCGGGCGGCACCTACGTCAACGGGGCCCGGGTCCACCGCATCCAGCTGGCGGACGGCGACCTGCTCCGCCTCGGCTGGGGCAGCTGGCGAGTCCGCCTGGGCGAGCGCATGCCCTCCCTCCCCTCCGCCGACACCGTGCCCCCAAAGCCGCCCCCGGTCGCGCCCCGCCCCAAGACCCTGCCCGGCGCGCGAGCCCTGCCCGACCGCCCTGGCCCGGCCCTGCTCCTCCCCGACGGCAGCACCATCCCCATCGGCCTGCGCCCCCTCGTGATCGGCCGCAGCCCCGCCGCCGACGTCCACCTCCCCGATCCGTCCGTGAGCGTGCGGCACGCCCGGGTCTACCTGCAGGGGCTCGACGTGCTGGTGGAGGACCTGCTGAGCGCGAACGGGACCTGGGTGAACGGGCAGCGGGCGCGGTTCCGGAGGTTGCAGGAGGGGGATCGGGTGAAGATCGGGGGGGTGGAGATCGTGGTGCGGATGTAGGGAGCGGGGATCGGGGGGGTCTTGGGGACTCGTGGCGGTACTCGGCACAGAGGCACGGAGGCGCAGAGGGCTTGGACGGTCTGCCACGACTGGGGAGCTGGGTGGCGCGCTGCAGCGGGTCAGGGACGGCGTAGGAGTGACCAGAGGTCGGGCTCTGGGGGCCTGGAGAGCTGGGATCGGCCTGCATCTCCCTCTGGCTGTGGCACGGTGTCCGAGTCCAATTGACCAGCATCCACGGGAAGAAACGAACGTTCGCAGGGCCGCCACCCTCTCTGTGAACCGCTCTGTGCCTCTGTGCCTCTGTGCCGAGCGGTCTCGCGCCCCGCCACCACACCTCACGCCCAGCCGATCTCACGCCCCGCCACCGCACTCTGACCGTCCCCTACGGCGTCCGATCACACGCATCCCCGATCCCGTCCCCGTCGCTGTCCGTCTGATCCGGCGCCCACGGGCCGCCTTCCTGCAGCGAGATCTCGAGGTCGGTCACGCCGTTGCCGTCCCCGTCCTTGAACCGGGCGTACACGCCCCAGCCGCCGCCCTGGTCGTAGACCTTGATGAGCAGGCGGTGCCAGCCGGTGCCGAGGCTGACCGGGACCTCGTTGCGGTCCTGCTGGGTGCCCTGGCAGCGGGCGTCTTCGAGCACCACGGCGTCGTCCCACCACACGCGGGCGCCGTCGTCGGGGCCGACGGAGAGGGTGAGGTCGACGGGGCCGTCGGGGGAGCGCACCCACAGGGCCTGGTAGCTCTCGCGGGGGGCCTCGCCGCCGAGGGGGCGGAAGAGCTCGATGCGATCGCCGTCGGAGAAGAGCGGGAGCCAGGGCTCGCCCTCGACCTGGACGCCGAGGCCAATCTCGGCGGTGGCGTCGTCGGGGCCGAGGCGATCGGCGGTGGGCAGGCACCGGTCGGGGCTGGAGATGCCCACGAGGGGACCCACGACCAGCCAGTCGCGGAGCCAGCCGTCGCCGTAGGGCGCCAGCGCGACCGGGTCGCCGGCGTTGGGCACGCGGGGGCAGTTGTCGACCTCGTCGAGCACGCCGTCGTTGTCGTCGTCGGGATCGCAGGCGTCGGGCATGCCGTCCTGGTCGGGATCGTCCTCGACCAGCCAGGGCACGCCCTCGAGATCGCAGGAGTCACCTGTCTGGAGATCGAGGGTGTACGCCGGGACTTCGCGGCCGAGCAGACCCTCCACGCACACGGCGTACGCACCGCCAGGCAGGAAGCGGGCGCCGGGCTGGCGGATGGGATCGAGGGCGACGCAGCGGTCCGCGGAGGCGGCGCCGGTGGCGAGGATGGCGCCGCGGACGGGCTCGTGCAGGGAGAGGGTCACGTCGGGGCAGCCATCATCGACGGCGTCCGGGCTGGTGCGGGTCTCGACGTCGACGAAGCCGTCCTCGGGCACGGTGACCCGCCAGCAGTCGACGTCGCCGTCGGGGAGGCCGCCGTGGCCGACGTCGGCGAGCGCGTTGGCGAGCAGGGGGGTGCCGTTGTCCTCCGTCTCGATGGTGCCGGTCTCCTCCTCACAGGCCGGCGTGCAGCCGTCACCGCCGAAGTCGGTGCCGTCGTCGCACGCCTCGCCGCTGTCGACGACGCCGTCGCCGCACACGGGCAGGGTGCAGTCCTGCCGACACTGATCGGGCAGCAGGCCGTTGCCGGCCGGATCATCGCATTGCTCGCCCAGATCCTCGTCCACCACACCGTCGCCGCAGACCGGATCCGCGGGGGAAGGGCAGCCAGCGAGCAACAGGCACAGGGGCAGGATCGTACGCATGGGTGCACGCTATCCGCCCCCGGCTGGCGAAGCGTCAACGCTCCGTCACGGGGACGCCGCGCCGTCAGGCGTTAGCGGGGGGATCAGGAGGCCAGGCATGCAGTGCCCGCGCTGCTTCTTCGAGAACCCCGCCGACGCACGCTGGTGCGGCTACTGCGGTCATGCATTCGACCGCGGCGAGCCCGGCGCGGGCGGGGCCGAGCAGCAGCCCGCGGGGCGCGGAGCCGATCGCGCCGCCGAGCGACCCGGCGGTCGTCAGGCGGTCGGACGCTCGGCGCGCAAGCACGACACCCACCTGGGCATCCACCCGCAGGACGATCCCTTCGAGGCGGTCGCGATCAGCTTGCGCGGCGGATCGGCAGCCAGCGAGGACAAGCCGGCTCCTCCCCCGCCCCCC
>MDTC01077262.1_pt1 | contig 14451 bp, 24 predicted proteins | sample 811181 | NCBI WGS metagenome assembly MDTC01 (sample SAMN05326644, study PRJNA326480) | marine metagenome | isolation source: seawater | place: Pacific Ocean: North | collected 2011 | reverse complement strand
GATGAATATTTCGCTAGAAAAAATATTCCTTTTGATAACGGTCATGTTAACGTTAGCAGTTTTACTGTTAATTATGAAGAATATGATGGCTTTGAGGATAGGGGAGAACTATCGTTCCCCAACTTACCACCAAACCAGTGGTACATGGTTGACCTCTTCCCAGGGTTTAACTTCAATCTTCGTGGTTCCGCCTATCGGTCGGATTCAGTAACACCACTTGGTCCGAATAAAGTCTTGATTGAGTTTCGTGGTTATGGGTTGAAGAAAGATACTGAAGAAGAAAGAGCAAGTCGTATTAAAGCGCATAACACTATTTGGGGTCCATTCGGTAGAAATTTACACGAAGATCTGATTGGTGTGGCAGGACAAGGAACTACTATGCGTGAAGGCACTGAACGTAGAAACATTTTACATGGTCGTCACGAAAACAGTACGATTCACGATGAAGTTGGCATGCGTCACTACTACGAAGCATGGGGCAAATTTATGGGTCTTGATCCAGCAATGAGAATGGCGGCATAAAATGCAAATCTTATGGCACATCGTATTAACTGTTTGCTTGTCAGGTGACTGTGCAGTGCAGGATGTGCAGTGGTTTGATGAAGAACAAGAATGTAAATCTATGTTACATGTTTATAGATCAATCCCGCAAGATGGTGATTGGGATACTGTAGATTATGTATGTAAACCTGTAGGAAGTGTGGGAACATAATGGCAGAAGAAAAGAAGAATGGCGTTGTGGTTAAACAGGATCACAACGAATTTGAGTTGATGCTAAGATTTTTAGGTAATGAACTTATCGCGATCAGATTAGCAGCAACAAATTTTAATGGTAAATTGATTATGTGGAGCATCGTTCTCATGATCTTTACGTTTATGATCATGGAGGTGTTCGGTCTTAGTGCAATGCTAGGGTTCGGCGAGCAATACTAATGGATGACGATCCTTTCAAAAAAATAGATAAGTTTGGCATTGAATTATTAGCTGCTTTCTTATTCGGTATAAGTATCATTGTAATTTCAAATGTAGCATTTGGTCAACAGTGGGTACAGAAACCTGTACAGTGTGGTGAACTAGCAGAGGTTATCGCCTTACAAGAAAACGAAGGATTAATTCCGCTTCTTGCAGCAAAAGGTCATGCACGTGTTGATGATAATATGGTGGGTGATTTAGGATATTTATTCTATTATAATGCTGAGAATCAGTATTGGTCGATGATAGAAATATTCAGAGAAGATTATGCTTGCGTTGTAGCACAAGGTGACGCACTAACATTTACGCCGTGAGGAAATTATGATAGAACAACTTGAAATAGTAGACGATGTGAAATCTCTAGATGAAGCGATAGAACTATTAAGTCAATATGGCGAAGTTCTAACTGGTGATGATATTCCCCTCCCTTCAATTACTGTAGAAGAAACCACCAAGGTCACTAATCAAATTTGGCATCAGGATGGTTTACAAACAGAGAATCAACCAAAGGTTCAAGCACTTTGGTGTGAATATGCTGATGAAGAATGCCCTTCTACAGAGTATCTCTCTACAAGAATACCAGATGATATCGCTGAGAAGTATCTACATATCAAAGAGACTTATGACTTCAAAACTCCCATAGAGAGTGGAAATTTTGTAAAGTTTGATAAGTTATCGCACGCAAAATTGTATGTCAGGCAAATAAATAATACTCCTAATCTAATGAAAAATTTAATTGATAAAGACGAATGGGGATATTATACTCGATGGTGTCCGATGAGTAAAGTGGAAGAGAATATTGCAGAGGAACTTTCCGATTATATATTTCAACAAGAACCATTAGAAGTTCATTACAAAACAAATCGGTTGGTGATTGGTAATAACTATGCTACGATCCATCGAAGAACACCTAATAAAAATATCTCCGGAAAAAGAATATTACATAGAGCATATGTGTACTAACATGTGGATATATAAATGCGACGCTGGGACATACACTGAGGATAGTTTTCTTAAACTTCTTTATGCAATTTTCACACACAGATTTGGTCATTTTTTGAAAGGTGAAGGATTCAAAGATTGATGTTGTTAATTTATAGTTATGTTTTATATTACGTTATGGTAGCATTCGGTATCACTTTTGGATATCACAGATCTTTTGCTCACAAGAGATATAGACCAAATAAAATTGTTAAGTCCTTGATGCTTTATGTGGGATTACTTTGCGGTGGGCAGAGCGTATTGCGTTGGTCTGCAGTACACAGGATGCATCACAAATATGTCGACACTAAAAAAGATCCTCATTCTCCGATTCATCAACCATGGTGGAAAATAGTTTTTTCTACTTGGGTTATAGACACAAACCCAATGGTGATGTGTAAAGATTTAATAAAAGATCCGATAGTAATGCACTTCCACGAGAATGGGTGGAAATATCTTTTCCTCACATATTTCTTTTCCTATCTCATACATTGGAAACTATTAGTATCTTTGCTATTAGTATTTGTATTCTCATACATAGGATTTGGAGTTTTGAATTACTTCGGGCATAATGAAAACGGAGCGGTCAATAGTCGTTGGATCAATCTCTTCGCACCGTTTGAAGGTAATCATGAGGATCATCACGATTATGATAATCAGTCGGTGACTGGTAATGGATTACATAGGAGTTATGATGTCAATCACCGCCAACTCTACGAATAATTACTGGGAATCCTTATACTCCGATGATGTTCTATTACCTTGGGACATAAGGAAACCCGATAACGCATTAGTTTCAAAAGTCATCGATGGATATAACTACAACATAGAGAATAAATTAGCACTCGAAGTTGGTTGTGGTTATGGGCACGATGCTAATTACCTACAATATATTGGATATGAAACCACTGCGATAGATGTATCAAGTACAGCGATTGATACTGCTGAAAGATTATATCCTCACGTCAATTTTATTTGTAAAGACTTTTTAAGTTATAAGACAGATCAAAAGTTTGATTTGATATACGATAGAGGATTCTTGCATAATTGTGCGCAAGTTGAAATGCAAAAATCTCTAAATTTGTATTCTAATATGCTATCCGATGATGGTCGTATTATTATCCTCTCTGGAAATTACAATAATCAAAATCATGAAGGTGTGGTTCCTACACCACTGACCATCAATAGTATTGAGAAAAGATGCCAACCGAATCTAAAAATTTTTAGTGTAGAAGAAATCATATTTGAACAAAACGAAGGATATCCAGACAGTCTTGGTTGGGTTTTTATTCTGAAAAAAAGATGAATTTTTTTTATTTTAAGAGAAAAAAAGCTTTACATTCTCCAAAAACTATGATAGAATATATGTATAAAATGAGAAGAGAGGAGAATGTCTCATGTTTGGTCAATTAGTTCTTGGTTTTATTTTCACGCTGGTTATCGCGTCACTTCCTATATTGTTTTTCCTGTAGGAGTTCGTTATGGTATCTATGAAAGAATTAACCCCATTACATTGGACTAAAGAAGATGTGTTGACTCGCGATGAACTTCTTGAGAGGTTTGATGAGTTGACGGAAGATATGGGCGATTGGAAAATGCCTTTCACCTGTGAAGTCAAGATTGATAAGTTTGATGAATACAATAAAGCATGTATTTACTTCACTGGTTCAATACTTGAAGTTGTATCAGAATGTGCTGATGAGTATCAGTGTTATTGCGCAGGATATTATCTTGGCACATCGTAGTGAAATAATTGAAACTCGCGGTCACCACATGGTTGGTGTTAGGTGGCCAGTCATTGGAAGTAGAGGAGACAAATACCATGTCGAAATGGTCGAATACGGATTTACGTGTGATTGCATTGCATATGCGAAATGTAAACACATCAAGGGAGTTGAGCGTCTACTCGCCGACCCTCTTGATGAGAATCAAAAATTGGTTTAACATACTATGAAAAATCCAGTTGCAAAATATTTAATGTGTGCATACGCATATTATGTTCAGGATGATCCATTGATTTCAGATGACGAATTTGATAGTTTATCTAAATGGCTTCTTGAGCATTGGGATGCTGTCGATCATCCGCATAAGTGGTATATCAGAAAAGCAGACTTGAAGGCAGGAACATATCTTGGAAAATATCCAACGATGATTCCAGGAGCAGTCGAGTCATACAGAAAAACTTTGAAATAAATTAAAAAAAGTGCTTGCTATTTCTGTAAAGATATGATATAATATTCATATAAAATAAAAAAGGAGCGTTTTATTATGAGTACCAGAGATATGATAATATATGGAGTCTCAATCGGTTTGGGTCTCGCGTTAATTGAAAACTTTTTAAGGAGCATTGTATAATGGCACATCAAGTTGAAACTATGGCATACGCAGGTGAAGTTCCGTGGCACGGTCTCGGAGTTCCTGTATCAAATGATTTGACACCTGTTCAGATGCAAGAAAAAGCAGGACTCGATTGGAAAGTTCGTGAAGTCGAAACTTTTGCTGAGTTTGATGGACGTAAAATTTCTACAGGTCAGAAAGCACTGATCCGTGAAACTGACGGACGTGTACTGACTAATGTTGGTGAGAACTGGAAACCAGTTCAAAACGAAACTGCATTTGAGTTCTTCTCAGAGTTTGTAATGGCAGGTGATATGGAAATGCACACTGCTGGTTCACTCAGAGATGGACAAATGGTTTGGGCACTTGCTAAAGTCAAGGACTCATTCGAACTTTTCGGTGGCGATACTGTTGATTCGTATCTCCTCTTTTCTAACCCACATCAGTATGGTAAATCAATTGATATTCGGTTTACTCCTATTCGTGTGGTTTGTAACAACACTCTGTCTTTGTCTCTCGATATGAAGTCTAACAACTCTGTTAAACTTGGTCATAGAGTAGACTTTGATCCGAGTCAAGTGAAAAAATCACTTGGTATCGCTACCGAAAAACTCAACACATACAAAGAAATGGCAGCGTTTCTTGGTAGCAAAAGATTTACTCAAGATTCTTATATCGAGTATCTCAATGCTGTTTATCCTCGTACTGCTGACAAGCGTGTACAAGGAAAGGGTCTTTCAGTAGAAACTCTGTCTCGTAATGCGAGACTTGCTTATGATGCTCTCGAGCAGCAACCAGGAGCAAACTTCGCTGAAGGTTCATGGTGGCAGGCATTTAATTCTGTCACTTTCATCACTGATCATGTTCAGGGTCGTAACGAAGATAATCGTTTGTACTCATCATGGTTTGGTGGAAACCAAGTCAGAAAGCGGGATGCTCTTAAGACCGCTGTAGAATATGCGGAGGCAGCATAATGTATGTAGAACGTTCAGTAGAACGCGACGTCAAGACCATGTCTCTTGGTCTTGACGCCATCAACTTTCAAATCTCTGCACTCGAAGGCAGGGTGAAACTGCGTAAAGCAGAACGCAAACGTCTTGATCGTTTGCAAGCAGTAAAAGTTCAAATGGTAGAAAATCCTAAAGACTGCGAAAAATTAGTGAAACGGTATAAGGAAATGTAGAATGGATATGGATGGACCTCTAAAAACTGCACTGGATAATCTTGAGTCACGAGGTGTTATAAGACGTGAGTTGATCACATATAGAAAAAGGAGTGGTCAACTAATCCGCGAAACTGTTTACAGAGAATACAGTGTTGATGGTGATTATATCGACCATTCCGTCACTACACCAATCGGTGAAGGGAGTAGTGTATGAAACGCCATAGCATAGATCAAACTGCGGCATGGGCAAAAAGTTGGGGACTCAAAGGATATGAACATCTATTTCCTGAGAATCGCGAGAAGCAGAAGCAGTATGCTATACGACAATGGAATGAAAACAATCGTGAGAAACTTAATAAAAATTTAATACAACGTGATCGTTCCAAATGATACATAATACTGTAACACATTATTGGAAGTGGTTCGTCAAGATAAAAAAGCAATATGGCGTCCTCACTGCTTTAATGTGTTTTTTGTATAACGGTAAAAACTACAACTTAGACGGAACGTACAAATGAGTCACATCTCAAAACTATCAAAGAAGGTATGGAAGATGGAATTTTCAAATCCTATCATGCAAGTCCTAGTCGGTCTTGTTGTATTCTACTTTGGACTCAAGATGTTTGCTGGTGGTATGAAAGCAATGGGTAATCTTGATCACCTAGCATTTTTTATTCATAGTCCATTGTATATGTTTATCGGTGGTATTGTCATGACATTACTATGGCAATCATCATCACTCTCTACGACAGCAATCGTAGGTCTTGTTGCATCAGGAGCGGTTCCACTACCTGCCGCAATTGCTGCAGTCTTAGGTGCCAACATCGGTACTACTGGAACGATATGGTTAGCTGGTGCACTTGTATCAGATGGCATGCCAAAGGGTGATACATTGCGAATTGCAATGGCTCATACTGGTGTAAATCTCATGATGGCGCTGGCATTCTTGCCGTTCTGTCGGCCAATCGCAAATTGGATCACAAAATTAACTACATAAACCCTCACTCCCAGTAGAAAAAAGGGCACTTCGGTGTCCTTTTTTTATTTACATTTTATTATAAATAGAGTAATATTGAATAATAAGAGGGAAGTCTATGAAAAAGTTTAGTTCATTTCTAACCGAAGCAAAACTCAAAGCAGAAGATTATGAGGCAGCGATTGTCATGGGATTCCATGAAATTACTGGTCAGCAACTTGATGTGGAAGGTTCTGGAATCGGTAAGAAAACATATGATGTGATTGAAGCGAATCCTGATGTAAAGGAAGCGGGAGTAAAGATTGCGAAGGCAGTCAAGTCTCATTTCAACTTGGGTGATAAAACTAAAGCAGAACAGTTTGGTAGGGCAAAGTCAGTCCTTACCGATTTTTGGAAATCTCATGGTGCGACTGATACAACTCCTAAGACAGATATTCTCATAGGCGATAAACGACTCTCTCTTAAAATTGGTGATGCTCAATTGATGTCTGGTGGTAAGGCAGAAAGTCTTGCCACTTTTTATGCAGCAGTTGAGGAAGTTGGTGAAGAAATCAAAAAAGATAAGAACTATAAACTAACAGAGGATGTAATCAATAGTTTTGTAACAAGCACAACTGCTAAAGGTCAAATTGGACCATTGATCAAATCCGGAGAAAATGAAATAATCAATAAAGCAGAAGCAGCGCATAAAAATGCTATGAAAGTTCTTGGGGATTTATTTGCGAACAATAGAGATTTTAAAATAGCATTCGCTAGAGAAGCGATGTCAGGGTTTGCGAAATATGGTAAAGGTTCAAACTCTGCTGCAGAATTTATGTTAGTTGCTACTCATGATGGAACTGGTGTTAGTATTCACTCTGTATATGAGGATGAATATTGTGCGAAAATTGCAGATAAAGCAAAATTACAAGTAAGATTTAAAACTTCACAAAAAGTCTCAAAAGCAGCGATTACAAAATCGAACCCAAAAGGTAAGACAGGAGTATATTCGTTCTGGTCTGTAACTTCGTTGATTGTAAATGCTATGTCTGAGTCAACAAACTTAGAAGGGCAAAGTCTTCAAGAGATTGCTATGTTGAAGAGAGCAAAAACAGCAATCGTAGGATTTGTTGCTAGGATATTCAGAGCGATTAAGAGAAGTGCGAAGAAGTTCTTGAACTTTGTCATTGGTGATCAGAAACCAACTATAACTACAAGAAAGATAAATTTCAAATGAGTTTTATCGATTTTATAACAGAAGATAAAAATACGCACATGACTCACATAGAGGATAAGGTTCTATATGGTGGTGTGGATGGAACGAGAGAAGCGATAAACGCATTGAGGTCGCTTCGTGATATGTTAGGAGGCGAACATGATGGTAACGTATCTGTTAAGTGGGACGGTGCTCCTGCTATTTTTGCTGGCACTGATCCTCGTGATGGCAGATTCTTCGTGGCGAAGAAAGGGATCTTTAACAAGTCTCCCAAAGTATACAAGAGTGATGCTGACATTGACGCTGATACTAGCGGCGACCTTTCTACTAAGCTTAAACTCGCTCTACAATATTTACCTGAACTTGGCATAAAAGGAGTTATACAAGGTGATTTCTTGTTTAGTCCGGGAGACGTTGCGAAAAGCAAAATTAAAGGCAAAGATTATATTACATTCCACCCCAATACAATTGTTTATGCAATACCATCTGGCACGGAAATGGCCAGGGAAATACAGGCAAAAAAAATTGGAATCGTATGGCATACGTCGTACACAGGAACCACGTTCGAAAACATGAAACAAAGTTTTGGGGTTGATGTATCTAAATTTAGAAAATCTAGAAATGTATGGTCACAAGATGCAATGTTACGTGATTTGACTAACAAGACAATGTCAAGTAAAGACACGGAGGAGGTCAATGGATATCTCAGTCAAGCAGGTAAAATCTTCAATCAAATCAGTGGCACAACGTTGCGTCAACTCGAAGCCAATCAAACTCTTGCACAAACTATTGAAACGTACAATAACACTTTTGTGCGACGTGGCGAAGTGGTTAAAAACACTCGCAATCACGTTGGGGGTCTTCTACGCTATATTCGTAACAAGTATCGTAAAGAGATTGCCGCTCGTAAAACAGATAAAGGAAAAGCTGTTCAACAAGCAAAACTAGATGAGATCCTATCGTTCTTTTCAAGTGAGAATAAAAGATCTCTCATAAATATGTTCGAATTACAAAAACAAATAGTTTTAGCAAAGATGAAACTTATAAATAGTCTTAATAAATTAGGAAGTGTTGATACATTTCTAAAAACTAATAAAGGATATCGTACAACTGGCCCAGAGGGTTATGTAGCAATCGATAAACTTGGTGGTGATGCAGTGAAAATCGTTGATCGTATGGAGTTTTCCTACGCCAACTTTTCACCCGATATATTAAAGGGATGGGATAAACCAGGGAGAAACTGATGCTGTCTTTTAAAGACATGATCGTCGTCCAATACCGACCAGGAGAGGACGAACTCACAAACTACAGAGCCAAGCGTCGCCGCAATGGCGCCATGAGTGAAAAGGCTCATACCAATAAAGAAGAAAAAATTACCTGTCCAGAGTGTAAAGGCGAGGGATGTGACCATTGCGATGGCAAGGGTTATCATGTCTCTGCTGAAGAAGCACTGAACGTACAGCAAAGACTTGCGCGTGGGCGTCTGATGCGCAGATTAAAATCTAAAATCGCAATGGGTAGAAAACGTGCTAAACGAAGAATGGCAGACAAAGGTAAACTTGAGAAAAGAGCACAACGTCAAGCAAGAGCGATGATTGCTAAAAAACTCACCAAAGATATTCCTAAGAGTGAACTATCTATGGCACGCAGAGCAGAGATTGAAAAAAGGTTGGATCGTCCTGCTTTGAAAGCGAGAATACAGAAAATCGCTAAGAGAATATTTAAAGACGTTCGAAAAAAAGAAATTGAGCGGAAAAAAATGTGATGATAAATTCCTTTAGTAAATTTTTGGTCGAAGAAGAGAAAACAGTCTACTTCACATTTGGTAGAATGAATCCTCCTACAATCGGTCATGAAAAAGTGATGAACGCACTTTCTTCCAAATCTGGTAAAAATGTATATCGTGTATATTTGTCACAGTCAAGTGATAAGGATAAAAACCCATTAGAATTTTCTTCTAAAGTAAAATTCGCAAGAAAAATGTTTCCGCGTCATGCTCGTCAAATCATGGCAGATAAAAAGTTAAAAAATGTTTTTGATATTGCAACAAAATTATATAGTGAAGGTTTCAAACGTATAGTCATGGTCGTTGGATCAGATAGACTTAACGAGTTTGATGTATTGTTAAAAAAATATAATGGCACAAAAGGTAAACATGGATTCTATAACTTCGAAAGAATCAATGTAGTATCAGCAGGTGAACGTGATCCTGATGCAGAAGGTGCTGAAGGTATGTCGGCGAGTAAAATGCGAAAAGCAGCAAGCGATAATGATTTCACATCATTTTCTCAGGGACTTCCTAAGACTGTAAAAACACCAGATGCTAAGAGTATATTTAATGCTGTACGAAAGGGAATGGGTCTCCAAGAGACAAAAGAATTTAAAAACAAAGTACAATTAGATCCTGTTTCTGAAAAGAGGGAAGCATACGTTAAAGGTGATCTATTCAATATTGGGGATAAAGTAGTATACAACGAACAAGGTGAGATTGGGAAGATAACTCACCTTGGTCCCAATTATGTTATTGTAGAGGCGAATAATATTCAGATGAGAAAATGGATTGAAGGAATAGAACTAATTGAAAGAGAAGATCCAGATATCGGTGATCGTAAAGGAACTCAACCTGCACAATATCACAGAGGATTGAAAGTGACTACAAAGAAAGCAAGGGACGCACACTTTAAAAAACACGGTAAAAAAGATGATGATGATGCATCAGCATATAAACCTGCTCCTGGTGATGCGAAATCAAAAACCAAAACATCAAAGCACACTTTAAAGTTCAAACAGATGTATGGGGAAAATGATGCTGCTAAATTAGCAAAAAGAAGAATAGACCGTGAAAAGGAAGCAGATAAAATTCGCCACGATCGTATGATGGATCGCGCTCGTATGAGAGACGTTAGAAAAAAGAATAGGGAAACAAAGTAATGATTAAATTTAAACATTATCTTCCGGAGGATTCTGACAAAGGTCTTGCTGCTAAAGCAAAAAAGTCTGGTATGCCTCTCGGTATTCTAAGACAGGTATACAACCGTGGTCTTGCAGCATTTAAGACAGGTCATCGTCCGGGAGCAAATCAACATCAGTGGGCAATGGCGAGGGTCAACTCATTTACGACTAAGTCCTCAGGAACTTGGGGGAAAGCGGATAAAGACCTTGCTGCGAAGGTAAGAGGATCAAAATAAAAAATGCCACTTGGTAAAAATGCAGATGCTGGGGATTATGTAAAAGATTTTGCAAAATCGAAAGCACCTCAATTTAAAGGTAAATCGAAAGAGAAACGTCGGAAGATGGCGATTGCTGCTTATCTAGACGCAAAAGATAAAAAGGAAGAAAGTACAATGAAATCATTTCACGATTTATTGGGCGAACTAGAAGAAGCAAAAAATGCTGCTCAGCAAGCAGCGATTGCAATCGCTAAAAAAGAAAAGGGTGAAAAACCTAAAGACGAATCCATGGATCGCGATGCTTTAAACAAGGCAATGGCGGCATTTAAAAAGAAGGGTGGTAAAGTCACGAAGGTTCCTGCGGCGAAAGCGCAAGGATATCATGGCAAAGACGATCCGGGATCACAAGTACACGGTGTTCTTGATAGACCTGATACTAAAAAATTCAAAACAAGAAAAGGTGGTAAGATCAGATCTATGGGTTCTTTGAGAAACCAAACAGAGGGTATCGAGAAACAAACTCATATGTTTGATAACGAGAAAGATGCTCGCGCTAAAGCAAAAGAGATTGGTGGTAAGTATGTGAAAGGTACAGGTAAGAGTGCTGGTAAACATGCTGCTATAGGTAAAAAACTCAGTCTCAAATTTCCCAAAAAACATCCGCTTGGTAAACCGCTTGATCCTAAAAAGATGAACCCTAATAGGATCACTCAGAGAATGCCCAAGCGTTCTGGAATTGACGAAAAAAAGTTAATGAAAGGTATCGAAGTTGATGACGATACTTTGAGAATGTTTAAAGCAAATCCAAAATTAGTACCCAACAGTGCGGTGTTCAGAAGGTTAGATCCTAAGACCCAAAAAGCTGTTAAAAAACATCTAGGAATGTAAAAATGAAATCATTCAACGAAATAAGAAATAGTATCGATGAAGCGATGAAATACACTCATGTCGCAGTCGATAGTAAAGGTAAATTGATTGGACTATCAACAAAAGAATCTGATGCTGTAGATATGGCTCGTAGGAATAAAGGTAAGGCATTAAAGTTGATGAAACCCATTTCACAAAGAAAAGGTGATATGATGGTTAATAGAACTCTTGGTGGTGTTATGGGTGATGCTAAGATAGTAAAAAATTTCATGGAAGAAGTTGATCTTGAAGAAAAGAAATTTTCCTTTGGTGCACCAGAAAGTGTCGTCCTCGATAAAGTTGAAAAGATGATTGCCAATACAAAAAATGCACCGGAGGCATATAAACTTATCGCAAATAAAATGAAAGTGACTGATGCGACGGCAAAGAAACTTGTAAATAAAGTAATCGATAGATCTCTAAAAGGGAAAAAGAAATGAAATCGTTCAAGTCATTTTACGAGGAGTTCACTTTCAGAGTAGATGTAGAAGGTCTGCCTGATATGTTTATGAAAGGCAACTCTCCTGGAGCAGTGAAAGCGCATCTTCGTAAATTAGTCAAGCAACCATCGATGATTAAATCTGTAGATCGTATGACTAAACATGACGTGAAGAAAACCTATCGGGCAAAAGCGCAAGGCAAAGAAGTGAGCGAATCTTCTGTAAACGAACTATCGCCTGATACTATGAAGTCATATCGTAAAAAAGCATCGCAAAGTAATTACAGTGCTGCGCAAAAATATGCTCGTATAGCAAACTCTCCTACTGGTAGAAACTACAAGAAAAAGGAGATGGGCAAGCAAGATGATATCATGCGTAAACGTAAAGCAGGGTTGGCGCGTGTTGATAAGAAATTAGAAGGAACTATGGGTCAAGTGGATTATGCCTCAGACAAGTCTGTAAAAATTATGAAGAAGATGACTCCTGGTGAAAACGTTAATGAGTTATCATTTGATAAGATGAATAAGTATCATCGTGATGCACAAAGAAGTAAAGACAGAGCAACTAATTCTGCTGTTGCTACTATACTAAGAAAAGGTGATCATTCGAAAGATTTACAAACAAGAAATAAGCGAATGAAGGGTATGGCACTCGCTAAGTCAAGGACATTGAAAAAGATTCGTGGAGACAAGTAGTGGAAAATTTTGATTATTTGATAGATAAAGTTAATTCATCTGGTTTCACAGAAGAACCATTTAAATTTATATACATAGAAGATTTTTTTACAGAGGATCACTTTACAAGAATTACAAATTGTAAACAAATAAAAGTTCCTGAGTTTGAATCTACTGAACAAATGTGTAGTAAACTTACAGAAGAATTTAATTATGATGCTCATCCATTCCCTGGATGCACGACAAGTGTAACTGATTATATCCGATGGTATAATACCAAAGACCGAGGGAGAGGAGTGCATAATCAAGATTTGTTAGAAGGTTATGGTGTAGCATTTAGATTAAAACGTTATCAAGATCCTATATTAAAAGACCTTGTAGACTTTTTTAACAGTCGGTCATGGCATGATTGTATTAAGAAAAAATTTGATAAGACAGGTGAAACCAGTGTAGATACTGCAATACAAAAATATGTTAGTGGTTATGAAATAAGTCCACATCCTGATATCAGACGTAAATGTGCTACATATATGATTAATATTAATACGGATGATAAAACAGAAAAGATGGGGTTACATACTCATTTTATGGATTTCAAAAAAGATAGAAAATGGATATTCGAAGAGTGGCGTACGAATACAGGAAAAGACACTTGCTGGGTGCCATGGGATTGGGCAACCACTTCATTTGAACATTCTAAAAATAATTCTATCACGTTGTTTGCTCCTGATTATAATACTTTACATGCAGTGAAATTAGACTATGATCACACAAAATTACAAAGAACACAAGTCTATGGCAACTTATGGTATACAGGAAAAAGTATGCCAAAGGTGGGAAAAACTAATTGGAAAACTTATGCGGGGAAAAGTAATGGATAAGTTCAAATTATTCAATGATCAATATATCGATGATATATGTGAATGCGATGATTTATATGAAGATCTTGAAATTACTGAAGCGGAATATAAAGGTAGGAAAGTTCAGTTGAATAATCCTACCAGATCGAATGACGGTAAAAAGAAATTTTATGTGTATGTAAAAAATGATAAAGGTAATGTGATAAAACTTGGTTTCGGTGATCCTAATATGGAAATCAAACGTGATGATCCGGGACGTCGTAAAAATTTTAGAGCAAGGCATAATTGTGATAATCCTGGCCCAAAATATAAAGCGAGATACTGGTCATGTTACCAATGGAGAGCAGGTGCAAAGGTTGATAATTAATGGCGACGAAAGTAAATGAAAACACAGAGGTAGCATTACCTCTTCGTAATATGATAAGTTTGATCGCTGCGGCATCAATAGCAACGTGGGCATACTTTGGTATTATCGAGCGAATAAACAATTTAGAAACTCAACAGACTATGATGAAGTCAGATCTCGAACATAATACAGAGTTTCGTATCAAGTGGCCACGTGGTGAGATGGGTAGTTTGCCTGCTGACTCAGAACAGTTTATGATGATCGAACATTTAGCAGCAGAACTTGAAAAATTGACAACAGAGATTGAAAGTGGCGAAGCACCATTTGACCAACAACAAAAGTTGCAAATTGATTTTATGTTAAAACGTATTGAAAACTTAGAAGCAACGCATGAAAAGATTCGTAATGACATTATGGATCTAATACATT
>MDTC01110708.1_pt1 | contig 14452 bp, 14 predicted proteins | sample 811181 | NCBI WGS metagenome assembly MDTC01 (sample SAMN05326644, study PRJNA326480) | marine metagenome | isolation source: seawater | place: Pacific Ocean: North | collected 2011 | reverse complement strand
CTTTTAGTAAAGGTAAAGAAAATTAATCATTTAAAACTTAAATTAGACAGAGATGGTATTTTTGAATTACTTTATAAAACTTTTTTGCAAACAATAAGAGAATCTAATGAGTAAGGAGTATTTAAACAAAAACTTACAAGATGGTTATTTAAACGATTTAATAAAAAATAAAGTTTTGGCAGATATTAATTTAGTAAATGGAATAATTTTAACAGGTACAGTTATAAAATTTGATAACTTTTCAATTTTAATTGAACAAAATAATAAAACTATTTTAATATATAAGCATAGTATCTCTTATATTTTCTTAAAAAATAAAAAAAAAAATAAAAAATAATAATATTTACTCTTGAACTCTAAAATGTTATACCCAAATATAAGTTATTGGCACTCTAAGAGTGAGAGTGCTTAATTTAATCAATGAGGTAAAAATGAATTTTCGTCCGTTACATGATAGAGTTATGGTTAAAAGAGAGAGTGAAGAAGATGTCACCAAGGGAGGAATTATTATTCCTGATACAGCTAAAGAAAAGCCAATGCAAGCTAAGGTAGTTGCTGTTGGATCTGGTCAAAAAGCTGAAGATGGAACTATTAGTCCTTTAGATGTAAAAAAGGGTGATAAAGTTTTAATAGGAAAATGGTCTGGTACAGAGGTTACTATTGATAACATAGATTATGTTATAGTAAAAGAGTCTGACATCATGGGTATTGTAAATTAATAATTTAAATAAAAGGAAAAAAATATGTCTGCAAAAGAAGTAAAATTTTCATCAGATTCAAGAGAGCGTTTGCTAAGAGGAGTTGATATTCTTGCGAATGCTGTGAAAGTAACATTAGGTCCTAAAGGTCGTAATGTTGTTATTGACAAATCATTTGGAGCGCCAAGAACTACCAAAGACGGCGTTACTGTTGCTAAAGAAATTGAGCTTAAAGATAAGTTTGAGAATATGGGCGCACAGATGGTCAGAGAAGTTGCTAGTAAAACAAATGATGTTGCAGGAGATGGTACAACTACAGCAACAGTTTTAGCACAAGCTATTGTAAGAGAAGGTCACAAAGCCGTAGCTGCTGGTATGAACCCAATGGACGTCAAAAGAGGTGTTGATATGGCAACAGCCTCAGTAGTAGATGAGCTAAATAAACTTAGCAAAAAAGTAAGTGACCCTTCTGAAGTAGCCCAGGTTGGTACTATTTCTGCTAATGGTGAAAAAGAAATAGGTGAACTTATTTCTAACGCAATGGAAAAGGTTGGTAAAGAAGGAGTTATAACTGTTGAAGAGGCCAAATCTTTAGAAACTACTTTGGACGTAGTTGAAGGTATGCAATTTGATAGAGGTTACCTTTCTCCTTACTTCGTGACTAATGCTGAAAAAATGATTGCAGAGTTAGAGGATCCATACATTCTCATTCATGAGCAAAAACTAACTTCACTTCAACCTATGCTTCCAATATTAGAAAAGGTTGTACAATCAGGTAAGCCTTTACTTATTATTGCAGAAGATATAGAAGGTGAAGCCTTAGCAACGCTAGTTGTAAACAGACTAAGAGGTGGATTAAAGGTTGCTGCATGTAAAGCTCCAGGATTTGGAGACAGAAGAAAGGCGATGTTAGCAGATCTGGCCACGCTTACTTCTGGAACAGTTATAAGCGAGGAGCTTGGAGTTAAATTAGAAGCTATAGATCTCAAAATGTTAGGAACTGCTAAAAAGGTAATTTTAACTAAGGAAGAAACTACTTTAGTTGAAGGTGCTGGTAAAAAGAAAGATATTGAAGGTAGATGCAATCAGATAAGAGCACAGATTGAAGAAGCTACTTCAGATTATGATAAAGAAAAGCTACAAGAAAGACTTGCTAAGCTTGCTGGAGGAGTTGCTGTTCTAAATGTTGGTGGAGCTACCGAAGTTGAAGTTAAAGAAAGAAAAGATAGAGTAGAAGATGCTATGAATTCTACAAGAGCGGCAGTTGAAGAAGGAATTGTTCCAGGCGGTGGCACAGCATTATTATACTCTCTTAAAGCATTAAAAACACTTTCTCCTGCTAATAATGATCAAAAAGTAGGAATAGATATTGTTAGAAGTGCATTAGAAGCACCCATAAGACAAATAGCTTTTAACGCCGGTTACGATGCATCTATTGTTGTTGGTAAAATAAGAGATGCTAAATCAAAAAATTATGGTTTTGATGCTCAAACAGGCAAATATGTTGATATGGTTGCCAAGGGAATTATTGATCCAACTAAAGTTGTTAGAGCTGCACTACAAGATGCTTCATCAGTAGCAGGTCTTTTGATAACAACAGAAGCAATGATTGCTGACGCTCCGGAAAAAAAGGATGATGCAGCACCAGCTATGCCTGATATGGGCGGCATGGGCGGCATGGGCGGCATGGGCGGCATGGGCGGCATGGGTGGTATGGGAATGTAACAATCCGAACCCAATTAAGTATTAAAAAAGGGTAGAAAAACTGCCCTTTTTTTTTGCCTGTATTAAAAGTTTTGCAATATCTAAAACAACATTATCTGTTTAAGTGAATTATCCCTCTAATATTCTTTAAAATTAATTTTGACATTAAAATAAAGAATTAATAGGTTTTTGTTATGAATTTAGGTTCATCTGTTTCACATTATTTTTCAAATTACTTTGACTCTAAAGGAAGAAGTGCTAGTTCTTAGTTTTGGTGGTTTAAATTATTTGGTATTTAATTAAGCGTTTTAGGAAGCGTAGGGGATGCTTCAATAAGAGACATTAGCGGCAGTGGAATGATGTAATGGTTATTTACTGCTTCATATTTTTTTCCGCTATTACGGTTTTTGCAAGATGTCTTCATGATGAAGGTCAATCAGGTTGGTGGCAGTTAATTATTATTACCATATTTGGAATTATACCTTTGATTATTTGGTGGGCAACAGAGTAAAGTAAAAAAATAATTTACACTAAAACCTATTAAACTAAAAAATTAAATTAATATATGGTAACAATTGGGAGGAATTTAATATTACCTAAGCAATCTTATTATAGGTTATAATCGAAATTTGGTACATCTCATTAGTTATCCTTTTATGTTTAAGGTCTATACCCAAAATTACTTAGTCCAGTCTTAAGCGTTGGATAAGCCAACTTAATCCATTGACAAACTTTAGGTCTAGTTTCTGAGGGATCTATAATATCTTCAACTAAAAATTTCTCTGCAGTTCTAAATGGTGAAGAAGCAAGACTTACTGAATTTACTATATTTTCTTTAAGTTTTTCAGGATTATTAGATCTAGCTAGTTCAGACTTATACGCTGCTTCTATACCCCCTTCAAAAGGCAGTGAACCCCAATCTCCCGATGGCCAAGCTAATCTATATCTATACTTTATATGATTTGTGTTTGCGGCACCAGCTACTCCAAATGCTTTTCTTAATAAAATTGTACACATTGGAACATTAATCTGATAAATGGCTGCAAGAGCCTTTGCTCCATATCTTATAGTTGCATTCTTCTCAGCGGTCTTGCCTATAACAAAGCCTGGATTATCTACTAGATGTATAATTGGAAAATGAAAAGTTTGTGCTAGATCCAAAATTTTAATAATTTTTTTTGAGGCATCAGCTGTCCAACCACCTCCATAAACTTGAGGGTTGTTAGCAATTACAACTAAAGGATAACCATTTAATCTGGCCATTCCTGTAATAACAGATAAACCATAATTTTCTCCTATTTCAAAAAAAGTATCTTTATCAAGAACAGATTTTACAATAGGCATAATTTCATAACTTTCTCTTTTATTTTTAGGAATAATATCTATTAAATATTTATCTTTTCTATTTGGCGGATCTATAGATCTTATAAATTTAGGAATTTTAAAAACTGATCTAGGCATATAAGATAAAAATAATTTTGTTTTATCCATAGCTTCTTTCTCTGTGGACGTAACATTATCGACTACGCCATTTTTACTATGAATTCCATAGCCTCCTAATTCCTCTTTAGTAACTTTTTCTCCAACTTTTTCTACTAGGGGAGGTCCTGCAACAAAAACTTGACTTAATCCTTTTACCATAACTGATAAGTGACTGCTTACTAGTCTTGCAGCGCCCAAGCCAGCAACTGGTCCTAAGGCTAGAGATATTACTGGTACTTTTCTCAAATTATCTACTACTAAGTCCCAGCCAGGATTTGCAGGAACATAAGAATAACCATCTTTTTCTAAAGATTTTATTGATCCACCACCACCTGTTCCTTCTATTAAACGTATTATTGGTATTTCGTATTCGTTTGCTAATTTTTCTGCAGCAATCATTTTTTCCCATATGGCAGCATCTGATGCTCCGCCTCTGATGGTAAAATCGTCTCCATATACTACAACTGGCTCATTGTTTATCGTGCCATGACCTATAATAGAGTTAGAGGGAAGGATATTTTTTAAATCACCTTCCTTTGTATAAGTTGATCTACCTGCAAGCATTCCAACCTCATAAAAGCTGTTTTTATCTAGTAGATAAGAAATTCTTTCTCTTACCGTAAGTCTTCCAGCATTATGCTGTCTTTTAACTTTTTCTTTACCACCGAGCTCAAGTGCTAACGATCTTCTTAGTTTTATTTCTTCAATTTCTTTTTTCCAAGACATATTTATTCTTAATAAAATGTAAAATAAAATTAATTGAAACTTTTAATAATGTAAACTTGTTTTAGATGTTCCAGTATTATAATATTAATGAGGGAGTTTTATATGCAAGTTTCATTTATAGGATTAGGGGTAATGGGATTTCCCATGGCTGGTCATTTAATCAGTAAAAATAATAATTTAAAAATTAAAGTTTATAACAGAAGTATTGAAAAATCAAAGAATTGGGTGTCTAGATATAATGGAATAATTACAAATTCGCCAGCGGAGGCAGCAATTGGTTCTGATATAGTCTTTATGTGTGTTGGAAATGACAACGATGTTGAGGAAGTTGTAAAGGGTGAGAATGGTATATTATCAAGTATATCAGAAAATTCTATTATTGTAGATCATACTACCGCTTCTGCAAAATTAGCCATTAAGTTAAATTTTTTTTGTAAAAAAAATAAGAATGTAGGCTTTATAGATGCACCTGTTTCTGGTGGTCAAGCTGGGGCAGAAAATGCTCAATTAACAATAATGGCTGGAGGTGATGAGTCAAATTATAAAAAGGTTGAACCTTATCTCAAAAGTTACTCTAAAAACTCTACCTTAATTGGAAAATCAGGTTCTGGACAATTAGCAAAAATGGTTAATCAAATTTGTATTGCTGGACTACTGCAGGGATTATCAGAGGCTATAAATTTTGGTCAAAAAGTTAATTTAGATATGGAAAAAGTTATTGGAGTCATAAAGGATGGAGCTGCCTCTTCATGGCAAATGAAGAATAGGTACAAAACAATGAGCACAAATGAATTTGACTTTGGGTTTGCTGTAGAATGGATGAGAAAAGATTTAAAAATTTGTCTAGAACAAGCAGATGAGGTAGGGGCAAGGCTTCCAATTACTGCTATAATAGATCAGTTTTATTCAAATATTTTAGATATTGGAGGTAAAAGATGGGATACTTCTTCACTAATAAAATTATTAAGATGATTATGTATCTTTTTTAGCCTTCTCCCACAACTTTTCTTTCAGATCTGAAGTCACCAATTGCAAATTAATATTTTCAATTCTTGCATATTCTAATAATCTTTCGAATCTTGCTTCAAATTTTTTATTTGCTTGTTCAAGACATTCTGTAATGTTTATTTTATTTAAATTAGCAAAACTATTTAGTGTAAAAATAATATCACCTAATTCTTCTTTTATATTATTTTTATCACTTTTTAATAAGGCCATTTTCAGTTCTAATAATTCTTCTTCTACTTTATCTAGACAACTTTTTTTACTTGGCCAATTAAAACTATTCTTTGAAGCGAGATTATATAGATCTGCTGATTTTCTATAAACTTCACTTTCTTTGTTATTATATAGCTTTATAATGTCGTAAATAATACTTGCAATTTCTAATTTATCGTATTTTATTGATGATAATAATACTTTTATTTCATCTAAATTAAACAGCTCATTTTCTAAATATTTAAAGATTTTGTTTTTATCTTTTTTACTAAAATTACTTAAAAATTTTTTTTTATCTATATTAATTAATAATGATATCAGTTCTTCAACGATTTTTTCTTTTTTATTAGCTTGCATAGTTTTCGTAAATAGTTAGTACTCTTTAAAAGATTATAAAATACGACATAGTGCTATTAACTTTATTAATATTTATACATCATTTAATACATTTATCAACGTTACTTATAACAAGAATATAAAACTATAGTCTAAATAACTGAAATTAAATACTAATTCTTGGATATAATTATATTAATAATTGAATATCTCTTAAAACTATTTTACAAAGTAACACTTTAAAATTGTAATCTAGAATTTAACATTACGGAGTGATTTATGAAAATACAATATATAATTTCAATAATATTATCCTTTATATTTTTAAATATAAATGCTTATGCAAAATCAGGAAAATTTGACTTTCATACTGGTTGGTCTTTCAAGCCAGATGTAGTTACAATATCTGACAACCATATTATAGGAAGCGGCAAAGCTTTAGGTGCAACTTTTAACGACAAAGGAGAAGGCTTTTTGCATAACGGTGAAGGAGCATGCGTAGTAAGTTTTGAGGTTAAAGATGGTAAAGGAGAGAATAAAGGCTATTGTACCTGGTCAGATGCTGATGGAGATCATATATTTACAAGTTTTGTTGGTGATACTGTTCAGGGTGAAAACACTATAACAGGTGGAACTGGTAAATATACAGGCATAACGGGAAATGGTCCATGGGTTTGTAAAAATTTTGCTAATGGAGCGTCATCTTGCAAACAATCACTTTCTTATAAACTACCATAACTATTAAATTATTAGAGGGTCTATATAATAGACCCTTCAATAATATATTTTAATATATGAAATTTGTAAGTATGAGTTCGCATAACATATATTATGTTAAGTTATGTTGTAATCCATCAAAACCGGGCTCAACGTTTACAGGACAAATTTCCTTAAGTTTGTTGTAGTCTAGCCAGGCCCCTAAATGAGTAAGAATTGCTTTTTTGGGTTTAAACTTATCTATCCATGCTAAAGTTTGTTCAAAATGCGAATGACTATAGTGTGGTTCGAATCTTACACAATCTAATATCCATAGGTCTAAATTATATAAATGCTTTTCTGAAGATTTAGGAAATTCTTTAACATCCGTAGAATAAACAAAATTATCTATTTTGTAACCGTATGTAAATTCCTTCCCATGTAATTGGTTAAAAGCAATAGCCTTTACGTTGCATACATCAAATTCTCCTTCATCTATTATATTTACTTTTAATGGAGGTTTAAAATAAGAATTGTCTTGGCTAAAAACATAGTCAAATCTGCTTTTTAAAGCTTTTATAGTATCCTTGGATCCAAATACTTGTAAACTTTCTTTTTTAGTCCAAAGAAATTGTCTTAAATCATCAATTCCATTTGCATGATCAGCATGCGCATGAGTCCACAAAACAGAGTCAACGCTTCTAACATTATTATCTAAAGCTTGCATTCTTAAATCCGGAGATGTATCAATCAATATATTTTTTCCATTATCTAAGCTAACTAACACTGATACCCTAGTACGAATATTTTTTTTATTTTTTGGATCACATTCCCCCCAATAATTACCTATTAAAGGAACTCCACCAGACGAACCCGAACCTAACATAGTAATTTTCATTCTTCTAGACTCGCCTTAGTGAATAAATTAAAAAAGTTATTAGTAGTTATTTTATTTAGTTCTTCAGAGGAAATGTTAAACAATTCTGCTAAAAATTTAGCCGTGTGAGTTACAAAGGCTGGTTCATTTCTCTTACCTCTCAAAGGAACAGGAGATAAATAAGGGGCGTCAGTTTCTACTAAAATTCTTTCTAGAGGTATATTTTTAACAGTATTTCTTAGGGTTTCCGCATTTTTAAAAGTAATTATTCCTGATATTGATATATATAATCCTAATGACAGAGCTGCTTTTGCAAGCTCTTCAGAAGCTGTAAAACAGTGTATTAGTCCTCTAAATTTACCTTTTTCATACTCATTTTTTAATATATTAATGGTATCTTTATCAGCATCTCTCGTGTGTACTATTATTGGAAGATCGCTTTTTCTGGAAATATTAATGTGTTCAATAAAGGACTCTTTTTGTAAATTCTTTTTAGAATTTTCATAGTAGTAATCAAGACCAGTCTCTCCTATTGCTATGAACTTTTTATCTGTAATATACTTAAATATTTCAGTATTAATTTCTTTATAGCTATTATTAACATTATGCGGATGAATTCCTAAACTATACCAAATATTTTTATTATTGTTAGAAATACTGCTTACTTTTTTAAATTCATTTATCTCAGTGGAAATATTAAGTATACCATTAATATTATGATCACTAGCATTCTTTATTACTTCTTTAAGATCATTTTTGAAATCTTTCATACTTAAGTGGCAATGACTATCTATTAACATATACTATCCTTTATCTTCTGCAATTCTGGGAAATACTCCTTCAGGTTTGTTAATTTTTGATCCTACTTCAACTTCACTATTTATTAAACCAAAATTTTGTACTTCTTCTACATTTAATTGTCTAAAAATTTTTTTTGATGCAAATGGTAAAATTGGTTGCAATAAAATGTTTACTTTAAATATAGTGTTGATTAATACATTTAGTACTGTGTAGAGTGTTTTTTTATCATTTTTCTTATACAAACTCCAAGGTGCTTTTAAGTCAACATAGGCATTTGCTTTTCTAATTATATCCCAAATTATTATTATTGCCTGATTAAATTGAAAGTTATCCATAAGATAAGTGTATTTTTCAAAAATATTTTCAGGTGAATTTAAAAGGTCATTGTCATCTTCATCAATTTTTTCTCTTTTAAAAACATTTCCATTAGTATACTTTATAATCATACTAAGAACTCTTTGAACTAAATTACCTAAGTCATTTGTAAGATCACTATTCAACCGTTTTATCAAGTTTACTTCTGAAAAGTTTCCATCTTCACCAAAAGATATCTCTCTAAGTAAAAAATATCTTATTTGGTCATTCCCATATTTTTCTATCAGATGCAGTGGATCGATAACATTTCCTAATGACTTAGACATTTTTTCCCCTTCAATAGTCCACCAGCCGTGAGCAAAAATTTTTTGCGGTATACTAAGATTAGCAGACATTAAGAAAGCCGGCCAAAAAATACCATGGAATCTTAATATATCTTTCCCTACGATATGAGCACTTGCAGGCCAAAAATTATTAAATTTTTCTTCAGTATCTAAAACACTTATGTAATTAAATAATGCATCTAGCCAAACATAGACTATATGCTCTGAAGAGTCTGGTACTTTTATTCCCCATGTAAAGCTTGTTCTTGAAATAGAGAGGTCTGCAAGTCCATTTTTTACAAACTTTAAAACTTCGTTATACCTTGATTTTGGTTTAATAAAATCAGGATTTTTTTTATAAAAGTTAAGTAATTTATCTTGCCACTTAGATAATTTAAAAAAGTAGCTAGGTTCCTCTAACCATTTCAGTTTATCTCCAGATGGACCTAGTTTTTCATTATTTTTATCAGTAGTAATTTCATTTTCAGCTATAAAACTTTCGTCTCTTACAGAATACCATCCCTTATAAGTATCTAAATAAATATCTCCATTTTCTTTTAGTATGTTCCATATTTTTTGTACATAAGATATATGTCTTTTTTCTGAGGTTCTTATAAAATCTTGATTACTTATTTTTAAAACCCTAGTAAGATTTACAAATTGATTTGAAACTTCATCAACAAAATCCTTTGGAGATTTATTTTTTATCCTTGCAGCTTCTTCGACTTTTTGTCCATGTTCATCAGTTCCCGTAGCAAAAAAAACCTCATAGCTCATAAGCTTTTTATATCTTGCTATAGTATCTGCAGCAAGACTGGTATACGCGTGACCTAAATGAGGCTTGTCATTTACATAGTATATAGGTGTAGTAATGTAGTATTTATTTTCCATTTTTTACAATAGAATTTTCAATATCAAGCAAGGTTAGATGAATGCTTGTAAAAGCATCTAAATTTAAATTCATCATATTTTTTTTTCTTTCATACAAAGCATTTATCAGATTTATTACTTTCTCATTATCAATTTTTTTTGAAAATGCATCTATCACCTCTTTTTCTAAATTATTAAGATAATCAATTTTTAAATTATTTATAACTTTTAGAATATTTTTTAAAAGTCTAAATAATATTGAATGAGATATTAAAAAAACATTACTACTATTTTTTTTATTTTGGAATAATTTTTTTATAATATCAGTATTATACTGAGAGCTATTTTTTTTTAATAGAAAGTTACATAAGTTATTGTGTATATCTAAGGCATTATACTTATGTAAATTGTATAAATTACCTATACTACCGCTTGCAAGAGCTATGTAGTTATCATAAAATCTTTCTTCAATAGTAGTCTTTTTTAATAACTTCTTAATATCATTCTGGTTTAAGCTTTTAAACATAATCTTTTTACATCTTGACTCAATCGTATTAGGAATATAAGCATTCATATGATCTATAATAAAAAAACTTGTGTCTGGCTGATATTCTTCTAATATCTTTAATAAGGAATTGTGTCCAAAGTGATTCATATCTGATATTGAATCTATAATTACTGATCTAAATGAGCCTGTGAAAGAAGTCTTGCTTAAGAAAGATCCTATATTACGTACATTTTCGACAGCAATAAATTTTTTTTCACCCTCTTTTTTCTCAAGAATATACAAATCAGGATGTAATAAATTATTATCGGTTCTTTGAATATTAAATAATTCTTTTACTATATTCTTTGCTAGCTTAGCCTTTCCAATTCCTTTTGGGCCTCTTAATATCCATGCACCTGAATTAGTTTTATTAAATGATCCTACTAAAGAAGTACTTGCATGTTCATTTCCTACATAATTACTAATTATATTTTTTAAATCTAATTGCATTACTTATTAATCTCATTTAATAAAAGATTTTTTATCTTATCAAAAAGTATGTTTTGACATTCAGAGCCGTCAAACATTTTAATTCTCTTGTTATTAAGAGCTAATTTTTTATACTGTTTTCTTACAGACTTATAAAAAGCGAGAGCTTTATTATCATAATGATTATTTTTTTTTCTATTTTTAAGTCTTTTTAATGCTATTTCTGGCTTTATATCTAAAAGAATAGTCAGGTCAGGGCGAAATTTTTCGAATAAATTTACATTGAAGTAATTTAATAACTTTTCTAGCTTTTTGTCTTTTCCACATTGATATGCAAAGGTTGAGTCTTCAAATCTATCAGAAATTACAATATTTTTTTTTTTAATATGAGGATCTATAAAATTTTTATAATGCTCAAATCGACATGCAGTAAGTAATAAGATCTGGGTCTCATTTGCAGGACTTATTCTGCTATTATTCAATAATAACTTTCTTGCCAAGTCACCAAAACTAGTACCCCCTGGTTCTCTTGTAAAATAAATATTTTTAATATTTTTTTTCAAGAAGTAATTTTTTATTTTTCTTATTTGAGTAGATTTTCCTGAACCATCAATGCCTTCGAAGGTAATTAATTTTCCTTTACCTTTATTTACTTTTTTTCTATTCAGCATACCCTCCGAATATTAAATAGCTTAAAGCAGTAGTAATCTTTTTAAAAAAACCTGCTTTTTCTATTCTTTCCCTTGAATACAAAGGATATTCAACTTTTCCTGTAATAGTTTTATCTATAACCAATTTGCCATATATTGAGGTAGTATTTATTGGAGCAATAATAGGATTATTAAATATTATTTTTGCATTAAATTTATTCTTATCTGCTTTCCTTATAGTAAACAATATATCTTTATTACTAAATAGATCTGTAACTGCTTTTTTCCCTATCCACACGTCAACTTGTTGAATAACATCTTCTTTATTATAAAGCTTTATATTGGAAAAGTTTTTAAACGCCCATTCAAATAATTTTTTTGACTCTTCTTTTCTTTCTTTTTCACTATTTAGACCGCTCACAATCAATATTAATCTTCTGTCACCTTTTTGTGCTGTTGCTGCTAAAGAGTAACCAGAGGCTTCAGTATATCCTGTCTTTAAGCCATCAGAAAATTTATAAGAGTAGAGTAAAGGATTTCTATTATTTTGAGAAATATTGTTATAACTAAAAGTTTTTTCTTTAAAAAGATAAAAGAATTGAGGAAAGTCTCTAATAATTCTTGATGATAATAATGCTAAATCAGATGCTGTCATATAATGATTGTCATCAGGCCATCCTGTTGAATTTGTAAAGTTACTATTCTTCAAGCCCATTTCTTGAGCTTTTAAATTCATCAAATCGGAAAAGCTATCTTCATCACCGGAGATATCTTCTGCAACCACAATACAAGCGTCATTGCCAGATTGAATAATAATACCTTTTAATAGATCTTTAATGGACACTTTAGCTCCATTTTCTAGAAACATTTTTGAACCACCTTTGCGCCATGCTTTTTTACTTACTTCAACTTCTGTTTCTAATGTGTAGGTACCGTTTTGAATTTCTTCAAATAGGATATATAGGGTCATTAATTTACTCATGGACGCAGGATAGATTTTACTGTTAGCATTTTTTTCATATAATACTGCGCCTGTGTCAAAATCTATTACTGTTGCAAAATTTGCTTTAGAAGAAAAATTTGATGCTATTAACTTATTTGCAAAAACCAGAAGAATTAAGCAACAAAAATTGAAAAGAAATTTTGATAAAGCAAACAATTAGTTTTTCCTATTACTTATAATTATACTACTATATCCGAGTTTCAGAAGATTATCAGCTACATTTTGAGCAAGCTGCTTATTTTTCATAGGCCCTATGAGAAGTTTGAAAAAAACTTTAGTTTCCTTTACATATTCTATAATTTCAAATTCAAAATCACTATTTTTATAAGAATTCAAGATCTTTTCTTTGTATTTTATTGCATTATCTTTAAAGGAAAAAACACCCAGCTGTAAAAAATTATAAGGAGTAGTTTTATTTTTATTTTTCTCATCTTTATTCTCAATATTTTTTGCATACTCTTCTAAGTATTGTTGATCTAAGAAATTATTTTCTAACAGGTGTGGTCCACTTTCAATTAGTTTAACATTGACTAGTTCTATACCTTTTGAAAAAACTTCTAGTTCAATTGCTGCCTGTTTAGATAAATCTATAATTCTATTATTTACAAAAGGTCCTCGATCATTAACCCTAATGTATAAGTGTTTTCCACTGTTCAAATTAGTTACTTTTACAATGCTAGGCAAAGGCAATGTTTTATGAGCAGCAGAAACCTTATTTTGATCAAATATTTCTCCATTTGCAGTAGGTTTTTTGTCAAATTTTGGACCATACCATGAGGCTATTCCATTTTCACTATAAAATGATACTAACTTAGGAATATAGGAAATATTATTAACTTCATAGGGTTTTCCAATTTTATAGTGACCATTTGTATGTGTTTTATTCAAAGTTTTAGTAGATTTTTCATTTTTTTCTTGTTTATCGAGCACAGTTTTAACTCCTTCTACAACTATTCTTGTATTGGCACAGCCTAAAACTAAAAAAGTAATTAAAAAAGAGGCTATATAATTTAAAAAATTCATTTATTGTAGTAATAAATTTGCAAGTTTCCCAACCGTTAATGCATAATAATCTGAATTATTGTATTTCTTTATAATTTTAAAATTATCAAAAACAAAGAAAAGATTTTTTTCTTTATGATCACTAATTTCCTTTATTTTGGCAAAAGATTTTTCTGTGTTTGAAATGATCTTTTTGTTATAAGCAATATATTTTTTTATCTCATCTATGTTATAAATTTTATCTTTGTTAAATATGTCGTCTTTTCTTTTTTTTATTTCTAAGCTCCAAAGTTGATCTTTTTCCCATCCATGTTTATTTAAATAATTCGCTATAGAAGCAAAAACATCAGCTTCCGTTTTCCAAATATCGATTTTTTTGTCTTTGTTAAAATCAACAGCATAACTCAAATAACTTGAAGGCATAAATTGACTTTGCCCCATGGCTCCGGCCCATGATCCTGTTAATAAGTCTTTTTCTATTAAATTTTTATCTAATATTTTTAAGGCGCTAAAAAGTTCTTTCTTGAAAAAAGATTTTCTTTTACTGTCATATGATAGTGTTGTTAATGCATCTATTATATTAAAAGAGCCCGTATAGTAGCCGAAATTACTTTCAAGTGCCCAAATTGCAATTATAATTTGCGAGGGTACTTCATAAGTTTTGGATACTGAACTTAAAATATTTTTATGTTTTTCTAATAATACCTTGCCTTTACTAATTCTTTTTTTATTGATATTTCTGTTGATATAGTCTTCTAGAGAAATTTTGAACTCT
>MDTC01034605.1_pt1 | contig 14452 bp, 9 predicted proteins | sample 811181 | NCBI WGS metagenome assembly MDTC01 (sample SAMN05326644, study PRJNA326480) | marine metagenome | isolation source: seawater | place: Pacific Ocean: North | collected 2011 | reverse complement strand
CCCTATATATTGAGCTCCGGTGGTGTAGGTGGTCAGGTACAGGTACAGCGTGAAGAAGTAGGTATAAAACTCAATATTCTACCAACGGTTAATACAGATGGCTATATCACATGTAAGGTAGAGCCTGAAGTTTCAACTATATTTGAATTTATTGGCCCAGATCAAAATATTCCTCGTGTTAAAAGTAGGACATCATCCACAACGATAAGAGTCAAAGATGGTGAGTCTATCATCATTGGTGGATTACTGAGTAATGATAAAAAGAAGACAACTTATCAAATGCCTATATTATCTAAGATTCCTTGGTTGGGTAAAAAATTATTCACATCAGAAGGGATAGTTGAAAGAAAAACTGATTTAATTATTCAGATTACACCCAAAATTGTTGAAGATGTCTATACTGGTATAACAAAATCATCGGATATGATTGAATTTGAAGATTATGTCATTGATCGAGATGATGATCTTGGAAATAAGGAAGATGAATCTGAAAACAATTCAGTTCAAGGAGTTCAAAATGATTAATCTGTATCGCAAATCATATTTTGTATTATTTCTGGGGCTTATATTTATTAGTTCTGCATGTGATAATCGTATTCCTGACGAAGCAACGACAACAAATTCAACGTTAGTCCTTTCATCAATGCAGGCTATATCTGATTCAGATAGTGATGATGGTACGTCTGTGGGTGAAGTTGTTTCAGGATACTCAAAAATGCGGATGGTATTCACACTCCAGAATGAAAGTGGATCTGCATTAAAAGATAGATCAATTAGTTTTAGTCACGATGGTTCTGGAGGTAGTTTTGATAATGGTGGATCGGAGATAACGGATGAGAATGGTCAAGTAATTAATATTTTTAGACCTAACAGTTCAGAAGATAAGGTAGACAAATCTACAACACCTGAGTACGAAGGTTTGACTGTTACCGCTACTTATTCTACGAGTTTAACAGCGAAAGCGCGGTTTAATGTCTATCCAGATCAAGATGATGTTTGGCCCTATACACTGTTTGTTAGCTCTGATGTAGATAATATAAAATTAGATAATGGTGCGACCACAGCAACGATTGAAGCAAGATTATTCAATAAAACAAATACACCTTTAGAAAATGTTATTTTATCATTTACATCTGATCGTGGCTATATTGATTCTGAAGGTACAACTGATAGCACAGGAACAGTGGAACTAACGTTCCGTGATAATGGAACCCCTGAAGATATTGGCCTAGCAAATATTGTCTGTACGTTTAATCATCCTGGATTTGGTGGGTCTGTAGCTGATTCTGCTCAGGTTACTATTGGTACAGATAATGGACTAGCTCTACAGATATTGCCAGTTTCTTTTGATGAGACAAATAGTACCGTGGTTGTGGGTGAAGATATTATTGGGTCTGTCTCGTATACTCGCTTAATTGCAACGGTGACTGATACTGCGGGAAATCCTATTTCTGGTCAATCGGTTCAATTTACTGCTACATCTAGTAACTCAGAAGTGGGTTCTATCAATTATGAGAATGAAGTCTCGAATACTGATGGGCAGGTTATTGCTCATTTTGATGATGGTGGGAATGTCTATAAAGATAATCCTGGAACACCAAACTATGAAGGGGTGACTGTAGTTGCAGAATTTGGAGACAAAATTACAGAAGGTGAACGTTTTAATGTTTACAATAGTGATGATGTTTGGCCATACAATCTGATTGTAAGTACTGATACAGATGTTATTTCATTAGATGGTGGCGCTACCGTAGCAACAATCGAGACTAGGCTTTTAAATAAATTGGGTAATCCTGTGGCGAATGCTCAGATTAATTATACTGCGACTTTAGGATTTATCTCAGATAGTGATACAGATCCATTTCTTACAGATTCTCTTGGTGTGGACTCTGTTTCATTCACCGACCTCGGCAACCCGGAAGATGTAGGGGTTTCAGATATAATGTCGACATTCTCACATCCAGGTTTTGAAGGTACTTTAGTCCAAGATTCGCTCCAGGTATATATTGAAGATCCTTCATTTCAGTCATGTGCGTTTATGGAGATTCCGGCATCGATACCAGGTGATATTGTTGTTCGAGACGGTGGAGGTCTTGAGTCAACTTTTATTAGAGCTGAAGTCTATGATGATAATGGTACACTGATTAATACTCCAACGCCTGTTGTATTTACAATGGAGCCACTGGTGGGTGATGCATATCTAGAGACTCCTGGAGAGACGTCTGCTACAATTTATACGGTTAACGGTGTCGCTACAGTCTCTATTAATAGTGGAACGACTCCTGGTCCAGTTCGCATTGTTGCTACATGTGACTGTGATCCAGAATCTGATGAGCCTCTTACTAGTGTAGCTGTTCCTGTCATTATCGCTTCTGGTGCCCCGTATTATATCGAAGCTGAGTATGATCCGAACAGTACAGAAGCAATAGGTGGTGGATTTTATCAGACTGAAGTTGCGGCTATTGTCTCAGATAAATGGTATAACCCAGTAGAGGATTCTACCTATGTATATTGGTCGATAGACCCTTTGCCGCCTGATACTGTTATTGATGCATTTGTGGAAGGAGTAAGTTTTACAAATAATGAAGGTATCCTTAGTGGTGAAGTAACATCTGGTATTGCTCGTGGTCATATTGTTTATTCTACTGATGCAATTGGAGATATCGGACGGGTACGTGCACTTACGTACGGCGCGGGTGGCGATTCGGTGTATTCTTTTATTAATGAAGGTGAAGGTGATGCCACTATGTTCTTTTTGCCTGGGGCAGTAACCTTAACGGCAAATGCGACTTACCATGATTTTACTGTTCCAATACCGACAGAAATTGTCGATATCACAGTGACAGCTATTGTAATTGATTTTTATGGTAACCCTGTTGTTGGTGCGCCTGTATCTTTTGTTGGAACAGGTATCAGCCAGTGGCTGGAAGTAGGGTTTGAAGTCTATGATGACTTTGGGTTAGATACATTAGAAGGTACGGGTGATGAACTCGCCGGTGAAGGAGATGGTTGCTTTACATGGAGAGACTATGGCGCAGATGACGATCCTACCACATTAGACTGGGGTAATTGGAATGATATGCATGATGCCATTGATACAACAGGTGACGGAGAGTGGGACGTCTCTGAGTTTTCTGAGAATTTTGATGATTTTGGTTTAGATGGTTTGCAGGGTACGGCTGATGAAGGAGAAGCTGATGGTAAGTGGAATGGATATTCAATGATTGGTTGTGAGCCTATTGTGTTAACGGATAAAGATGGATTTGCTAGTGTCTCAGTCCGATATCAGAGAGAGATTTGTGTTTTAGCAAATACTTCTACCGCTGATCCACCGATCTGTAGCTATGATGATTTTACGTCAAGTATTACTGCTACTTTAATGATTCCGACGATAACGACTAGTGATCCACTTGATATTTTGTTAGTGCGTTCGCCTGAGGAATGTGAATAATATTTATAGGAAATAATTTATGAGTGATTTTAATCCACAATTTGCAAAATTAGGTGAAATCCTTGTCCACAATGGCAAGGTAACAGAAGGTCAGTTGAATGAAGGATTAGCTCATCAAAAGACAACGAATGAAAAAATTGGTGTTACTTTAATTGAGCTGGGTATTATTGAAGAAGATGATTTTATCACTGCATTTGCTCAGCAATTGGGTTATCGTAAAGCTGATAATTTTATTCTTTTAGAGTCTGATACTAGTATAGCGGCTATGATTCCAGAAGATTTTGCGCGTTCTAATCGAGTGTTGGCTGTTAATAAAAATGAATCATCGATCGTTGTTGCGATGGAAGATCCAGAAGATTTAGTGGCTATTGACTCGATTAAGCGTCTTACAAATTTAAATCCAGAAATTTTGGTTTGTGGCCCTGATCTGATGGAAAAATCATTGGATAAGGTATATGGTGAAATTCAAAAAACAGCAGAAGTTAGTGATGTATTAGACAATATCACGGTTATATCAGGGGATGAAGGTTCTCGAGAAGAAGTTGATCTGTCTCCAGATAAAGCGTCTGAAGAAGATGCTCCAATTGTCAAATTAGTTAATTTGATACTCCAAGAGTCAATAAAGGAGCGTGCCACAGATATTCATATTGAGCCAATGGAAAAGCAGCTCTACGTTCGAATTCGTATTGATGGTGTACTTCAGAATATTATGACTCCTCCAATCACATCACTGAGTGGGCTTGTGACTCGTATTAAAATTTTATCGAATTTAAATATTGCTGAAAAACGTTTGCCGCAGGATGGTCGTTTTTCTATTAAGGCTCCAGGAAAAGAGCTTGATGTACGTGTATCAATCTTGCCAACGGTATATGGTGAAAAGATAGTAATGCGTTTATTAGATAAGACTGGTTTTGATTTTAATCTGACTTCACTTGGATTCCCAAAAAGAAATTTAGGAACCTTTAAGAAAGTGATTAATCAACCTTATGGTATGGTCGTAGTCTCTGGGCCGACTGGTTCAGGTAAATCAACGAGTCTATATGCGGCATTGAAAGAGATTAAAAGTGAGAAGACAAATATTACCACAGTAGAAGATCCTGTGGAATATCAGTTAGATGGTGTCAATCAGGTTCAGGTTTTTGAAGATATAGGATTGACGTTTGGATCGACCTTGCGGTCTATTTTGCGACAAGATCCTGATGTTTTGTTAATTGGTGAGATTCGAGATGGCGAGACAGCGGATATCGCAGTCAAATTTGCATTAACAGGTCACTTAGTTTTTTCGACTGTTCACGCAAATGATGCTCCGGGTACTATCACGCGTCTTTTAGATATTGGTATCGCACCATTTCTCGTGGGGTCTTGTTTAAATCTTGTTATGGCCCAGCGTCTAGTGAGACGAATATGTTCATCATGTAAAGAAGAATACACACCCACCAAAGAAGAATTAGCTTTAGTTGGCTTAGACACTGCAAAAGTGAAGGGTTCATTATATCGTGGTAAAGGCTGTACGGAGTGTCGTAATACTGGCTATAAAGGTAGGTTGGCAATATTTGAAATGATTCCAATGGCTCGAGAATTGAGAAAACTTGTCTTTGATAATGCGAATGAAGATGAGATACGCCAGGCTGCATTAAACAATAATATGGTGACGCTTCGTGAAGCAGGATTAGAAAGGGTTTTAGATGGCACAACTTCAATTGAAGAAGTTATGCGATCAACAGTAGAAGAGTTATAATGGCAGTTTTTACTTACCTAACCAAAGATAATGAAGGTTTAAGAAAAGAAGGAGAAGTGCGCGCAGATTCTCTGGATATGGCGATACAAAAACTTTCATCAAATGGTCAGATGGTTATTTCACTGAAAGAGGTAGATGATTCTTTTGATTTTCTTGGTCCTTTTATTGATGAAATTCAATTATCTATTGAAAAGGCCAAAAATCGTATTCCGCTTTCAAATATTGTATTTTTTACACGGCAGTTAGCGACAATGTTTGCTGCTGGATTAACAGTGGAGAGAGCAATCCATAGTCTGGGAGCTGAAGAAAAACATCGAAAATTTCAGAAGATTCTTAATACCATTAGTGAAAATATTCGAAAAGGATTAAACCTTTCGGAGTCTTTGTATAGACATCCTGGGGTTTTCAATACTTTGTTTATTGCAATGGTAAAGGCCGGTGAAGTCAGTGGTAACCTCAATGAAATATTAGAGCAGTTATCTTCTTATTTAGAAAACCTAGAAGATACGCGTCGAAAAGTTAAATCAGCGATGAGTTATCCGATTTTTATGGTTGTATTTCTGGGTGTTATGTTACTAGTAATGATGCTGGGGATTATACCGAAGTTTTCTGAAGTATATGCTACGCTGGGTGCTTCATTGCCATTAGCGACTAGAAAGATGATTGATTTTAGTACGTGGCTTCAAAATAATGCAGGATTTATGTTTTTTGTTGGATTTATTATTTTTTCAGTTATCTGGTTGATTTCAAAAACCCAGAGAGGTGGATTTGTAATTGATTCACTAAAATTAAAAGTACCAGTTTTCGGAAGTCTTTTGGAGCAGTCTATTCTAAATAAATTTTGTAAAACATTCGGTATTTTAATTGGCGCTGGTGTTCCTGTTTTAGAATCAACAGCGTTATTGAAAAAAGTTGTAGATAATAAAGTCTATGAAAAAGCAATTGAAGATGCATCTGATTATATCAGAGATGGCTATAATATTTCAACGGCCCTGAGGCGTACTGAAGTATTTCCTTCAATTTTACTTCAGCTTGCATCCACCGGAGAAGATACGGGTGAGTTAGACTCACTTTTAGATCGAGCAGCTGATTACTATCATAAACAGGTTGATGCTCTTGTAGAAAGGATGACAACGCTTATAGAGCCTCTACTTATTTTAATGGTAGGTGCAATTCTTGCTCTGATGGTTGTATTAACCTATCTACCAGTTTTCCATATGGGCGCTGCACTACAATCTGGATTATAATATGAATTTTTTAATGGCCATAGTTGGTGCTTTAGTTGGTTTTATTTTAAAGCTAATTGTTAACTGGGTAGATATTGATGGTTTTAGAATTCAGAGAAACAATTTTCTTATTGAGATAGCATCTGCTGTACTATGGTATTGGGCTTTCTATAATTTAACGATAGAAGAGAGTATTATTTTTTCATGCATTGCGTCTATTTTAATTGCTATTGGTTTTGTGGATTATTTTACAATGCAAATTCCGTTGATATTAGTTTTAGTTGGTTTTATAATTTCTGTTTCAGGAGTCTTTCTTGGAACGATATATTTCACCGCTTCATTATGGGGCATATTTGTTGGAGGAGTTATCCCTTTAATCATTATGGGGATAACCTATATCTTTACAAAACGTCAGGGCATGGGGTACGGAGATATTCAGTTAGGCATTATTCTGGGTGCATGGTTGGGCCCTATGAGAATGGCTCTGACACTCTTTGCAGCTTCTTTGTTGAGTTTATTAACATGGATAGCCGTTTCATTAATTAAAGAATTTGATAAAAACAGGGCAATGCCGCTTGCTCCTTTCTTGGCGATCGCTGGGATTGGTGTTTATATTGGTAGTGTGTATTACCCTGGTTTATTTCACTTATTGATCATAGAATAGAGGAACAAATGGTTATAGTACGGAAAATTGCAATTATTTTACTTGGAATATCTTTTCTGATTTCAGCTGAAGGGAATTCTACAAATAAGAAATATAATGGATTCCAGATTCTATCAGGGAACAATAATAAAATCAATTTTATAAATCCAGGATATGAGATAGTTGAAAAAACATTAGATAATAAAAATTATCTTAAACCTGAAATTAAAAATTCGGGTTCGATGGTATCAGTAGGAGAGCCTTACTTGCCATCTGTCAATACTTTCTATGCTGTTGAGCCTGGTAAATCTTATACTGCTAATGTGACTATTCTTAATTCTGAGCTGATAACTGATGTGGATATACTACCGCTTGAGACTTGGGATAATGAACTAACTGGAAGTGTAGAAAAGAGTGATGTCTATAATCAAAATAAGAATTTCCCAGTCTCTTTTACCAAAGTTTCAGAGCCTATAGTTATGCGAAATATGGTAATGGTGCAGGTATCGATGACTCCTTTTCAATATAATCCGGTTTCAAGAGAGCTCACTATTATTCATGATGCAGAAGTAGAGTTAGTTGAATCAGGCGACATAGAGATGCCTTTTATTCCGTCTAAAAGATCACGTGCGTTTGATGATTTTCTTGAAGCACTTGTTGTGAATTATGAAAGCTTAAGCAGGAATGATGATGAATATCAGCGACCATCGATATTGTATGTTCTTCCAAATAATATTGGGAACCTATTATCAACTGTAGAACCACTAATGGATTGGAAAAGACGGATGGGCTATGAAGTTAATTATATTTCATCTTCAACAGTTGTTAATAATAGAAATAATCTAAAAGCTTATATTGAAGATGCATATGAGAATTGGGATAACCCACCTGTGCATGTTAACATTGTAGCAGACGCAGAAGGTAGCTATGATGTCCCTACGTGGACAGATTCTTGGAGTGGGTATAATGGAGAAGGTGATCACCCTTACTCCTTATTAGAAGGGAATGATCAGTTTCCTGAAGTCTTTATTGGTAGGCTATCATTTGATACTAGTTCGGATTTACAGACTATTATTAGTAAAACGATAAACTATGAATCAAATCCATATATGAATGAAAATTGGTTTCAACGTGCCTGCCTAGTAGGTGACCCATCTACGTCTGGGATTTCGTGCGTTATAACAAATGAACATATACATGAGATATTAGATGTTGCAGGTTTTGAAGAAGTCAATACTGTTTACAGTGGATCTTTTCCAGGTGAAATGCAATCTGGCATTAGTGATGGTGTCGCATTCTTTAATTATCGTGGATACTATGGAGTCAGTGGATTTACATCAAATAATGTGAATAATACAAATAATGGATTCATGCTCCCAGTTGCTACTGTTATCACCTGTGGTACAGGGTCTTTTGCTAGTGAAGAAGCTTTGATTGAATCTTTTATTCGTGCTGGTACATCTGCCAACCCTAGGGGATCGGTTGTTTGTATTGGTACTGCAACTCTAGGTACCCATACTATGTTTAATAATATAGTTGGTATGGGATTTTATTATGGTGCAATGATTAAAGGTATCGAGACGGTAGGCGCTGCGCTAATGTATGGTAAAATGATGTTACATCAAAATTATCCAAGTAATCCAAATAATTATGCAGATATTTTTACTCATTGGAACAATCTGATGGGTGAATCATCTTTACAAATGTGGACAGAGTACCCTCAGCTGATGTCAGTAACGCACCCTTATGCTGTAAATAAAGGAACAAATTATATTGACATTAATGTTACGATAGGCCTTGAGCCAGTTAAAGATTCATGGGTTACTATATACATGGAAGATGAAATGATAGAATCAGGCTATACTAATTCTGCTGGATTTGTGAGGCTGCCTATATCTACTGATTCTGAAGGGGAAGTCCATGTAACAATTACAAAACAGAATCATTATCCTTATCAAAATTCTTTTCAAATTTATGATCCAGGTGTTGCAGTTAATGTTTCAGAATCAACACTCGCTATAGATGATGATAATACTGGTGATTCTAATGGTAATGGTAATGGTAATGCAAATGGTGGAGAGACGATTGAACTCTATATTAGTGCAAAAAATTATGGTGATGATGATGCATCAGGGATATCTGGAGTGCTTGTTTCTGGAAATACGAATGCTACTATTATAAATAATACTATATCTTATGGGGCAATTAACTCAGGTGAAACGGTATCAGCCCCTACACCCTTTGTTATTCAATTTGCAGATGGTCTACAAGAAGGTGCAGATCTTGATTTAATCGTAACTTTTCTTGATGAAGGAGGCTCAACATCTTCTGGATTAATTAACCTGAATATATCAGGAAATAATTTATTTGCATCAAACCTAGATGTCCTCGGAACTGTAAATGATATATTAAACCCTGGGCAATCTTCTTATTTAAAGATACAATTATCAAATATAGGCTCAACAAGTGCTTCTAATATTACAGGAACTATTACATGTGCATCTCCTTTTATTGAAATAATTGATAATACTGGGATCTGGAATTCGATTATGAATGGAGGGGCTGCATATAATAATGATGATTATTTTGAAGTATCTGCATTAGATGAAACGATTCCAGGTGCAATCGCTCATTTAATTTTAAATCTTGAGACTTCTGATGGTTATACTACAAATTCAATTATCGAGATTCAAATAGGAGAGGCTACCGTTTATGATCCTGTGGGTCCGGATGCTCATGGCTATTATATATATGATAGTGGTGATATTGAATATCTTTTAGCACCGGCATATAATTGGGTGGAAATTGATGATCGCTATGGTGGTTCAGGTTCTCATTTAAGTTCATTAACAGATTCAGGTAATAATCAGGATGATGTGGAGACAATCAATCTCCCATTTACATTCACGTTTTATGGTCAAGAGTATAATCAGATTAGTATTTGCTCTAATGGCTGGTTATCTATGGGTGATACGGATATGGAGTCATTTAGAAATTATCAAATTCCTGGAGTCGGAGGCCCTGCTGCTATGGTTGCAGTTTTTTGGGATGATCTAAAATTGACAAATAATGGAAGGGTATATACTTGGTACGATGAGGAAAATAGAAAATTCTATATTCAATGGTCAAGGGTTCGTACTTACCAAAATAATGATACGGAGACATTTCAAGCTGTTTTGATGGACCCTGATTATTACAATACACCTACTGGTGATGGCGAAATTTTGATGCAGTATAATGATTTTAATAATACATCTTATGGTTCATATAGCTGGGATCAAATTCATGGGGATTATTGTACTGTAGGAATTGAAGATCATACAATGACAGTTGGATTACAGTATACGTTTAATGATGGATACCACCCTGCTGGTATGGAAATTGAAGATGGTGTTGCTTTATTAATTACTACTAGAGGTAGCGATATTAGGCTTGATGGTGATTTAAATTATGATCAAATAGTGAATGTGTATGATATCCTATTGTTAGTAGACTTCATTCTTGGTGAAGAAGGTAATGTAAATGCATATTTTGCTGATATTAATAATGATGGTATGGTAAATATTATGGATATGGTTAGATTGATCCAGATGGTTATGGAGTATGGCAATTAAAATGGAGAATATATCTTAAGTCCAGATGTCCTTTATTCCTCTGATTGTGCTTGGTACACTTGCAATAGCGATATGCATTGCAGGTGTTATGGAGTATCAACTACATATGCGGTCCTTAGCCGCAATCCCGCTTCGAATCCATGTAAATGGAACTAGAGGAAAATCAAGTGTAACACGCCTAGTTGCTGCTGGGCTAAGGGAAGCAGGGATACGAACTTTTGCAAAAACTACTGGAACAGCTCCTAGGGTCATTGATGCAGAAGGTAAGGATAGAATTATTCATAGGCTTAGATTACCGTCAATTGGAGAGCAGACTCGACTCTTACGTTATTTTGCAAATGAAAAACCGGATGCTGTTGTTATGGAGTGCATGGCAGTTCAACCTCAGTATCAGTGGATAGCTGAGCATCAAATGGTACAATCTCATATAGGTGTCATTACTAATGTTCGTCCTGATCACTTGGATGAGATGGGGCCAACTGAATTAGATGTTGCTTATTCTTTATGCAATTCAGTTCCAGTTAATGGTGTATTAATTACAGGTGAAGATCAGAAGCCTGAAGTCCTTAAAGAAATTTCTGCAATAAATGGATCAAAATTTATTCATTCCAATGAGAAAACTGTTACACTAGAAGAATTAAATAAATTTACATACATGGAGCATCCTGCCAATATTGCTGTTGCTTTGGATGTATGTAAGGAAGCAGGAGTAGATAGAAGAATAGCTCTATCTGGTATGCATAAAGTCCAACCAGATTTAGGTGCACTGATTGCTTGGAATCTTTATAATAATAAACAACGACTACAGTTTATTAATGGTATGGCTGCTAATGACCCTGTTTCAACCCTCCAGATTTGGAAATTCATTATTGATCGTTATCCTGCAGAAGGGGGGACATGTGTCTTTTTTAATTCGAGGGATGATCGCCCGGTTAGAACTAGGCAAATGATTGAATTAACTCTCAAGGAGATCAAACCAGATCATTTTATTGTTCGAGGGGACAAAGTAGATGCAACTATCCAACGCTTGATTCATCATTCTCCTAATACAAAAATCCAGATTCTAGGTCTTGGTGAGCCATATGAAGATTTAGTAAAGCAAATGATGGAATTGCCACATGATACTTTGATTTATGCAATTGGAAATCAGGTTGGAGCTGGGCAACATATTTTAGAACAACTTTCTCAATATAGACATAATGGCTGAGATAAGCATAGGATTAGGTATTGTTTTAAGTCTCGTTTTATCAGAGACATTGGGCGTAACTGCAGGTGGAATCATTGTCCCTGGATATATATCACTCTATATGCATAACCCGATTCAGGTACTAATAACCTTTGTAGTTGCCATTATAGTTTGGGGTATTATTCAGGGTATGGGTAAAGTAATGTTTTTATATGGAAAAAGAAGGATTGTGCTCGCGCTTATTCTTGGATTTTTCTTTGGATATATTTCTAGAAATTATATCTATCTTCCTGAAGACATTGGTTCCGTGGCAGTAATAGGAAACATTATTCCTGGATTAATAGCGAACTGGATGGATAGACAGGGAGTAACTCGAACTATTGCTGTCGTAATATTAACAGCTGTTATTGTGAAATTATCTGTGATGTTATTATTTGGCGGAGTGCTTTTTGAATAATTATAAAAAACATCCTTTTATTCCAGCAATCCAGAAGACATCGACATTAGTTCTTCTTTCAGGATTATCTCTATTATGTTTTTTGATATCCATTAATTCTAAAACTGTTGATATTTCACCTGTTTACAATTCTAAGGTAAATGCTGCTCAATTGATGGATAAAGCATTACAGATATTAAAAGATTCAAGAATGGAAGAAGGTGTTTTTATAGATATTGAGAATGACCCCAATGAGACTGGTTTGGTGGGAAGTCCATTTAGTTTGATAACTACGGATGAAGGTGATTTAGATGCAAAATTAACTACTCTAGATCCAAATTTTTCTGCAGCAATAGTTGAATTAATGAGTCAAATAAATCTTAAAAAGAATGATACTATTGCAGTGCTCATGACGGGGTCGATGCCTGGTGCTAATATTGCGGTATTAACAGCTTGTAAGGCATTGGGAATTATTCCTATAACTATTTCTAGCGTAGGCGCTTCACAATGGGGTGCGAATCAAGTCGATTTTACTTGGTTAGATATGGAGAGTATTCTTATTGAAAATGATTTGATACCAAGGCGTAGTATTGCCGCTTCAATAGGTGGTAGAAATGATATGGGTCGTTTATTATCACCAGCAGGTAGAAAAATTATTACTGAGAATATTGAAAAATATGAATTACCACTAATCTTAAAAAATCGTTTAGCAGAAAATATTGATGATCGGATGCTTAAATTTTCGGAATATTATCCTATCGAAAATTATAAGGCTATTGTCAATATTGGTGGTGGTGTAGCGAGCTTAGGTACAAGCTTTAATTTAAAACTATTACCACCAGGAATCGTAAAACGAATCGATATTAATGATATAGGAAGACCGGGGGGAATTGAAGGAGTATTCTCAAAATTCATTAAAATGAATATTCCAGGTTTACATATTCTTAATATTCAGTCACTGACTCAACAATTTCGAATGCCATTCGCTCCTATACCAATCCCAGAAATCGGGGTTGGTATACTCTACGCTGATGAAAGATATAATTTAATTGTCTCAGCATTGAGCCTATTAATTGTAGGTAGTAGTGTTTTTGCGGTTGGATTACATAGTAGAAACAAAATAAAAGAACATTTAACACAACATGAACCAGACAGTTTACTCTAAAATTATTATATCATTTTTAATCATCTTCTGGGTTATCCCTCTTGATGCTAAGCTTATTAAACCATCAACAAATGGTGAAGAGAAGGAAATCCTCATAATCAATGGTAAGCGTAGGCTTTATTATCCTTTGATTGAAGAAGGACTAATTTATTCTGTTGAAGGACCGACTAGGTTAGAATTTATCTCTCGGTTTCCAGTATTGAAAAAAAAGAAAAAAAGCCACCCATATAATTATATAATTGTTATTAATAGCCAAGATACAGTTAAAGTGAATCATCGATATAAAATTCAGAGATCAATTAAATCAGTCCAGCACCCAAAGCATCATTATACGCATTCAGGAAATTATTTTATTAATCTCGATAAAGGACCTAATACTATAGAAATTTTACAAGGAAAAGATCTGAAATATCCTGTAATGTTACGAGTGTTATCTAAGGATTTTGAGTCCATGGGAAAAAAGAAAAAAGTTCTCTCACCAATGATTCATCAAAATGCAATTAATTTAATTACCGATAATAAGAAAGTAGCATATTTTGAGTGTACGCCATCCTTACCTTTAAAAATTGAAGCAAAGGGAAAAAAGAGATTGCGGATTATGTCTCGTTTAGAATTTACGGATAGAATGGGGCAGGAAGAATCTTATAGGATACGGGTTCGAGAAGGTAAAAAAGTTTTAGGGACCTTCTATTTTAATACTGAGCGTTCTTCTGAATCTCAAATAGAAAAGAAATCAGATAAAGTTCCTGGTAAATGGCGTTCGTGTGAGATTAATGTCCCAAAGGGAAAACATACTTACACGATTGAAGTTGCTGATAAGGGTAAAACTATTCTCACTCGTTTTATAGTCTATTAATGAATATAAAAAATAATATATTATATTTAGTCTTACTGCTCTCATTTTTAGTGGCTAGGACACCCCTTGAATATAGCATTGGTTTATCGAGTGGATATGATGACAATGTATTACGGTTTTCAGATGAAGAATTTAAT
>MDTC01166713.1_pt1 | contig 14456 bp, 11 predicted proteins | sample 811181 | NCBI WGS metagenome assembly MDTC01 (sample SAMN05326644, study PRJNA326480) | marine metagenome | isolation source: seawater | place: Pacific Ocean: North | collected 2011 | reverse complement strand
GAATCTCAAATCATTGATTCACAGCGTGGGCTTAACGACGTATTCGATAGCGGTGTTATAAAGAAACTTTGGGAAGAACATCAAACGCGTAAAGCTGACCACGGCATAGTACTGTGGAGCATGTTGATGTATCAAATGTGGTTTGAACGTTATGCCTTAACACAAGAGGTTACGCAGCAATGAGAGTCATGCACGTAACTTTTGACATGCGCATTGGTGGTACTGAAATGGTGGTTAAAAACATCATTGAGGGAAATAGTGATGCGAATATCGAAATGTCGATTTATTGCATTGAAGCGCCACTGGGCCCTTGGGGCGAAGACTTAAAAGCATCTGGCACGCCAATAGCGGTTGAAGAACGTCAACCTGGCTTTGACAGATCGCTAATTAGTAAAATAAGAAAACATATCAAAGACAACGATATCGATATTTTGCATTGTCATCAGTATACGCCCTGGGTATACGGTGCCCTTGCGGCGGCTTTTACTAAAACCAAAGTTATCTTCACTGAGCACGGCAGGTTCTATCCAGATTCTTCAAGCTGGAAGCGAAAGTTTATTAATCCATGTTTATTAGCACTTACTTCGCGCATCACGGCCATTTCACAGGCTACTAAGCTAGCACTTGAAGAATTTGAATTTATTCCTAATGAGAAAATCGAAGTTGTTTATAACGGAATTTCGCCGATACAACCAGAGTTAGATGAGGTAAAGCGCATTCGCCACGCTTTAAGGTTGAAAGAAGACACCTTAGTATTCGGTTCAATAGCAAGGTTTGATCCCATAAAAAATCAGTCCATGATGCTTGCCGCATTTGCTGAGGCTGAGAAATCCTTAGAGAACATTCATCTAATATTAGTGGGCGATGGTGAACTAAGGGACGTTTTGGAGCAGTTAGCTGTCAAACTTGGTATTACTGAAAAAGTCACATTTACTGGGTATATACCAAAGCCATTCAATTACCTTGCTGCCATGGACGTTTTCCTGTTGTCTTCGTTAAGTGAAGGAACTTCTATGACACTGCTGGAAGCGATGTCACTCGGCAAACCATGTGTGGTAACAGACGCTGGAGGAAATCCAGAGATCATCAAGCATGAGGTGAATGGTCTCGTTGTGGAAAACGACAACTACACAGCTTTTGCAGAAGCAATGCTAGCATTGGCCTCAAAAAATAAACATCCGATGCGACTGGCCGCTCATGATCGGTTTAATAATTTATTCGACGTAAGCGTCATGTCAAAAAAATATAATACAATCTACAAAACGCTAGCTTAGCTAGCGTGCATTGTGCTTCTTAAAATTACGTTCAAACTTTTTAATACTCGAGACCGTAGTTAAAAAAATTTCCAAGTGACTTTGTGTCCTATCGAGTTCGATGTCGAACGCCCGCCTGAAAACTCAAGACTTAGTATTGCTATGAGGCATTTCACAGAAGTAAACTTGGATCTAGTCAGCGTCGTCAATGCAGTCTTCCGTTTACATTTTCTTAATACGAACTTATGACATGGCGTATTTAACAGCCGCTTTTGCTAAGCGTACTAGTCGCTCTTTTTTAAGCTTTTGAAGTCGCCATGCTTCAGCTGCGCAATGTAAAGCAAATTTAAAGTCCTTTTCTTCTTCTGCGATATACGAACACGTCGTATACGAATTAGCCTTAGCCTCTTTTAATATTTGAGCGTGGTTGATGAGATTCGTGTTAAGTTTGACGCTCCGCTCAATAACCTTCAAATGATTAGGCAATGTCTTTCTTGCTCCCCTAGACGTCGAACTTGCATGAACCCGATAGTTGAAACCTGGTCTTTTAAGGTAGCTGATTGGATACTTGGCCGCGACTCTTAACCACAAGTCCCAATCTTGAATTGACCTAAGTTCACTGTCAAACCCCCCAACTTCATCAAGCACAACTTTTTCAATTAATACCCCTGAGGTTCCTATAAAGTTAGTTTTTACAAGCTTGTCAAATACCTCACCGGAGGGCTTGTTGTTAAGCTCGCTGTCGCGCTTTCCACTGTTAATCCCGCCTACAAATGTGCTGTCGCAATAGCTCCACTTATTTCCACTAAGCCCCTTAACTTGCTCCTCTAGCTTATATGGCTCCCACGTATCATCTGCATCCAAGAATGCGATCCACTTACCCTTGGCGTGCTTGATACCATTGTTTCTAGCAGCAGCAGCACCTTGATTAGTTTGCTTTATTAACCTAACCCTTTCATCATAATCTCTTGCAATAGCAGCGCCATCGTCTGTAGAACCATCATCGACCACCACTACTTCCAAATCAGAATATGTCTGATTCAATATACTATCAAGAGCCGCGGCGATGTAGCTTTGCGCGTTGTATAAAGGAATAACGACACTTACTAAACTGACCACTTAATTCTCCGTTACAAGGTTTCTTTAAATAAAAACTTCTTATTTTATCGTAATTTTTTCAACAACATAGGTTTATCAAAATATTACATCAAAAAGCTTTAGCTAGTTGTGAATACAATCACATTTATTTGAAACAAACGAGATCGCATTGGCGTGTAAGAGGATTAAAAAATAACATGTTTTTACTTTAACTTCAGTATCAAGAGAAGGTATTATTGCACCTTTTCAGGGACCGACTTAATTCAAATTCTGGAGTCAAGAATGAAGGTTATTGCGATTGATGCAAGATTTCTGGCGAGAAAACAAAGAGGAATGCCAGCATATGTCTCTAAGCTGTGCACATCAATCCCCTCTCTAATGCCTGACGTGAAGTTTGTTCTTCTTGTTAATGAAAAATTTGAACATAATGACGTCAAAGAAAATTATCTTCCTCGATTGCAAGCAGTTTCACAGCCCAACAATGTAGAAGTTGTTAACATAGATGCTGAAGATGAACGAAGCTGGGAAATATTTAAACTTCCATCATTCTTGCGACAACGAAAAATAGATCTTCTGCATATGCCGACCAACAGAGTGTGTATGTTCACTAACACTCGACAAATTTCTACGGTGCATGACTGCATGGAGTGGAAGTATCTAGATATAAATCACAGTATTCCTGAAAATGTTGATTTAAAAACAAAGTTTTATCATTGGAGAAAGCGCTTCTATTCTAAGTTGAACTATCTTTACGGCGTCAAATATAAAGCCGCTCAGATAATAACCGTATCTCACTATGCTAAAGCATCAATAAATCAGATATTTGGTGTAAAATCCAAAAACATACTCGTATGCAGGCATGGTCTACCAGAAGGCTTCGAAAAGGCAAACGGCAGTCCAATATCTGAACGAAATGGCGTACTCATGTTGGGTGGGGAGAGCCATCAAAAAAATTGTGTAAATGCAATTGCAGCTTACGCAAACCTAGAAGTCGACCTCAGAAAAAAACATAGACTCACAATTTGCAGCGCGAGCGACAGCGCTGATTCCAAGATAAAAAAGGCCTTGGTAGATCATGGTGTTGAAAATGACGTCGAAGTCTTAAGCTGGGTATCAACGGAACGGTTAATTAACCTCTTTGAAACGAAACGTGCGTTTTTGTTTGTATCGAGGGAGGAGGGCTTTGGGTTTCCGCTGCTTCAGGCACTTCACTGTGGTACTCCAACAGTGATATCAAAAGCAGATGTTTTAAGGGAAATTGCGGGTGAGACATATCCTTATGCGGAAACGGAAAACCACCAGCAAATGACATCCATTCTCTCACGTTACTTAACAGACGATAGTTATTGGCACAAGATAAGTCAAAAATCTCTGGTTGCAGCCTCACCTTTTACGTGGGAGGAGTCGATTCAAAGTCACATCCGTGCATACAGAGAACTTATAAAGTGAAAGACGCTTATTTAAAGCGCAATTCCCCATTCAAAGTGGTAGTTATCTAGAGTGGATATTAAAAACGCAGCATTGCTATCCTCAGTATCAGGATTGGTGTCAAAAGGCATTAGTTTGCTAAGTGTCGTGATCGTCGCGCGTCTTCTTACACCAGAAGAAATTGGTGTTTTTGTGATTGCCTCATCACTTACTTTGATTGCTTCTGAAATAAGATTAATTGGAATTAACGCTTACATTATTAGAGAGAAAGAGCTTACAGAAGAAAAAGTCCGCAGATGTATTGGGTTAGCAATTTTGGTTTCCTATAGTTTCGGTTTAATTCTCTTAGTTTGCTCACCATTTATTTCTGCATATTATTCAAATTCAGATTTGCAATATTTGCTTTTTTTCCTAAGCGTTGGCTTTTTTACCGTTCCATTTACAGCCGCCACAAACGCTGTGCTGACAAGAGACTACCAGATTAAACAGGTTTTATTGATTCAAAATATAGGTCCTTTATTGGGTTTACTGGCAACGGTTGGTCTAATCATAGCCGAGTTTAGTTTTTATGCTTTGGCGATAGCACAAGCTGTTACCGCGACAATCACTGTTATCACTGCATTTTTGGTCAAACCCGCTTGGATGAATTGGTTTCCCATTTTTCAAAATCTGCGCGATGTGACAAAGATTGGTTTATACAATTCGGGAATCCAGATGCTTCAAAAGCTTCAAACGCTGGTACCCGACCTCGTTCTCGGCAGAACGGTTGGTCCCTCCTTTACCGCCATTTTTTCAAGAGCAATGGGGTTACAGATTTTTATCCAAGATGTTCTTTTAACTGGTATTAACGGAATTGCTCTGTCATACCTGTCTAGAAACTCTAATAGTAAGGCGAGCCTCAAAAGTGCATATCTCAAATCAACAAGTATTATCAACTGCTTCGTGCTTCCGCCCCTAATTTCTGCGATTTTTCTCAGCGAATCGTTGATTTACGTGATGTTTGGCGACCAATGGGGTGAATCCGTATTTTATGCAAAGCTTCTTGGTATTTGGATGGCAATTAGAACTCTTCACCAGATGACATACCCTCTTCTTTTAAGTTTACACAAAGAAAAGTTGCTCTTCATTTCACGCGTAGCAGTGTTTTGCATTTTTATGGTAGGCATTATATTCGTGTCTTGGTCAGAGCCTAAAAATATAGCATCAGTTTTTATCGTCGTAAGTATCGTTGATTTCTGGCTTCTGATTGCAATAACTAAAGTCGTTTTAAACGTAGGTGTTGTAGATTATTTAAGAAATAGCTCGAAAGCATTACTTGTTACACTGGTATGTGGCGCAGCTTCGTTCGCGATAACGAAGTTTTCGTTTTCAATTATGAGTGAATGGGCGACAATCCTCGTTGCGGGGATCATGCTTCCACTTTTGTGGTTAGCAATGACGACAATAACTAAGCATATACTGTCAAGAGTGATCTTCGAACTCATTCATCAGCACGTATTTAGCAGAATAAAAAGGATAAAATAGAAATGAGTAAACCAAACTTTATCGTAATTGGAGCTGCTAGATGTGCTACAACAAGTCTACATAAATACCTTCAAAATCATCCAGACATCTTCTTAAGTGACCCAAAAGAGATAAATTACTTTTCAAAGGATCGTTTCTATACAAAAGGAGAAAAGTGGTATCTAGCTCATTTTGACGAAGCTAAAACCAAGGCAATTGGCGAAGCGTCAACAAGTTACACATCTGCCCCTAATATTGAAAACGCCCCATTGCGGATAAAAACGGATCTTGGAAGTGATATTAAGTTTATATATATAGTTCGCGATCCAATAGAAAGAATGCTGTCTCACTACACACATTACATTATGAGAGGTCAAAAGATTGAATCTCTAGACCGCATTATTGAAGATAAAACACACAGTATTGTGGTCCAAGGAAAATATGCCTACCAACTTTCGCTTTATCTAGCGCATTTCGATAAAGAAAATTTTAAAGTTATTACTGTCGAACAGCTGAAAAAAGAACCAGTTAACACGATGGAATCATTGTATCACTTCCTTGAAATAGCACCGAACGCGACGTTTGACAATGAAGTCCACAACAATAACACTGAATTTAAAGAAATGACTCACTTCGGAAAGGCTTTAATGCAGTTTTATAACCACCACTTTGAACATTTGGCACCGCCTTCCATAGTGAAAAGAACGTTAGAGAAGCTTGCGAGACTGGGTGGAGATACATTTCAAAAACCCAAGCTCACCGAAGAACAAATTATCGAACTACGCCAATTTTATAAAGACGATATGATTAAATTCAAGGAAGACTGGGGAATAGACTTGTATTCTCGATGGAACGTGAATAAGTAAATTGTTAGATATTATAAGTAGTACATTATGCTTAGTATATTAATGTTTTATGCCTCACAATTTGGATGTTATGTATTAAGCTTGGCTCGTACACCAGCTTTTGCGGTGGTTGGGTACATTCTTATTTACTTTCTATATGACCGGACGCGTTGGTGGTATTTCAACATACCGGAAATTAGCTATTCGTTCTTTATGTCTGCGACAATATTATTTCTGGCCATAGTGCACAAAAATAAATCACCATCAATTTTCAAAGAAAGAATTACTGTCTTTTTGTGCTTACTGGGAATTTATTTTCTTCTTGCTAATTTTTGGGCTGTTTCATCTGAAATTCATGAATACGATGCAAGCAATTTTATCAAAGTCCTTTTGGTAATAGTCGCCTCAATTAAACTGGTAAACACACGAAACGATCTCAATATCGTTATATGGTCGTACATTGCTGGCAGCGCTTACATCGGATTCTATATATTAGAAACAGGACGCACTAGCTACGGAAGAGTTGAAGGAATTGGCGTTGTAGATGCGCCAGATGTTAACGGTCTCGCCGCTTCGTTGGTGATTGGCACTGTATTTTGTTTGTATTACTTTTGGGTAAAAAAGGGGTTTGCAAAATTTGCAGCTATAATTGCGGGCGCGTTGATTGTAAACGCATTAGTTTTGATGAATAGCAGGGGCGCTTTCTTAGGTGTGTTTATTGGTGCTGGTTGGTTTGTCTTCCACCTTTACCGTTCAAAAGTACAGATTAAGTATAAAAAATTAAAGGTGATTCTCTTGGTCCTTACTGGAGTAAGTTGCTTGGCAGTAGTATTGGACCAAAGTGCGATAGAGCGAATGCTATCGATTAAAGAAGAGTCAACACTCACAAAAGATAAACAGACAGGCTCTACACGCGTATTTTTTTGGTTGGCCTCTGTGGAAATGTCATTTGATTATCCCTTCGGTGGCGGCGCGAGAAGTTTCATATTGTTGTCTCCAAACTATATACCTGAAGATATAGACACAGGAGGGTCAAAAAATCGCGCGGTTCACTCAACTTGGTTTCAAGGACTTACCGAAGTAGGCTACCCTGGAATGGTTATTTTTATGGGCCTTCTTCTGGCAACGTTTTTCTCTTTAAGACGGGTGGTGAAAAGAGCAGTCTCGGAGAATAATTCCGACAAATTTTTATTTGCAATTGGACTTGAAGGCGCATTTTTTGGTTATCTGACCGCGATAACCTTTTTAGACAGATTTCGAGGACTCTCTCTTTATCTTTTAATTCTCATGGTGGTAGCGTTTTACAGAATTGACAAACAAGACTCAGAGAGATTAACCAATTAAAATTTACTTAGTGTCTGCATATTCATAGATAACTAGAAGAGGTTGACTCTCCCAGGAATTTTGCGAACTATCCAGATTTTTCAGCATTAAGTAGAGCTTTTGACTTTCTCTATCGTAGTCGGCACCGATTATTGGATATTTGTGGTCAAAAAGCTCGAGTTTACCATACTGGGTCGGTCTGAGCGTTTCTGGCATATTTCGCTTCGAAAAGGATTCTTTTATGTCTTCCACTGAATAAATCCAATAATAATTGTAATAGTCTGTAGGATCCATGGCGCAAAATCCTCCGCACTTTTTCCCATTCTTACGCGTGATCTTATAACCAATTTCACTCTTGTGCCCGCCACTCGTACCTAACACTATATAATTACGTTGGTCTGGCGAAATAAACCCGTAAACGGCAGTAGATAATTCAGTCCAGAGTTCATTCTTCTTCGTTTCATTCTTACTGTCATCGTGCAGCGGATAGTTTAACGAATAATCAATTAACGCTTCAGTAGTTATAATGTTGCTCTCCCCCTTTGTTCCGCTCAGAAAAAACGGGAACCAAGTAAAAAGCGATGGTCCAATTGAGTGCCTTGAGTTTATGGGGAGATTACTTGCTGATCCAGCAAGGTAAAGCGCGTCCAATTCATCAGAAAGAGGCGCTGGAATTTTACTCATCCAACCTGCGGAGTGACTTCCACCTGTCATTGTAAAAAAACCATCTTGTTCCGACTTTTCAAGATCGAGTCTGTTTTTAAAAATTACCAGGTGTTCTTTGTTATTGTGATCGGCATCGTAATACTCGTCCGTTGTAACTAACAATTCGTTATCGATCACCTCCAACCCAGTAATCACGTTTGCAGTTTTGGTTTCGCGATACTTAGGGTCTACTTTTGTAAATGGAAGGATATTTGGCATTATTGGCAAGCTTGATACGCTGTCGTGTTTGGGCTTTTTATTTAATAGAAAGCCGCCCACGCTAAAATGCCTATCATGCCCCGCGACATAAACAATGTTATCAGTGGAAGAAACAGCGATAGCCCCGTCTGTATACGCTAGTCTCGAAACACCGAACTCTCCCTCTTCAAACCTAACAGCACCTAAACTTTTAAATGTGTAAGTACTGCCTATTTTTAATTCATTCTTAGTAATCGATTCATCAGAAGCCTTTGCTACCATATTGAGCGAAATACTCATACTTAAAATAAAAGGTAAAACTCGTTTTATCATCGTTCAATTCTCAAACATGTAGTGGACGTTAGAAAAATTTTGCACGTAAGGATTCACCGAAATCATAGTTTTCTTTGATTTTGCGTTGCAACACACCTTGAACGTTTGAATAAGAACTTATTTCCGTTAATTCTTTCTTTAATACCCCTCGAGTAAATTTCATATCTTGAAATTGAACCGCTTCATACCCTTTTTTATCAGTATGGCTGTCTACGAAATACTCCGTTTTTTTATCACAATACAGAGGTACAAACGGCGTATTTGAAGCATATGACATTATACAGCCGTGCAATCGGCTAGACACAACAAGCGCCGCACTTCGAATATCTTTTATAGCTTTAGTCACATTTGTTCCCATGTTGTCAGATTCTCTGTAACAGAACCCTTCTTCTTTACAGAATTGCCGCAAATTCTCTCGTAATCGCTCAACACTAACTCCAGACATCCTTAAATCAGATGGATGCACAACGTGCAGTAGCGTATTTGTCGAGTCGCCTTTTTGACCGTGGGTTGACCGATTGATAAAGTTAACGCTCGGACAAACTCCCAAGGTTATTTCTGCCTCATTTAAAGTTTGCAAGTACTCCAGAGTAAAATTATCTCTAACATGTATGCTTTCAGCGCGCTGAACCACTTTACTCAAAAGTTCACGTGGCAATAAAGGCCTGCCTGCCATTTGATTAACACCCACACCAATTAGTGCAAACTCAACCTTACTTGCAAGTAGACTATTCCAAAACAATTCAAATGCAGGTTGGAACAGTCCCCCCCCTCCAATTAATGCCACTACTCCCTTTTCTCTACAACGTTCAAGGTATGCTAATAAGTCTTTATGTCCTCCTTTTGAACAATAGAGTTCCCCTCCCTGAATCCCAGTAATTTCTCGCACACCTAAATGAGAAATGTAGTCGCCGATATTTCTGCGATTCGCATAAATATACACAGCTTTATGTTTAAGAACTTTGGTTTTAAGCTGATATTGATATTTAACAAAACTAGGGATATCACCGTAAAGATCAATTGTTGGTTCAACAAATTGCTGATACCGCCACCCTAACCCATTTTTTATACGCTCTAACAAACCTTTAATCCTTTTGTTGGGAAAATCTCTTACCAGCAAATTGACTCATTTTCTCTCGAAGAAAGAGTTCACATGTTGAACAGTATTTAAATCGAATGAACCTTGCGCCAACTATTATCATTAAAAAGTATGTAATAACTGAAAAAGCTATGCTAAACACCACTATTAAAACATTGGAGAGCGTTAACGTTTCAATAAAGGGTATTGAACGAGTCAGCATATACGACGGTACAAATGCTACGACTAACGCGGTTGCAGCCATGAAAATAGGCCCGAGAAGCGGTTTCAATAAACGAGTGTTTCCTCTATATAAAACGAAAAGAAAAAGCATCATAGCTACGGTGCCACTTACAACGCGTGAAACTGCAAAACTTAATAAAGTAGCGTCTACGAAAAGGCAAGTGAGCAGCGTCACTGTAATCAATGTTAAAGACATAACATCATAAAGAAAGAGCAGTTTTACCTTGCCTAACGCAACAAACGCAAGCTCTACGATTTGACTTATACTCCAATACAAAAATAATAGCGAAAGTACTGGAAGTAGGGATGAAGCCAATTGCCACTGCTCACCAAGCAGTAAATGAACAACAGGTTGAGAAAAAATGACGAGTATTGCACCAATCGGTAACGCCACAACCATAGTGACGTAAATAGAAAAACTTACTTTATCTAACAAGTCGTGTATGTTTCTCTTAGTATTTTTGAACACAGTTAAAAGAGGCTCTATCGCGGGGCTAAGAGCGTAATGCGCAGGCATCATCGCTAATTCTCTTGCCATATGGTATTGACCCAACTGAAAAGGGCTAAAATGCTTTGCTACAAAAATCGTGTCAACCTGTGATCGTAAATAACCAACAACACTTTTGGCCAGCATCCATTTTGAAAAAGCCCACTGTGTTTTAGCGGAAGTTAAGGAAAACTTGGGAAATCTTCCTAATAGGATGTATGAAAGTAATGCACCAAACAGCCCACTTAATAAATCGGTTAGTATGAAAGCCCAAAAACTTTCTAACCAAAGTGCGAGTGCTATTAATACAGGTACTGCAAACAGACGTTCTCCAAAAGAATGCCAAAACAAAAACTCAAATCGAAGTTGCCGCCTCGCTAGAAGTAACCCAGGGCTCTTGAGAGCTTGAAGCGGAAGAACCAATGCGCTTATCGCAAATGCAAATGTCAAATCAGAATTATCGAAAAATGAGCTTATTAGTGGTGACAGTAGAATTACTAGTAAAGAAACGCCGCACTTTAAGCACAGGTTAAGTGACCAAGCGGTATTATAGTCGATGAAGCTAATGGTTCTTTTTCTTACTATATACTGCTCGCTTGCAGCATGTGACAGAATATCGAAAAAATACAGAGCGATACTAATTATCGCAATTAGCCCAAAATCTTCGGGAGCTAATATCCTAGCGGTGACAAAAGTACTAAATAAGCCAAGAAGCTTTCCCAGCAATTTGGCAGACACCGAAAATAAAACGCTTGAAAAAAAACGACTCAAAATAAAGGTTACCTCCATTGAGACAGCTGAATTTACTATGTAATCAAGCCGTTTTCTAGAACAGATATGTTTAAAAACGTTTATTATCACGTTTGCTTATAATGAAGCGACTTGTTAGCAATCGACAGAGGATACCATGAGATACGAGTTGAAAATTTTATTTTTAGCCCTTACCACATTTTTTAATACGACATGTCTCGCAGAGACGTTGACAGTTTTTACAAGCAATGAGTTAAAACGCGCAGTTACTTTATCTAATAGTTCAAATTCAAACAAAGCAATAAAAATTCTAATTGCAGATGGCGATTATTACGGCTTATCTAATCTTAAAATCACCCGACCTAATGTGCATATAAGCTCAGCTTCTGGCATTCGCGAAAATGTTGTCTTACATGGTAATGGGATGAAAAAGCAAAGGCTGTCTGAAGTAATTTTCGACATAAGCGCATCAAATGTCTCTATTTCTAGCATTACACTTACTGACTCTCCAAACCATCTAATTCAAGTTCGCGCGGAGCTTGGAGTCAGTCATTTTGTCCTAAAAAACTGTGTTTTGAGGGACTCTTTTGAACAATTACTCAAGGTATCAGCGAGCGAAGAGAAAAAATATTCTGATCAGGGTATTATCGAAAATAATCTGTTTTACTATTCTGACGGCGTTGGCCCTCAATATTATATTGGTGGCATTGACGCCCACAATGCTCGTGGCTGGACTGTTAAAAAGAATCATTTTACAGGAATTGCTAGCCCTGCACTTCGTGAAGCGCAATTTGCGATTCATTTTTGGCGGCTCTCAAGCAATAATAATGTAGTCGATAATGTAATTGTAAATTCTGACAGAGGAATTGGGTTAGGAATGGGGAACGCACGCCCTGTTCAATCTGGAGGAACTATTTCAAACAACATCATTCTTCATTTTGACAAGTCCCATTTATTTTCTGACGTAGGTATTGCACTTGAAAATGTAAAAAGCGTAAACGTACTCAATAACCTAATCTTGTCAGTTAACCACTACCCTAACGCCATTGAATTCAGGTATGAAGCTTCAACAGACATTACTATCAAAGGAAATAAAAGCAATAAAGCAATAAGCGCTAGAGATGGCGCACAGGCAGTTATTCAAAATAACGAAACTGCATCCATGTTTTCCACACTGTGGAGCAATGCTATGCATCTATATACAAAATTAACTGTCTACATCAAAAAAAGCTAATTAGCTTATTGTTCAATAAGCAATTTGAGAGCCTTTTCCATCGATGCCATTTCAGATACGGGCGCTGAGACGTACCAAACCTGTCCGCCGTTTTTCAACCCTAATAGTTTCATTTTAATTTGCTCAATTTTGGTAAATGTTTTTGATACAAAAATTGTTTGATTGACCACATACCAGGTAGCGATAACTCTGCTCTCTCCTGTAACTGAAACAATTAATGAAGTAGTGAAAAGGTGATCACCTATTAACAATTCATCTTTTGTAACAAGTGAGTACTTCTCTGGGTCATAAGCACGGTGGAGGTCGCTGATTAACTCGTTACCTTGCTCACCAAACCATGCGGTGTGTACAATTACTTCACAATCAGTTTCTTTCAACGCAAACGTCAATTCTTTATCAGGTTGATTAAGCACTGGACGCCAGAGAGAAATGGGACAACTCTCCGCTCTCAGGTCATCATAATTAAGTGCTTGTAGCGCACCTCCATCATCATCGTCTTGAATCGAGCTAACCCAGAATGTTGCTGATAACATAATTAAAACTATTACAATGATGTAATCGAATTTAACAACAGTTTTGCCAGACTTGCGCAATTCTGAATAGTTATCTGGGATAGAAGTTCGCATTAGCTCACCTATTCCCAACAGGCAAATGATAACAAACGCAAAAAAGAACCAGCCATAAATAAGATGGTCAGCGCCTGCTGCATGCTCCATATCAGTCATATAGGCAATAAGGATAATGCCATAAACACGTATTATATTAGCCACAACCGGAAATATCAGAGAAATGATAATGAAGCTAACTCTACGGCCGACCGATGCAAGGTTGAGATAAGCGTATAAACTCCCGATCACCAGACTAGCAATAAAAAAGCTCACACCTGAGCATGCTTCTGCAACCAGAAATCGACCTTGTGGAATTTCAATATAGAGGCCGCTGCGAAAAAGAGGTATGCCCGACAAGCTTAGTAGGGCCACCGAACCATCTGCGGCAATTTCTTGTAAATAGGGGATGAGCTGTTCGCCGATTGGTATACTAAAAAGCATAAAAACTAATGGAAATATTATAGTTTTAGTCGCTTGTGTACCTAACATTAGCCAGATGAGAGCAGGTAATAACGCAAATGTAGCGGCGTGTAAGAACAGCTGAATTTCACCCGCAATACCCACAACATAGAGTAAAAGTGCTGGGATAATGACTATAAACGCTAGCGGTGTTGTACAAAAAGAGACTGACAATAACTCGTTACGCTTAAGGTATATGAGGTAAACTGCACCGGGAACGATAAAAAAACCATGATTAAAAATTTCGTTCCCGTACCATATTTGAACAACGCTGCTTAGACCCTGCCAGCAAAAAGTCAACCAAGAGCAAAACAAAGCAAAACTACACATGTAGAAAGCTTTGTTTGATTTAAAAGGTAGTATGCCCACTTCCATATCAATGCTAGGCGCTTTATTTCTACTCATGTACTTTCCTTACACGAATTCTGCTTAGTAATCTGACGTTTATTCTATGGTGTAAGCTTGCTGCATAGTAACCCAGTTAAAGTCTTTTAGCAGCTTTTCAACTTTGCCCTCCATTCTTGACAAGTTAATGTAATGACGAGCTTTAGACTTCCATGGTGCAGAACTAAATTTTGGTTGTTCCGCATCTATCTCCCAAGGATGAAAATAGAAACTGTATGGCTCACTTTCAGATTGCATGAACTCAGTAATACGACGTCTAGATAACCAATAAGGATAAAGACGAAAATAGCCGCCACCACCAATCCCAATGTTAGTCCCTTTCTTGCGAACTGTTGGTATTGGAATCTCTATCAGACCATTCTCACGTTTGTACTTAAAGCGTGGCCAATCTGGTACACCATAGAGATCGTGGTTGATTGGATAAGTACTAGAAGAATAAACAAAGCCGAGCTCCTTTAGGATATCGTACGCCCACGTGTTCGAATCGTTAATTGAAAAACTCGGCG
>MDTC01222816.1_pt1 | contig 14458 bp, 14 predicted proteins | sample 811181 | NCBI WGS metagenome assembly MDTC01 (sample SAMN05326644, study PRJNA326480) | marine metagenome | isolation source: seawater | place: Pacific Ocean: North | collected 2011 | reverse complement strand
GAGAATCGAACTCTTACATCCAGCTTGGAAGGCTAGCGTTCTACCATTGAACTACACCCGCAAAAACCAAACTTAACACGCTCTTAATTATTAAAATACTTTTAAATTTGGTGGAGGGGGAAAGATTCGAACTTTCGAAGACCGAAGTCAACGGGTTTACAGCCCGCCCCATTTGACCGCTTTGGTACCCCTCCTCGTATTTTCTTACTAGGGATACCCCCTAACTTAAAAAGTATTTAACAACAAGCGTTTTATAAGCATTTGTACGATAAATGCAATAAATCATTTTTCGTTAAAATATGCTATTTATTTGAAATATTAGCCCTAATTTTATGAAAAAAACGACTTTTTTAATAGCTGGAAAACACGCTGTAACAGAAGCGTTAAAAAATCCAATAAGAAAAATTGAAAGAGTGTTCTTAACGGAAGACGCTCAAAAAAAGCTCAATAGAGAAAATCAATCTCTTAATTTGTTAAAAAAAGTTCATGTTTTTTATAAATCAGTAAAAGAATTAGATAATCTTTGTGGTAGAGATGAGATATCACACCAAGGACTAATTGCAGAAGTAGAAGAACTTGAACAAATTACTATTAAAGAGTTTGTTGAAAATAATAATGAAAAAAAAATTAACCTTATAGCTTTAGAAGATGTTACTGATCCAAGAAATATTGGTTCTATAATAAGGAGCGCGGTATCCTTTAATATTAAAGGAATAATAGTCAAAGAAAGAATATTTCCATCAAAAAGTAAACTTCTTTACAAAAGTGCTAGCGGAGCAATGGAATATATGAATATTTTTAAAGTATCTAATATAAATACCACATTAAAATTTCTTAAAAGTAAAAATTATTGGGTTAGTGCTTTTGATACAAGTTCTAATAAAGATTTTACTAAGCATAACTGGAATGGCAATAATGTTTTGTTATTTGGCTCAGAAGGATATGGCCTCAAAGAAAAAACTTTAGACCATTCAGACTTTATATTTAAAATTAAAATTAGTTCAAAAATGGAAAGTTTAAACATTTCAAACTCTGTTTCAGTCGTTTGCCACTACCTAGACAAATTTAATTAAAACTTATTTAAGCTATATTTCTTTAAGGAATTTAATGAAATAAATAAAATAGAAAAAAAATTTTTTATAAAACTCAATTTATTAAATCTTTTATTTATAATCCATAGAAAATATAAGTTTTTAAGAACATTTTTCGATCTCGAATTATCTATAACTCTATAATAAGCAGATTCTTTATTTAACTTATATGCTTTATTGTTATTTTTTAATATTTCACATTTAAAAAGATAGTCTTCTAATAAATTAATTCTTTTAAATTTCTTATTATTAATTAATTTTCTTTCAATAATCATAGTTGAAGAATTTATAGAAGAGTTGTGAATAAATTGATCAAATGTAAAAGAGTCTTTTATATTTGTTTTAATTTTTTTATTATTTTTAGATTCAAATATTGTAATATAATCGGTGTAAGTAAAGTCATATTTATTTATTGTCATAAAATAAATTTGGTCTTGAAGTTTATTATCTGTCCAATAATCATCAGAGTCTAAAAAAGAAATGTATTTAGACTTCGAGATTCTTATGCCTAAATTTCTACAAAATGAAGGTCCTTTATTTTTATTAAGTTTAATGATCTTAATATTATCATTACTTTTAAAAGACTCTAAAATCTGTAAAGAATTGTCTGTTGAACAGTCATCGATAATATATAAAAACCAGTTTTTATAAGTTTGGTTTATTACTGAAGAGATACAATCATTTAAATAAATACCTTTATTATAGTTAGGTATTATAATATCAACATTTTCTGAAGTGTTTTTATTTTTAAACATAGTTTATTTCTATTGATTATATTTTATTTTTAAAATAATTATAATCCCTAGTTTGGCCCTCATAGCTCAATTGGTAGAGCAATTGATTTGTAATCAATAGGTTCGCGGTTCGAGTCCGTGTGAGGGCACCATTATAAAAAACTATTTAATAAAACTCTCACTAAATGATTTGTATAATTTAGCTTTTTTGATTTTTATATTTTTAAAACTTTTATTTATTTTTAAAAAGCTTTTAATCCACCACACACAATCTTTAAAACCAATCATATCCCTGAACAAAACTGTAGAGGAAAGTCTTGGATTTATATCAAAAATAATTATTCTATTACCAATTTTTTTAAACTGAATATTTATACAACCATTTAAATCAATTTTATTAGCTATTGACATTATTTTATTTTCTAAAATTTTATTTTTAATAGTTTCTGCATAATAAGTATGCCCTAGTACATGAATTTTTCTTTTGAAAATTAAAACTTTTTTTATAGAATTAATTCTAATAACAGCAGAAGTAAATTCATCATATTTATCATGAAGATATTCTTGAATAATATAATCACTTTTGAGTTTAATCTTTTTAAGTTCTTTTAAATTATTTATTCTATTGTAGTTTTTATTTCCTGAACCAATATTTTTTTTTAAGAAAATTGGGAATAAAATTTTTTTTTTAAAAATTGACTTATTTAATTTATAGCAAAATTTTAATGAAAAATTAGGAAAATTTTTTTTTAAAAAATTATTCGTTGCAACTTTTTCTTTAAATAATTCTATAACATCATTTTTGTTAATTAAAATTAGATTCTTTTTATTTAATGAATTTTTATTAAAAAAATAGATCTCACTGTCTGTACAAGGTATTGTAATACTTTTATTTTTAATTATCTTTATAATAGATTTTTTATAAAATTTGTTAGAAGCTTTTGGAACTTTATAAATTTTATTAAAAATAAAATCTCCTGGACCATGATCAATGATATCGGTTCCAAAAATTTTACTATCTTTAAAATTTTTTCTAAGAATTTTTGCAACAGACAAACCAAGATCACCATGAGCACCGGTAATTAAAAATCTATATACCATTTTTTTCAATTTGTTTTATCAATTTTGATCTATCATATTTTAATTTTTGAAATTTAAAAGTTTTTGTTTTTGTGTTGTAGGTCATAAAGTGGGCAGTTTTAGTTCCATCTCTAGGTTGGCCAACTGAACCTACATTTAAAATTTTGATATTTTTATAATTTTTTTCCATTTGAATATGTGTATGAGCTAAAATTATAACTTTATATTTATATTTTAAAATTTTTTTTTTCCATTTATTAAAATTATTTTTATAACAATAAAAATTATTATCCCAGGGAGAACCATGTGCAAGTAAAAATTTTTCACCATTAAGGCTTATAACTTTTTTATTGGGCATTTTTTTTAAAAAGTTAATATATTTTGATTGAAGCTTCAAAGAAATATCTAAACTTTTGCCTAATAAGTCTTGATATTTTTGTTTCTTAATTTTTTTTGATTTTATTTTAAGTAAAATGTCTTCATGATTACCTCTGATGCACACACCTTTTGACTCAATTATTTTTTCAATGCATTTTTTTGGTTCATAAAAATAATTAACATAATCACCAAGAAAATAAATACGCTTAATTTTTTCTTTTTTTAATTGGTTCAATACCCTTTTTAAAGCAAAATAATTTCCATGTATGTCAGCTAGAAAAGCTATTTTCATTACTATTTATTTTTTATAATTGATAACAAAATTAATAATTCAAAATATAAGTTATTTTATTGAAATAAGATATAATTTTTCAATAAAACCGTTATCTTTCAGATTAGCTAGATTTAAGACTTTAGTATTATCTACTATAAAAATATCTTCTCTAGAATTCATACTGTTTCCCTTGTAAAATTTACAATCAACTAAGCATAAAATTAAATGTTGTTTGTTTTTTTTAAAAAAGATTTCATTTAAATAATTTTTTCTTTGTTCGTTAAGTCTATTAAATTGCTCCAAAGGTAGTATTGGCATACCGTACCCGCCCTTAGTCAGATTATTGTTAAAATTATGTATATATTTTCCCGTTATTAACGTGACGGGTACTTTATTGTAAATATCTAATTTAATTTGAATTTCTTGGCTAGGTTTATAGTTATCAAAATTATATTTTGGCGATTTTAAAAAATCTTTTGAAACTAAGTTCTCTTTAAATTTATAAAAATTTTCGTAAAACGAAAAAAAAGAAACAATTATTGTAAAAAAAACTATAGTTTTAATTAAATGATTTTTTACTTTTAATAGTATATTAGATTTAAAATCTATTATTAAAGTTATAAAAATAATAAAAGGAAATATAGAAAAAAAATTATTTATGTGGCTTCTTGCTATATAATATGTCGAGTAAGCTAAAAGCAAACCAAACCACATAGAATTGTTAAGAAAATCAATTTTTGTGTTTTTGCTTAAAGAAGATCTTAAAAACAAATAATTAATTACTATAAAAAAGATAAAAGTAATAGTTATTCTTTCTGATGGTAGCTCTAGACTTTTAAAAGCTTTGAAACCTACTAAATGCTCATAAAAAAATAAAAATTCTTTATTATTAAAAAACAGTAAGATTAAAAATAAAGATATTACTAAAAAAAATATCAATATTTTTTTATTTTTATTTATTTTTAGAATAATTTTTTTTTTTTCTAATAAAAAAAAATATAAAGTATAAAATATAAATGATATTATTAATGAAAAAATTGAAAATAATGAAAAAAAGGCACTTTCAACACTCCAACAAACAGAAGTAATTAAAGAAATGAAGAATAAGTATCCAGAAGGCCTGGATAAACTTACTTTGTTTTTTAATAAATTTGATAGAAAAAAAATTGTCAATAATGATGGTAAAAACCTATAAACAGATGAAGATGGAATAAATATAGAACTTGAGATATTTGAAATTCCACTATTTGCAAATAATATTATTGATACAAATAAAGTTATAATGAAATATGAATATCCTAATTTTTTTTTCATTAAAAATAAAAGTAAAGAAAAAAAACAAAGAAAAAAAATTATAATTAATATTATGAAAGATTTATCTAAACTAAAATTAAAAAAAAAAGAAAAGTATTTAATTAATAAAATACTAAAATAACCATACTGACTAACAATCTCTTTCATTAATAAGTTGTCCGCTAGTGTTGAGTAAGCTGGTCCTAAATACCATGAGTAGTGAAAAGAATCTTTTTCTGAAGAAAGAAGAAAGACTTTTATTGATATTAAAAAAATTATTATCGAAAATAATATGTCGATTTTTTTTGAGTACTTATATGTACTAAATTTTTTCGTAATTATCATTAAAACCAACGATAATAATATTATACTATAAAATTTACTTATTGATGGAATTGCTAAAATATAAAAAATTCCACCACATGTAATAGTAAAAAAAAATATTATAAAATTTTCTTTTTCAAAAAGTTTATTTACTTTATAGAGTGTAGTGTTAAGAAAAATTAAAATAAAAGCTAATATAAATTGAAGCACTATTGATAGTGTAAAAAATAAGTAATTACTTACAAAACTTAAATTCCAATAACCATATAATAATATTGTAAAAAAAAAATATATTTTTAAGTCTTTTTTATTAAATATAAATTTTTTTTTATTTAATATTATAATTAAAAAAGAAATTTCAGATATTACGACTGCACTTAATACAAATAAATTATCTGATAATTCGGTAAATCTGTCAAAACCCAAAAGGCTTTTAACAACTATAAATGAAATAGTAATATAAAAGAAAGTTAATAAATTAAAAAAAATAACCTGGTCTATACTTAAGTTTTTTTCAGTTATTTTCATTTAAAATTTATCTACAAATAACTTTAAAAGTTCATTCTTTCTTTTTCAATAACTAGAGGAAGTTTTCTTGAATGTGTTAGTATAGTCATTACATACTCACCTATAAAACCTAGTAAAAAAATTTGGAATGACGCAAAAAAGAAAAAACCGATTATCATTGGTGCAATTCCTAAATTAAATGAACTCCAGTACAAAATTTTCGCTAATAAATATACTAGTCCAAGAATTATTGAAATGAAGCTTGCAAAAAAACCAACTAATGTCATTAATCTTAATGGAATTTTAGAGTGCTTTATAATACCCAATATTCCTAAATCATATAAAGTATAAAAATTGTTTTTAGTTTTACCTCCTTGTCTTTTAGGCTGATGAAATTTTATTAATTTAATTTCTTGTGTAATTTCAGGTATCAAACCTCTGAAATACGGGTATGGATCATCTATTTTTTTTAGTATATTAAGTATTTCTTTATCGTACAAGCCTGAACCAGTAGTGTTTATTAAAAGTGGTGTGTCAGAAACTTTTTTTACAAATTTATAAAATATTTTTTTAAAATAGTGTAAAATAAAATTTTCATCACTTGTACTTTTTTGAGCCATTACTACTTTATTTCCATTCTCCCATTCAGTAATATACTTAGGTATCAAATCTATTGGATCCTGAAAATCTGACATCATTAAAATTACAGCCTCTCCTGTTGTTTGAAACATTCCATGTACAGGCGATCTTATATGACCAAAATTTCTTGAATTAACAATTACTTTTAAGTTTTTAAATGTTTTTGTAAGCTCTCTTAAGGTTTCGATAGTTCCATCATTTGAACAGTTGTCTATAACTATATGTTCGTATTCATAATTAAGCTTTTCCATTTGAGTTGAGATGGCTAAACAAAGAGGCTTAATATTGTCTTTTTCATTAAAAGTTGGGGTAACAATACTTATTAATTTTTTCATATTTAAATAATTCTTATTTTAACGTTAAAATTAAAATTGTCTATGTTAATGGTTTAATTAACATATTTTTTAAAAAGATCTTTCTATCTAAAAACGGATATAAATCCTCTAAAGGCGACGTAATCATCGTGCCATCAGCTTTTATTTGAGATGTAAGTTTAGGATAAAGGTGCTTTGAGGGGTCAAGTTTTATTTCGATTATTTCAGCTTTATCATTATTTAAAATTTTTAATAGTTTTGATTCAATTTCTTTATTATTTTTAATTTGTGAATATTTTAAATTATAAGAAATAGCTATTTTTTTAATATCTGGTAATGAAACTCCATTTTTTTCAGATGATCCAATATACTTATTTTTAAAATATGTATCTTGCGTAACTCTAATGGCATGGTATCCCTTATTTTGAAAAATAAATAATTTAATTTTTAACTTATTTGAATAAATTGTTTGTAGTTCTTGAATATTTAATTGAAAACCTCCGTCACCTATTATTGAAACTGTTCTTTTGTTAGACTTTGCTGTGCAAGCGCCAATAGAACTAGGTAAACCAAAACCCATTGCGGCCATTCCTTTTGCATTAAAAACTCTTTGTCTGCTTTTTGGCTCAAAAACTTGTCCAGCTACAGTGAAACAACTTCCTGAAGATCCTAAGGCAACTATCTCATCTTCTTTAAGTTTGTTGCATAAAAATTTAACAAATAAATAAGGATCAACAAATTTATTATTTTTTATTTTTTGAAAATCAGGGTATGTTGGAAAGCTTCTCTTAATATTATTACAGTAAGATATCCATTCATTATAATTTTTTTTATTTATTTTATTTTTTATCAAATTTTTATTTAATTTAATAATTAAGTCTTTTGCATCACATTTTATAAATCTATCAACTTTTAAACCGGGCTTTTTACTTTCTTTGGGATCTAGATCTACCATATCTAAAAAAGCCTCTCTTCCAAAAGCCTTTACGTTATAACCGGTGTGTTGCACTCCTAGTCTTGCGCCTATAGACAATATATAATCAGCATTTTGTATAATAAAGTTTGGGTATCGTGGTCCGTATGAATTAGCTCTACCAAAATATACTTTTTCTTTTTCTGGAATTAGATCAATTGAATTCCAGGTAGTTTGAACTGGAATATTTAAGAGTTTAACAAGTTTTCTTGCTTCATGTTTTCCATTTGAAAGCAAAACACCATGCCCCAAAACAACTAGTGGTCTTTTGGCTTTTTTTATTTTCTTTATTATAGAATTTACTTTTGTATCTTTCGCTATAGGATTATAGTTTTGAACAATCTTTCTGGTTATCATAAACTTTTTTGACTTATTAATATCAAGTTTTGCTGCCTGAATATCCAAAGGTATATCTAGCCAAACAGGTCCGGGTCTACCACTTTTTGCTAGAAAACATGCTTTATCTAACTCATACTTAATTTCATTTTTATTTTTAATATACTTTGAATATTTCGTAGTTGAACTAATGGAATTAATAATATCAAATTCTTGAAAACCTAATTGTCTAAAATTTATTTTTCTTTGAGAGAAAAGTGTTGAAACTTGCCCTGAAATAAAAATCATTGGCACACTATCAGTGAATGCTGCGGCAACACCAGTTAATGCATTGGTGGCGCCGGGACCCGAAGTAACCAAGCATATACCCAAAGAATTAATTGTTCTACCATACGCATACGCAGCTATTGATGCAGCTTGTTCATGGTGCATTGGAATGGGTTTAAAAGTACTCTTACCTAAGGAATCAAGCAAATGCATCATACCCCCACCAGATAAAAGAAAAACATGTTTGGAACTAGTTATTTGTTTTAATCTTTTCCAAATATAATCAGAAACTTTAGTTAATTTTTTCATTTATAAAATATCTTTAATAGATTTTTTTAAATTATACTTAAGTTTAAGTCCAAGAATTTTTTTAGCTTTGTATATAGACGGTACATAAAAATCTTTCTTATTATTTGTTTTCCTACTTATAACTACTTTAGATCTCAAGTTTTGAGCTATCAGCTTTGCTAAATTATCAAGCTTCACAGGTTGATCAGATCCTACATTATAAATCGAATATTTCTTTTTAGCGTTAACAACCATTGTAATAAGCCATTCAACTAAATCATTAGCATGCATATAACTCCTAAAAACGTTGGACGATTTAACAATTATTTTTTTTTGAGTTTTAGCTTGATGAATAAAATTAGAAATAGCATAGTTGTGGTTATTCAATATTTCTTTTCCAATAAAAGTATAGCATCTGCCAATTACTATTTTAAAATTTAATAAATTTAATTCTTTTAACAATTTTTCCATTAAAAATTTTGTTTTACTATAATTTTTTTTATATCCAATTAAATTTGTTAATTTTGAAATATTTATTTTTTGATTTTCTTTAATTTTTATATTTTTGTTGTTTATACCATAAACAATTCCTGAACTTGTAAATAGTATATTAGATTTTATGTTATTTTTTTTAATTATTTTAATAAAATTTTTTAAGCCTTCAAGATTTATTTTATTATTATTAGTATTAGCTGCATAAATTATAAAGTCAGCTTCAGGTATATTTTTAATTTTCCTTATATCCGAATAAATATTTATAATTTTTAAATTTTTATTATTTATTTTTTGATTTCTTCTTCTTGAGATGTTTATAATTTTATTGATATTCCATTTTTTAAGACTTCTTTTTTGGGCATAAATATTTAAAGATTTGCCAAAAAATCCTGTGCCGCCTATTAATAATAGTGTTTTCAATTTTTTATGAGTATGTTTTAATATAAGCTTGTAAAAATCACATTATATATATAAATACAACATCTTGAAATGAAAAAAAATGCAATCATTATTACTTGGACTGGTTATGAAGATCATGAGCTAGTTTACCCGTATTTCCGTTTATTAGGTGCAGGTTTTAGTGTCAGTATAATAGGTGATCAAAAAGATGCTAAAAATAGAATTTATGGAAAATTTGGCATACATATGCCATGTCATTTATTGCTAAAAGATTTTTATAATAAAACAGAAACTTTTCATAATGAGAACGACTTACTTATAATACCTGGTGGCGTTAATGCTTTAGAAAAGCTTAGACAAGAGTCTGGGGTTAAAGAATTTGTTAAAAAGTGGGATTTTGATAAAAAAGTTATAGGTTCAATATGTTCTGCTGCACAATTACTTATTTCCTCGAAAATAACACAAGGAAGAAAAATAACAGGATATTATTCTCTTGAAGATGATATAAAAAATTCTGGAGCTGAGTACACAAAGCAAAACGTTGTAATAGATGACAATATAGTTTCTTCTCCACATTATAATTTTATGGGTGAGTGGATGGAATCTGTTCTAGAAGTTTATAAAAAAAAGAATGGATAGTTACAAAAATAAAATAGTTGATAAACCTTGGGGATACGAATATTTAATATATGAAAACAACTTAGTAGCTCTTTGGTTGTTGTATATTGAACCTAATCAAAAAACTTCATTACACTGTCATCCGAAAAAAACTACTGGCCTGGTACTTTTAAATGGTAAAGCAGAACTCTCTTTTTTGGCGGATAAAAAAGTTATAAATTCTCCAGATAAGCAGATGTTGAGAAGAGGTTTGTTTCATCAAACAAAATCACTTTCAGAAGATGGTATTATTGTACTTGAAATAGAAACTCCAAATGACAAAGGTGATTTAATAAGACTTAAAGATTCTTATGGCAGAGAAAATAAGGGTTATGAAAAATCTAATTATGAAAGAGAAAAAAATATTGAATGTATTTGGATAAATGAACCAAAAGAAAATGAAAGTCATACTTACAAAGTAAAGGATAAATTAATAGAAGTTTCTTCCGTAACTAATAAAGATTTTTTAAAAAAAATGAATGATACAGATATAGTTATGTTTCTTAATGGAGGTCTTGGTAAAAATGTAGATGGCAAAGAAAGACTGGCTACAGTACCTGGTGACGTCGGTAGAGCTGCTGTTATAAAGAAAGTTGCAGAAGAAATGGACTATGTAAGTAAAAATACACTAGTTTTAAAAATAGCTGGTTAATTACAAAGATTCTTTAATCATTTTTGCTGTATAACTTAATTCTTCTTCTCCTAACGCGGGGTGTATACCCACCCAAAAAGTATTAGACATAACGATATCTGTATTTTTTAAATCACCAGAAATTACAAATTTTTTGTTAAGGTAAGCTGGTTGTTTTGTAAGATTTCCTGCAAAAACTAATCTTGTGCCAACTTTTTTTTCTGAAAGTTTATTTATTAATTCTCTTCTCGAAGTTTTGCTATTTTCTTTAAGTGTTATAGGAAAACCAAACCAAGAAGGTTCAGAATTTTTTTCTGCTTCTGGTAAAAATAAATCATCTTGAAGATTTTTTAATTTGTCTTTTAAAAAAGAAACATTAGATTTTCTTTTTCGAACAAAATTATCTAATTTTTTAACTTGGGCTAAACCACATGCAGCTTGCATATCTGTAATTTTAAAATTAAATCCTATATGTGAGTAAATATATTTGTGATCATACCCTAAAGGTAGTTTACCAAGCTGCCAAGCAAATCTTTTTCCACAAGTATTATCTTTACCGGGCTCACAATAACAATCTCTACCCCAATCTCTAAAAGACTCGCTTATTCTTTTAATTCTAAAATTATTAGTAAAAACAGCTCCACCCTCTCCCATTGTTATATGGTGTGCTGGGTAAAAACTTAGAGTAGATACATCTCCAAAAGTACCAGTGAATTGATTGTTGTATTTGGTACCTAATGCATCACAATTATCTTCTACTAACCAAAGATTGTGCTTCTTACAAATTTTAGTAACTTTGTCTAAATTAAAGGGGTTGCCCAAAGTATGGGCTAACATTATTGCTTTTGTTTTTTCTGTTATTGCTTCTTCAATTAATTCTTCATTAATGTTGTAAGTGGGAAATTTAACATCAACAAATACTGGTACAGCACCATTCTGAAATATTGGATTTACGGTAGTAGGGAAACCAGCAGCAACAGTTATAACTTCATCTCCCGGCTTAATAGCTTTTTCTTTGTGCAGGTGAGATGTAAGAGAGGAAAAAGCAACCAAGTTTGCAGATGAACCAGAATTTACTGTAATTAAATGTTTTACTTTTAGAAAATTTGATAATTCATTTTGAAATTCTGTATTAAATCTGCCTGTTGTAAGCCAGGCATCAAGTGATGCTTCTATCATTGATTGAACTTCTTCTTTGCCAACAAGCTTTCCAGATGGAGGAATTATAGTTTCACCTGGTATAAATTTTTTAGAATTATTAATATAATTTTCTTCTACAAATTTTTTAATTTTATCTTTCATTTTTCTACCTTTTTAAAAACTCAATAATTTGATCTTCACAAATTTTACGAGCGTTATTATTTATTATTTTCTCATTCCACTCAATTATTTTTTTTAAAGATAAGTCTAGATTCCATTTTGGATACCAATTTAATCTTTTTCTTGATTTAAAATTACTCAATCTAAGAATACTTGTTTCATGTTTAAAATTATTCTTTTTTTTAGAATTTGTTTTAACATTTAAATTAAGGTTTTTGGCAAAAAAATTTGAAACATATTTTACAGATTTACAGCATGAGATATTTGGGCCAAAATTCCAATTTTGTTTTTCATTTTTAATTTTAGACGAATGAATTTTTTGAGCTAAAATTAAATATCCATTTAAAGGTTCAAGAACATGTTGCCAAGGTCTCACAGCATTAGGATTTCTTAAAAAAATATTTTTATTAGTTTTTTTAAAACGATAAATATCAGGAATAAGTCTATCTTCAGAGTAGTCACCGCCACCTATTACATTACCAGCTCTTACAGTTGCAAGTTGCTGAAAATTGCTTTTTTTAAAAAAAGAATTTTTATAGGAATGAACCATTTGTTCAGCACAAACTTTTGAGGAACTATATGGATCCAAGCCTCCAAGTTTATCATCTTCTTTAAATATTTTATTTTTTGATACATCATAAACTTTATCAGTAGTTATTATTATTCCTGTTTTAATTTTTTTATTATTTTTTATACACTCCATTATATTTAAAGTTCCTGTAAAATTAGTATCAAATGTCTCTTTAGGTTCTAGATATGAATATCTAACTAAGGGTTGAGCAGCCAAATGGAATATGATGCTTGCTTTAGATTTTTTAATTTCGCTAGATAATTTTTTATAATTTCTTATATCTGCAATTATTGATTTTTTTAGAATCGACTTAATATTTGCTTGATAAAATAAGTTGGGTTTTGTTTTTGGTTTCAAAGAATAACCTGTAACTTTAGCACCCAATAAGTTTAAAAATATACAAAGCCAACCACCTTTAAAACCTGTGTGACCTGTAACGAAAACGTTTTTATTTTTCCAAAAGATTTTATTTATATGGTTTCTCATAAATATATAATTAAACAATTACACTAATAGATTAACAGTGGATACTATGTAAATAATTAAATTTCAACTTCTTGATAAAGTAATGAATATTCTTAAAAAATATTTAGAACCAAGGTAAAAAAAAGTAATTAAATTAGGAAATGATTTGCTCTGTATGTCGTTTGCATCCTTTTTCTGAATATAAGGAATTTCAGACAATTTTAAATTTAACCTTTTTAACCTATAAATATATTCCATAACCCATTCTGAGTAGCCAGTTATAATCTCTTTATTGTCTAAAAGAGTATCTTTTCTTGTTAAAAATATACCAGAAGTATAATCGTTAAATGATGAACCAAGAAATAGTCTACAAAATTTATTAATTATCTTGCTGGCAAATGATCTTAAAAATATTCTTTCATCGCCACCTCCATGTATATAACGCGATAAAACTGAAAAATAATTCCCTTGATCTAGCTCTGTTCTTAACTTTTCAAAGTACAATATTTGGTCTCTACTGTTAACATCAATTGTTCCAACGTATTCTCCTTCTGCAACTTCAAAACCTTTTTTTTGTGCTGATGCTAATCCTCTTTCATACATTCTCAAGATAAACTTGAATGGGTAATCTTTTTTTAAATTTTTTATTATTTCAATAGTTCCGTCTTTAGAATTGTCATCAACAATAATCAATTCAAAATTTTTTAAATTATTAAAAATAAATTTAATTGTATCTGCTATGTAATTAGCTTCATTGAAAGTACATAGTACGATTGATATTTTCTTCATTTTCTTTTTTTTAAAACCTTGATAACAATAAACCCTTTGTCATTATTAATATAATAAATATTTAAAACTTTAATATTTTTTATAATTTTTAATATATTTTTATCATAATTAATTAAAACAACAAACTTGCCATTAAATAATTTTGACCTCGTTGAGTTAAAAAATTTCACAAAATTTTTTTGTTTTTTAAAAGGATTATTTAAAAATATACAGCCTGACTTAAATTTAGATAAATTTATTTTAGTAAAATCATTTTTATATATTTTAACATTTTTATATTTATCAAATATAGATTTACAAAAATCAAATTGTGACTGGTAGTATTCAATACCAATAAATTTTTTATCTGGTAGTTTTTTATTAAAAAAATCAATTATTCTTCCTGAGCCACATCCTAAATCTAAAAAACTTTTTATTTTATACTTTTTTAGAACATTATTTATTTTAAATAAAAAATAATATGGACAGGGAATATCATCTGACATAAAATTATTTTTAGAGAAATGATATTTATTACCCTTTATGCCTTTAATAATATTTACGACTTCAAATAATATAATTACAAAAAGATGTAATTTATAGCTTTTACATATTCGGATAATATTATTAATTAGCATTTTTTAAAAAATAATT
>MDTC01089720.1_pt1 | contig 14458 bp, 13 predicted proteins | sample 811181 | NCBI WGS metagenome assembly MDTC01 (sample SAMN05326644, study PRJNA326480) | marine metagenome | isolation source: seawater | place: Pacific Ocean: North | collected 2011 | reverse complement strand
TTGGAGAAAGTTATTTCAGTTTTATGTTTTCAATGACTTTAAATGAGAAGTGGTTTAAAAAAAGAAAAATAGATTAAATACAACTTTATGAAGCTAAAAATATTTTTTTTAATTGTAATTATGTTCAGTCCTGTGTTTGCTCAGGAAAGCCTAATAAATCTTGATCTTAAGGATTTGAATAATGATATTGGTAAATATGGAAAAGATACAGTGAGGTGTGAAGAGAATCTTTCTATTTACACAGAGTTTTACAAGCAGAAGTCTTTTGATTCCGCCTTAGAATCTTGGCTGTACATGATAACCAATGCACCTAAGAGAACTAAAAATATTTATACACACGGAGCAACTATGTTCAAATATTTTATAAAAAACGAAAAAGATAGTCTTAAAAGAGAATATCTGATTGATGATTTGATTACGATATATGATTTGAGAAATGTATTTTATCCAGGTCAAGAAGGTCTTGTTCTCGGTTACAAAGGATCAGATCTATATAAATATAGAAAGGCAATTACATCAAGTGTTCAAGAAGCTTTTGAAAATCTTAAAGAAAGTTTTGAAATAGATGCTGAGAACTCAACGGCACGAGCTTTAAATTATTATTTCGCTTCTGCCGCTAAATTAACTTCTTTAAAAATAATGTCTAAGGAGGAATTGATTGATTTATTTTCGGAGGTATCGTCTGTCATTGATTACAAAGAAGCTGACTTAAAACAACAAAATTTTTCCCTCACTGATGATAGAACACCAACAACTAAAGAAAAAAAACAGATTAAAAGAAATTCATCTGAACTCAAAACTCTTGGTGATGTTAGAGCAAATATGGAAAAAACACTTGCACCACATGTAACGTGTGAAAAGCTTGAAGTCCTTTATTCACCTTCTTTTGAAATAAATAAAAATGATTTTGAATGGTTGCAAAGAGCTGCACAGCTCCTTAGGAAAAATGATTGTGTTGATACAGAAATATATTTCATGATTGCTGCCCAGCAATATGAACTAAATCCAACACCAAAATCTGCTTTTAATATGGGCGTTAGATCACTACGTAAAGAGAATTTCAATAAAGCACTTGAATATTTTATTCAAGCAGTTGATGGTGAAAATGACAATATTAAAAAGTCAGATTATTTATTTTACTTAGCTAAAACATATTATTCCATGGGACAAAATGTAAAGTCAAAAAAAACTGCATTAGAAGCCGTTTCATTTAGAGCAGGTTGGGGTGCACCCTTTATTTTAATTGGTGATTTATATGCTCAAAGTTCCCGTAAATGCGGAGAAAATACAGGCGATTTACAATATGACGAATTTACAAAGAGAGTCGGCTATTGGGCCGCAATTGAAAAATACAAATATGCTAAAAGAATTGATGGGTCATCTGTTGATGAAGCAAATAAGAAAATTAAGATATATACAGAACAGATGCCAGATAAAACATCAACATTTCAGGTTATTGGTCTAGATTCAAAAACACACACAATTGACTGCTGGTATAAAGAAACTGTTCAAAACCCTTACTTTTCAAACTAATTTCATGAAGCTATACTTGTGTTTAGTTTTTGCGCTTTTTTTATCATGTTTTAACAGTGTTAAAACAACACAAAAATCTAATAATTATATACTTTCTAATGATACCGCTGAGGATATATCAATTTCATATTTCAACGAAGATAAATTGGAATTCATAATATTTGCCTCTGAGTTGAATCAAAGTTCAAGTGAAAATATTTTTCAGTCTGGCATTGAAGTTTATGTTTTTAATGTCAAACTAGATACAGTTTTAACTATCAAATCTGATTATGCCTTTCAAAATAAATCAGATGATATTTTTGAAGCAAAAAAAAATGTTATATTGATTAATAATAAGAATGAAAAATTAATGACTGAACATTTGATTTGGAATACTAAGTCAAAAAAAATTTACACTGAAGAACTTGTCACCATCAAGACAGATAAACAAATTATAATGGGTTATGGCTTTGAAACAGATCAAAACTTCGAATCATATACTCTGTCAAATTTAACTGGAAAAATTTATCTATAACAATATTTATGTCAAATGACTTTTTTATTATTGCTTCAAGCTTAATATTATCAGCTTTTTTTTCTGGAATGGAGACAGCATTTGCCTCGTCAAACAAGCTTAAAATTTATTTAGAAAAGGGTGAAGGTAAATATACAAATTCAATTGTATCTAAATTTACTGAGAGGCCGAGTAATTTTATTATATCCATGTTAATTGGAAACATTGTTTCCATTGTGGTCTTTAGTATATATTTTTCTTCAATTATCAAGCCTTTTATTATATTAAGTTTTTCGTCAAATCCTTATTTTGTATTATTATTTCAAGTCCTAACAACCTCTTTTTTTGTTTTAATTATTGCAGATTTTCTTCCAAAGGTGATTTTTTTTATATTTCCTAATCAACTCTTGAATTTCTTTGCATTTCCTGCCATTCTTGCAGTTAGATTTTTTTATCCATTTTCAATCGCTATAAATTATATAGCTAACATTTTTCTAAATAAATTTTTTGGCATCAATTCAACTGTAGCAGATTTTTCTTTTAGCAGAATAGATCTCGATGATTATTTAGAGGAACATAATGAAATTCTTAAAAATTCAAATACAAATATTGAACCTGAAATTGAAATTTTAAAAAACGCACTCGATTTTTCAAAAATTAGAGTACGAGATTGTATGATCCCAAGAACCAACATTGTTGGTGTTGAAATTAATGACTCTATTGAAGATTTGAAAAAAAAATTTATATCGACCGGGCATTCAAAAATATTGGTTTATAAGAATAATTTAGATAATATAATTGCCTACGTTCACTCTTATGAAATATTTAAAAACCCCGAAAGTATTAACGAAATTCTTTTACCTATTTCAATTGTCTCGGAGAGCATGTTAGTTAAGGACGCCCTTGATAGTTTACTTAAAAAAAGGAGGAGTGTATCACTAGTTGTTGATGAATACGGTGGTACATCTGGACTTATTTGTGTTGAAGATATTATTGAGGAACTTGTGGGGGAAATTGAAGATGAGCATGATGAAACTACTTTTAACGGAACAAAGATTTCTCACAACAAGTATCATTTATCTGGAAAGCATAAAATACATGAATTAAATAAAATGTATTTAATAAATTTTGAAAATTCCGAAGAGTATGATACTCTTAATGGATATATTATCGGGCAGATTGGTAGGATACCAAAAAATCAAGAGGAAATTAATATTGCAAATCATAAATTTACAATTCTGAAGATTAAAGATAATTTTATTGAGGAAGTTATTCTTTGTGTCATGGAAGAATAATTTGTATATTCGTAACCCAAAAAAATCAAAATATGACACTAAATGATATTAGAAAAAAATCAGGGCTCTTAATTATTGTAATAGGAGTTGCTATGTTGGGGTTTATTCTTACTGATCTAATGAATTCCGGTTCATCCCTTTTTCAAAAAGGACAAAATACATTACTTAAGATTGATGATAAAAAAATCATGTTTACAAACTTCGAAATGGAGTTGGAGAACAATATAAATATGAAATTTATGTCATCTTTAGGTACTGTAAATATTTCAGAAGAACAAAGGCAAAACGAGAGAGATTTGTTGTTTGATAAAACAGTTGAAAATATTTTACTAGAAGAGAAACTTAACCAATCAGGTGTCAATGTTGGTGATAAGGAATCTTGGGATTTAATATCTGGGGAGTATACAGGCAATCAATCAAATTTATTTGGATTTTTTTTCAGAGAACAAACTGAAAGCGGAGACTGGAACCAGTATTCACCTGATTTAATTAAAAATTGGATTCAAATGGGTTCTGATAACGCGCAATGGCCTAGGTATCGATTCTTTAAAGAGAATGAAATAAGAGATAAAAAAATGAAAAAGTATATTAGCTGTGTGTCATCAGGTCTATATGCTACAAATGATAATGCAGAAAATTACTACATAAATCAAACAAAATCTTCCTCAGGAAGATATGTTCTTGTAAGTTCAAATTCAAGTGATTTAGATTATGACCCTTCAAATAAAGAAATCAATGATTATTATAAAAGCAACATTGAAGATTTTGTTAATGTTCCAGTTCGTTCTATAACTTATTTCACATTTCCTCTAGATCCCAGCGAAGATGATAAAAATTCAATACTAACTGAGCTTAAGAATTTAATTAGCGATAGAAAAATATTTAATAAAAGAACTAATGAGCAAGAAGTCGAATTAGGTTTCAAAAATACAAATGATATTGAGTCCTTTATTTCAATGTATGCAGACAATGAATATAAAGTAAATAATTTTACTACTGATGAGTTTAATGAAATATTTGTAAACAAGACTGTCAATGAAAATATCATTCAACCTTATTTTGACATGAGTAGTTGTAAAATGGCCAGAGTTATTGAAAGAACAAAGGATAGCGTTGCAGTTGTTTATTTTGAAAGAGAACTATTTGCTAGTGATGAAACCCTCAATGAGACTTATTCTGAGGTATTTGATTTTATCAATAACAATCCCAAAATAAATGACATTGAAAGAGTTTCAGAGGAAATAAAGTTAAGACCGAGAACTGTTTCTTTCGAAAAAATGGATAAGTCTGTCCCTGGTCTAGGTACCTCAAGAGAAATTGTAAAATGGGCTTTTGATAATTCTACTATATTAAATGAAACTAAATTTTTTGATCTCCAAGACAAATATATTGTTGCATTTTTATCAGATATATCTGAAGATAAATACAATCCTCTAAAAGACGTTCAGTCTCAAATTATTAAAATTTTAAAGAAACGATTTACATCCAATAAAATAGCACAAGAAATTTCATCTTTAAACATCAGCAGTATAGAAGAACTTGCTAATCTCTATAAAACAGACGTAAAAAAAATCAGTAATCTTAAGTTTGGTTCAGATTCTTTTGGAGATATTGGATATAATCCGAAGTTGGTAGGTAATTTTTTTAATCTTAAACTAAATAATATTTCGGAGCCAATAGTTTTTGAAAGAGGAGTTATCCTTTTTGTAAAGGATAAAGAAGGAGAGGTTGGTTCACCAAGCTCATTCTCTAGCTACAAAAATATTATTGAGAAAGATTATCAATCAAAAATAAACCAGTCATTATTTGAGTCAATTAAAGATAACAAAGACATAACAGACAACAGATTTAATTTTTATTAAGTCTTTATTAAAATCTTTCTAATTTTGAAGCGTTGAGTTTTAAAAACAAGAAAAACATTAAACTAAAGCTTAACATAGATGACCCTCCATAACTCAAAAAGGGTAAAGGAATTCCAACTACTGGAACTAAGCCAATTGTCATTCCTACATTGATAAAAACGTGAGTAAAAATTATTGAAGCTAAGCCATATCCATATACTCTATTAAGTCGTGAATATTGCTTTTCACTTAAATAAATAATTCTTATTACAAAACTAAAAAATAATAATAGTGTTATTAAGCTACCTATAAAACCAAACTCTTCACCAATTGTGCAAAATATAAAATCGGTATTTTGTTCTGGCACAAAATTTCCTTTATTTTGTGTTCCCTTTAAAAATCCCTTACCTAAAATACCCCCTGATCCAATTGCTATAAGAGACTGATTTAAATTATAACCAGACCCTAGTTTATTTTTTTCCTTTCCAATTATAATGTCAATTCTCTCTTTTTGATGAGACTGTAAAATGTTTTCATATGAAAAGTTCGTTCCACTTATTATAATAGAACAAGTAATGAAAAAAATAAATGAAAGCATTAGTCTTTTACGATATTTTTTTAAAAAAATAAAAAAAACAACAGTACAAAAAATAAGAAAAATTACTGTTTGACTGACACCAATGAGTATTGTTAAAAATGAGAATAAACACGTTATAATAATACTAAATACGTATCTATTATGAAACCCCTCACGAAATAGCATTATTGTAAGCCCAAAAAAAACTAACGTTGAGCCAGCATCTGGCTGAAGTAAAATTAAAAATGCAGGTATCGCGATAAATAAAGATATTTTGATTATGTTATTTATGGTGTTTAAGTAAATTTCATTATCATGTATATATTTACTAATTGTTAAAATTGTTGTAAGTTTTACAAACTCTGACGGTTGGAATCCAAAACCACCTAAACTAAACCAAGCTTTTGCTCCACCTACTTCTTTTCCAAAAATTAGAACTAAAATTAATGATATTAGGCTCAAGATGTAAAGTAAATAACTCGATCGTATGATAAATTTTACATCAGTTAATAAAATTATCAGTCCGGTAAAATACGATATGATTATAAAAATTAGTTGTTTACCTGATGTTGAGCTTAAGGATAATATTTTTGTTTCTGTTCCTGAAAAGCTACTTGAATAAATACTAAAGTAACCAATACATATTAAAGCTGAATAAAGACAGATTAAAATTTTGTCAAAACTAATTTTATCGGTATCTCTCATCTAATAAATGATTCTTTTATTTCGTATAATATTTTCCATTTCTTTGTCCATGACATAACCCTTTAAATACATTTCTATACTCAATGCTCCAATTGGAACAGCTAAATCGCTTCCCCATCCACCATTTTCTACCAAAACAGCGATTGCAATTTGTGGATTAAATTTTGGAGCGAAAGCTATAAAAACTGAGTGATCTTCCCCATGTGGGTTTTCTACAGTCCCTGTTTTTCCACAAATATCTAAATTAGATTTTTTTGCATATTTGGCTGTACCAAATTCTCCAATAACAGCTTCCTCCATTCCATCAATGACAGTTTTAAAAAATTTAATATCAATATCACTAAAGTTTTTTTCTTGATATATTGGTTCTTTTGAATTTTCTTCATTGATTACTTTTTTGAACAGATGAGGTTTAATATAGTACCCTCTGTTTGCCATAACGGTTGCAAGGTTAGCCATTTGGACAGGAGTTAAGAGAATTGCGTCTTGGCCAATGGCAAGTGAAATACATGTTGAAGCGCCCCATCTCTTTTTACCATATAACTTATCATAGTAGTTTGCATTTGGAATATGACCTTTTTTTTCACTAAATAGATCACTTTTGATGAAATCACCTACTCCAAGAGATTTTGTATATTTTTCCCACATATCTAAAGCTACAGCAGATGACTTCTTTTTAGAGATAATCCTTTGAAAAGTATTACAAAAATATGCGTTGCAGGACTGTGCTATTGATTGTTTTAGGTCTAGAGGTGATTTGTGTGAATGACAACCGACATTAAGAATTGATTTAAAATTCCATCCCTTCTCACAATGGAATAAAGTATTCTTTGTTATAACTCCCTCGTTTAATCCTATTAAACTATTCACGAGCTTAAATATCGAGCCTGGTGGATAAAGGGCTGAAGTTGATCTATCATACAAAGGCTTCATGGGGTCTAGATATAATGTTCTATAATTTTGATTTCTATTTTGTCCAACAAGTAATGATGGGTCATACGATGGACTTGAAACCATGCACAATATCTCGCCACTTTTAGGTTCAATTGCTACAATGCTTCCCTTTTTATTTCTCATTATAGAATCTGCATATTCTTGTAATTTAATGTCGATACTCAAAATGATATCGGATCCTTTTGTGGCTAAAGTATCGTGTTTGCCATCATCATACCTCCCAATATATCTTCCACGAACATCAACTACTTTTTTTTCCACCCCCTTACTTCCTTTTAGAATATTTTCATAAACTCTTTCTACTCCATTTGTTCCTATTAGGTCATTTTTAGAGTAATCTTTTTTTTGGTCTAGCTCTTCTTTTGAAATCTGACTTATGTAACCAAAAATATTACCACCGGACTTTGTATGGTAATTTCTAATATATTTAGGTTGTGAGTAAAATCCTGAAAAAAGATGTAAACTTTCTTGAATATCTGCAAATTTTTTTTTTGATATATTTTTTATAAATACAGAAGGCCTAAAATTTGAATATTTTTTTGCTTTATAAATTTTACTTTTAAAATCTTTTTGTGAAATACTGAATATTTCACAAAACATTGTTGTATCGAATAAACTATTAATTTGATATGGTACTACCATTAAGTCATGAGCTCTCTGATTAGAAACCAAAAGTTCGTTATTCCTATCGTAGATCCAACCTCTTTCGGGATACTTAACTATTTCACGGACTACATTATTTTGAGCAGATAATTTGTACTCGTGGTTAATTATTTGAATTGTAAATAATTTTGTAATTAACAATAAGAACGTAAGAATTATGGTAAAAATTATAATGAATTTTCTTGATGAGTAAAAGTCAAATTTTCTTTTCATTATTTGCTTACAATAATTTTATGAATTGAAATAAAAAGTAGAGTAAATACTGCACTCAATATTGTGTGATAAGTTATTATAAAAAACTCTTTAGTTGAAAATATTTCAAGAAAAAAAATGCAGAAGTGGTGTAAAAGCGTTAGAGGAATTATCAATGAAATGAAATTTGACCACGATGAGTTTATTATTTCTGTATTGTTTTCTTGATCAACTTTTTTACTTTCTAAAAATAGTTTAACATAGCAAATTAGTACACTTGAAAAGCTGTGAATGCCTTGTGAATATGTAAATAAGTCTATTATCAAACCAATTAATAATGAAAGTATTAACTGCTTTGAGCCATTTATCGAAGTCGGAATACTAAATATAAAAACTACATAATAAAAAGGATTAATATAGCCTCCAAAGTAAAAATTATTAAAAATTAGAATTTGTAATACGGAGGCTGATATAAACAATTTCATTAAATTCATTCCGAAATATTTTCTTCAATTTGTGTTCTTTCTTTCTTGTCTTTTTTTTCTCTTAAGTACAAACTATTTAGTCTTGTAAAGTCTGTGAATAATTTAACTTCAATTTCCATAAAATTGGTATTTTTTTCATTTTTAATTTTAGAAATTTTACCAATTTTCAAACCCTCAGGAAATATATTTGAATATGAACTAGTTACAACCGTATCACCAACTGTTAGTACAGCATTTTTAGGTACATCCCTTAGTTGTAAGACAGAGTAATTAATGCCGTCCCAGCTTAGTGTTCCAAAATGTCCAGTATTTTTAATTTTGGCACTAATCATCAAACTTGTGTTTATCAGACTTATGACTGTCGAAAAGTTTTTATTTACTGAAACTGTCATTCCAACAAGACTATTATTATTCATTACCGGCATCTGACTCATTACACCATTTTTAGCCCCTATATTAATAACTATAAAGTTTCTATTTTTATTCCAACTATTTTTTAAAATTTTTGCTACCAAAAATTCGGATGTTTCTTCTCCTTTTTTTATTTCTGTGTTTTTTTTTAGTTGAATATTTTGGTTGAATAGAATATAGTTTTCTTTGATTAATTGTTCATTAATATCTTTTAAGTTAAAGTATTCAAAGATTGATCTTTCAAAACCTAAAATTCTACCTTGAGCTGACGTTGACAATTTGTTTATAGAGTTTCCAATGATTAATTGTTTGGATGAAAGATGGAATAGTATTGATGTTTCAAGAAATATAAATAGAAAAAATACATGATTTTTTACAAGTATCTGAAAAATTCTATTCATAAACTATCTCATTAGTACTCCATCGTATTGATCAATATTTTTCAAAGCTATTCCTGTTCCCCTAACAACAGCTCGTAGAGGGTCTTCTCCGACATATACTGGTAAATCAGTTTTATTTCTAATTCTATCGTCCAAACCTCTCAGCATCGCTCCTCCACCAGCTAAATATATTCCACTATTATAAATATCAGCAGCTAGCTCAGGGGGTGTCATTGCTAGAGCTTGCATTATAGCATCTTCGATTTGCTTTATTGATGCATCAAGAGCGCGAGCTATTTCTTTGTAGGACACCTCCACTGCTTTGGGTTTACCAGTAGTTTGATCTCTGCCTTGAACCTCCCAGTTAGGCGGTAATTCTTTTTCTGTATCTTCAAGATTTTCTAATGCAGCGCCAACTTCAATTTTTATTCTTTCAGCAGATCTCTCTCCTATGACAAGATTATGATTTTGTCTCATGAAGTACCTTATATCAGAAGTGAAAATATCACCAGCCACTTTAATTGATTTATCTTTGACAATCCCTCCGAGGGATAGAACTGCAATTTCTGTTGTACCTCCACCAATGTCAATTATCATATTTCCTCTTGGTTCTTGAACTTCAATTCCCATTCCAATTGCGGCAGCCATTGGTTCATGAATTAAATAAACTTCTTTAGCTCCTGAAATTTCAGCGGAGTCTCTAACCGCTCTTTTTTCAACTTCGGTTATTCCTGACGGAATACATATAACCATCCTTAGTGATGGTGCCCAGAATCTGTTTTGAAGGGAAGGAATACTTTTTATAAATTCTTTTATCATCTGTTCAGCTGCATCAAAATCAGCTATGACTCCGTCTTTTAATGGTCTATTTGTTTCAATTCCTCGGTGAGCCTTGCCGTGCATTTGTTGAGCTTTGCTACCAACAGCAATTACTTTAGAAGTTTTAAGTTCAGTTGCAACAATTGATGGTTCATCAACGACTACTTTATCGTTGTGTATAATTAGTGTATTGGCTGTTCCCAAGTCAATAGCAATGTCTTCAGTAAAAAAATCAAATATTCTCACGATTCTTAATGTTTAAAGTGTCTTGTTTTTGTAAATATCATGCTTAAATTATTCTTGTTACAAGAATCTATAGAAAGATTATCGTTTTTAGATCCACCAGGTTGTATTATTGCAGATATGCCTGACTTATTTGCGATTTCGACACAATCTGGAAAAGGGAAAAAAGCGTCAGAAGCCATAACCGAATTGTTTAAATCCATATTAAATTTATTTGCTTTACTTATTGCATGCTTCAGTGCATCAACTCTTGAAGTTTGTCCACATCCTGACCCGATAAGTTGTTTGTTGGATGCTAGAACTATTGCATTAGATTTGGTGTGCTTACATATTTTACTAGCAAATAATAAATCTTCCATTTGTTTTTTAGAAGGTTTTTTTCTAGACACGTTTAATAATGTGTCTCCGTCAGTTATAAAATCATTTTCTTGATACAAAACTCCATTTAAAACTGTTTTAAATGAGTCTGTTCCTAAGTTAATGTTTTTTTTTATTAATATTATGCGATTCTTTTTTCTTTTTAATATTTCTAGAGCATTTTTATCATAGCTAGGCGCTATTATAATTTCAAAAAAAAGTTTATCAATTTCGTTACAAACATCTTTATCCAAATTTGAATTAGTAACCAATACACCACCAAAAGCAGATATTGGATCACCAGCTAATGCTTTTTCCCAGGCTTTTAATAAATTTTTGTCGGAGGCAAAACCACAAGCATTGTTGTGCTTTATTATTCCAAAAGATGTTTCTTTGAATTCACTAATTAAGTTAATTGCTGCATCAACATCTAAAAGGTTGTTGTAGGATAGTTCCTTACCACTTAATTGTTCAACAATTTCATTTAAATTTCCATAAAATTTTGCTTTCTGATGAGGGTTTTCACCGTATCTGAGCTTTTTTGATGATCGAAATACATTCATTAGGCCCTCAACACTTTCATCGATAGGTTCAGCTTGTTTATTAAAATAATTAGAAATTAACGTCTCATACCATGATGTTGTATTGAATGCCTTTCTTGCAAAAACGAATCTATCATTTATTTCTGTACACCCGTTTTTATTGTCAATAATGGATATTGCTTCATCTAGAACATTCATTGAGCTTACAACAAAAACATTTTTATAATTTTTGGCTGAGGCTCTAATAAGGGAAACTCCTCCAATGTCAATTTTTTCAATTATCTTTTTTTCATCGTTAGTAGTTTTAATTGTTTGCTCAAATGGGTACAGATCAACGATAAGCATATCTATACTAACAATATCAAATTGTTGAAGATCTTCAACATCATTTAAATTATCAGATCTACATAGAAGACCTCCAAATATTTTTGGATGAAGGGTTTTTACACGACCACCCAGTATAGATGGATATGTTGTTATCTCTTCGATTGATTTAACTTCACATCCGTTTTTTACAAGAAAATCTTTAGTTCCTCCAGTTGAAATAATTTCAATATTATATTTTTTAAAAATATCTATACTTTTCAATATCAGACTTTTGTCATAAACTGAAATCAAAACTCTTTTTATTTTTTTCATTTATTAATCTAATAGTTAATAGCTAAAACTTCTTTAACTTCATTTGGCATTTTATCTTTTAAAATAGTTTCAATACCATTTTTAAGAGTCATCTGTGAGGACGGACATCCACTACATGCTCCTTTGAGAAAAACCTTTAAAACTCCACCTGTGCATTCAATAAGCTCAATGTCCCCACCATCCATGTGAATGCCAGGTCTTATGAATACATCTAAAATCTCATCGATTCTTTTTAATAATTTTGAATTAGATTTTGCAGGTTTTTTTGCTTTAATTATTTTCTTTTGACTTAAAACTATTACACCTTTATTCAAACTCTCTTGAATTAGAATCCTAAGTTGATTTGTGACATCAATCCAATCAATATTCTTATGCTTTTTGACAGAAAGATAATTTTTAGAAATGAAAATTTCCTTAATGAAAGGAAGACTGAAGATTTTTCTAATTAATGTATTGCTTTCAGTATCTTCGATTTTGAGATATTCAATTGATTCGTCAGTTAAAGTTTTATTACTAACAAATTTCATAACATCGGGGTTTGGTGTTGATTCGGAATAGATAATATATGGAGTTTTGGTACTCATGGTATTTGTCGAAATTTATGTAGAAATATACAATATATTTGTTAAAATATATTTTCTTCCTCCAGTATAATTTCTGATTTAAAAAACATCTTCGACTTAAGCTGAAAACTTTTTGAATAATCAGAGATAAAAAATTGGTGTTTAATTTGATTTCCGCTCTTATTGAGTATTTTATTTTTCTTGAGAATATTCTTTAATTCGTAACTAAGTAGATTGTCAGATGAAATTATTTCAATTGTATTTTTAAAAATCGAGCTTATTTCCTGGCTAATAATTGGATAATGAGTACATCCCAAAATAAGACTATCAATTCCTTTGAGTAATTTGTTTTCAAGATATTCTTTTAAAATTCCATTGGAAAAAAAAGTGGACTTATTATCTTCAATCAAGCCTGCTAGTAAAGGTGTGGCCATAGGTTTAACTAAAATGTTTTTTTTCGCTTCATAAATTTTTCTAGAATACACTTGACTGTTGATGGTAGCCTCAGTTCCTATGACTCCAATATTTTTAAAATTTTTACATGATTTGATGTAATCTATTACTGGGTCTATTACGTTAAAAAATATAGTTTCTCCGTTATATTTTTTTGTGATATTATCAAAAGATGTAGCTGAGGCGCTATTACATGCAAACACGATAGCTTTGCATTTTTTTTCTAACAAGAATTTTACAATTTTTTCAGAAAATTCATTAATTTTTTTTGGTGACTTATTTCCGTAAGGTAAATGGACTGTATCACCAAAATAAATGATTTTTTCATTTGGAAGTAATTTATTAATAGAGTTTGCAACAGTAAGTCCTCCTATGCCAGAATCAAAAATTCCAATAGGCTTATTAGAACTCAAAACTATTAAAGATTTAGTTGAGCTTTTACAAGATTGGTGATATCATGTACATCATTTTTGTAAACAAGACTACCAACACTTCCTCCTATGTCAAAGACATAAGAATAGCCTTCTTTTTTTGATACTTCATCAATCGCGTTTTGAATTTTTAGTAGAATCGGTTCAAATAATTCAGCTTCTTTTAGTTGGATACTTTGCTGCGCAGATTGTTGAAATAGTGTAATTCTTTCTTCTAAATCTTGGAGGCTTTTAAGTTTGTCATTTCTTATCGCATCTGACATATTTTCTTGATTAATTTGAAAGTCTTTCAATTGACTTTCGTATTCAGTCGCCATCATTTGTCCTTGAGCTTGTAAGTCCTCGACTTCTTGTTGAAGTTCGATTTGGGCTGTTGCAGCTTCGGGCATTACTGAAATGATATCTTGTGAATTTATATGTCCAATTAATTGTTGAGAAAAGCCTGTCAGGGATAACGTAAGGCAAACAAGTAGGTAAAAGTATTTTGTTTTCATTTTTTTATATATTTATGTTAATAACCTAATTTTTCAATAATTGCATCACTTTTATCCAAATCTGGATGTGAAAACAACATGATTAGTTCAGAAGATTTATCAAAAATAATATCAAATTTTGATTCTTCAGCGAATTCATTTACTGCACTAAATATAAGGTCTTGTATTGGTTGAATGAGTGCTTGTTGTTTGGTGTAAAGATCACCATCAGGTCCAAAGCGCTTTTTGGTAAGCAGTTTGACTTCTTTTTCTAAGCTAATTATAGCTTCTTCTCTTTGTTTCTTTTTTTCATCTGGAAGAAGATATTGTTCAGCTTGGTATGTTCTGTAGAGCTGTTCAACTTCTTTTTTCATGATGTCAATTTCTTCTTGCCATTCTAGTGTGATTG